>Ga0126376_10000139_pt1 | contig 32270 bp, 30 predicted proteins | sample PanSoiMetPlot_15_FD_92760 | JGI IMG/M metagenome (GOLD analysis project Ga0126376, IMG submission 92760) | Tropical forest soil microbial communities from Panama - MetaG Plot_15 | ecosystem: Environmental > Terrestrial > Soil > Tropical forest > Bulk soil | place: Panama | collected 2016-02-17 | reverse complement strand
TCGCGCGTCACAGGCCGGCGTAGAGATTGATCTCGTCGTTCGTGGCCAGTGCGCGCTTGTTCCCGGGTTGCGCGGCATTAGCAGCCGCATTCGCGTGCGCAGCGTCGTCGGGCGCTTCCTCGAGCACAGCCGCATTTTCTATTTCGAAAACGGCGGCCAGCCGGATCTCTATCTTGGCAGTGCCGATTGGATGCAGCGCAATCTTTACGCCCGCGTTGAAGTCCTCTTTCCCGTCAAGGATCCGCCGCTTCGCGAGCGCATCTGCAACGAAGTCCTTGCCGCGTATCTTTCCGACACACGGAAAGCACGCCTGCTCGAGCCCGACGGTTGCTACACGCGCCCCCGTTCGATCCGTAACGGCCACGGTTTTTCGGCGCAGGACCACCTTATCGAGCTGGCTCACTTGAGTGAGATTTCCTTAAGCGCCAACGGCACGCGGAAACATGGGGTCCACCTTCCGCAAATAATTGACCCCGAAGCGGAGGCACCGGCAGCGCCTATAGCCGTTCCTGCTTCAGCCCCCTCCGAACCTCACAAACACACACACTCCACTGTCTAAGGTACTGTTCTAGGCTCAACTTCGGGGCATTCTGCAAGCCCAATCTCGCATTGCCGGAACTCCCCTGGGCACGGTACAATTGATAGGTTCAGGAGGAATGTTTTCGTGTTGACGATTCGTCTGTCTCGTATTGGCAAGAAAAAGAAGCCCTTTTACCGCGTCGTGGTGATCGAGAGAACTCGCCCGCGCGATGGCCGCATTGTGGAAGCGGTGGGCACCTATGACCCGCTGCAAAAGACTGCGGCAATCAAGCTGGACGCTGAACGCGTGAAGCATTGGCTCAGCAAGGGCGCTCAGCCGAGCGATACCGTGCGAAGCTTCATCAAACTGCAGAAAATCGCGTAAATTTACCCGTCCCCGGCCACTCCCCGGTCTGAAGCTTGTACTCGTGGAGGTGCCCAATGAAGGAACTGGTGGAAGCCATCGCCAGGGCCCTCGTTGACCATCCTGAGGACGTTCAGGTTACAGTCGTGGAAGGGCCGCAAGGTGCGGTCCTCGAACTTCGCGTCCATCCAGAAGATTTGGGCAAGGTCATCGGCCGCCAGGGCCGTACAGCAAAGGCGATTCGTACGCTGCTCAGCGCGAGTGGCATGAAGCTCCGCAAACGTTACACCCTCGAAATCCGCGAAGATTGAGTTTGCTAGGCATAGGCTTTAGCCTGTCCTCTTACTCAATGGCGGATTTCCTCAAATCCAAATTCGTGACCGTTGCCCGAGTCCTTCGCCCTCGTGGTAATAAAGGCGAAGTCTCCGCTGAACTCCTTACTGATTTCCCTGAACGCCTCAAGACGTTTCGTGAGCTTTTTCTCTCCGGCAGCAAATCGGCGCCGCGCTCCATCCAACTAAAATCCTTTTGGGAAGACCGCAATCATCCTGGCTTCGGTGTTTTCCATTTCGAAGGAATCTCTTCCATCAATGACGCCGAAAAACTGCGCGGCCTTGAAATCCAAATCCCGTTCGAGCAACGCGTCTCTCTCCCCGCCGGAAAGTATTTTGTTACAGACCTCATTGGCTGTTCCGTCTTTGAACTGCAATCGTCCAGGCCAACCGTTTCCTCTTCGCCTTGCTCACTTGTCGAAGCTCCAGCGCTTCTAGGCACCGTCCGCGACGTTTTCTTTCCCGGCGAATCGCAACCTGGCACTCCGCTGCTCTCTGTGGACACCGTGTCCGGAGAACTCCTCATCCCTCTAGCCGAAGACATCTGCAAAAAAATAGACGTCACCGCGCGCCGCATCGAAGTCCTTCTCCTCGAAGGCCTCCGCGATTCCGACATGGCTTAATAAGTCTTTTCCGCCGCACCACATTCATGACAAGCCTTCCGGCGTCCAGTAAACTGCCTTTGCATGCGCTTTGAACTCATCACGATTTTTCCGGAATTTTTCGACGGCCCGCTGGAACACGGCATCCTTCGTCGTGCTCGCGAAGCCGGTCTCGTACAAATTCACATTCAGGACCTGCGCGAATTTACGAAGGACCGCCACAAGACAGTGGATGATCGCCCCTTCGGGGGCGGTGAAGGCATGGTTCTCAAGCCCGAGCCGTTCTTTGAAGCTGTCGAATCGCTCCTCGGCCACTCTGTCGGCGACTCTTCAAAGAAGAATCCGCCGGGGGAAAAGACTTCGATCATTCTTCTCTCCGCCTCAGGCAAACGCTTCACACAAGAAACTGCCCGCCACCTCGCGCAACAAGATCGCCTCATTCTCATCTGCGGCCGCTATGAAGGCGTGGACGAGCGTGTCGCCGACCATCTCGCGACCGAAGAGATCTCCGTCGGCGATTTCGTTCTCAGTGGCGGCGAGCTCCCCGCCGCACTCATCGTGGACGTGGTCACCCGGCTTCTCCCCGGCGCCCTCGGCAACGAAGCCTCCTCCCAAAACGAATCCTTCTCGGTTTTGCCCACAGATATTGCAGACGCTTCGTTTTTCACAGGTCACCGGGCACTGGCTGCTGGTCACTTGCCCTTGGACTTTCCCCATTACACCCGCCCCGCTGACTTTCGCGGCTGGACTGTTCCCGAAGTGCTAATTGGCGGCAATCACGCCGAAGTCGCCAAATGGCGCCGCCAGCAAGCCCTCGAAAAGACTCGCCGCAATCGCCCCGACCTGCTCGCCCCGGAATAAAGCCGGAGCTATACTGGTCATCTCTTTTTACAAGCCAACGGCATCAAATCCGGAGTAGTCCACCACTAGGGGATTTATGGCAGTCAATTCGGCGGCAAACTCTCTCAAGAAACCAATCGCGATTTTTTACGAACAGCAAAGCTGGTTCATCCCGCTCTTCAATCAGCTCGACGCTCGCGCCGCGAATTGGCTTCGTGCTGACGCCCGCAATCACCAGTACGATCCCAGCGCCGAGCCGGAATATTCTTTGCTCTTCAATCGAATGAGCCCTTCCGCCTGGCAGCGCGGCAACGGACACGGCATCTTCTATACGCTGAATTTTTTGAAGTATCTTGAAGAAAAAGGCGTCCGCGTGGTCAACGGTTCCCGCGCATTTGCCCACGAAATCTCCAAGGCCATTCAACTCACCAATCTCGATTCTCTCGGTCTCGACTATCCGAAAGCCCGCGTCGTCAATCAGCCTTCGCAAGTCATGGATGCCGCCGAAGCCATTGGCTACCCGCTCGTCGTGAAACCAAACATCGGCGGCAGCGGCGTAGGCATCGAGCGCTTTGATTCACCCGACCAGCTCAAAAAAGCCGTCGCCGAAAATCGCCTCAGCTTCGGCATGGACCAAACCGCTCTCGTACAGGAATGTTTTACGCCGCGAGACGGTATCATCACCCGCGTCGAAGTTCTTGGCGGAAAATATCTCTACGCCATCAAAATCCGTACGGCTGGCAAAACCTACAATCTCTGCCCCGGAGACATTTGCCAAAGCACGGCCGGTGAAGAACTTGAGCGCCGCCCCGGCTGCCCCGTTGATGCCGTGAAAAACGGTCTCACCGTCGAAGCATATGAACCCCCGCGCGAAATCATCTCGGCCGTCGAACGCATCATGCAACTTGCTGGCGTCGAAGTCGGCGGCGTCGAATACGTCATTGACGACGCCACTGGCCGTCTTCTCTATTACGACGTCAATGCGCTCTCCAATTTCGTTGCAGATCCCGAGCGCGTCATCGGTTTCAATCCTTACGGTCGCCTCGCTGATTTCCTGATCTCAGAAGCTCACGCCAACGAACAAAAGCAATCCGTACCATCGCATCTCGCCGGAGCGGCCCGATGAGATTCGGCTACTGGCTCCCCGTTTTTGGTGGCTGGCTCCGCAACGTTCCCAACGAAGGCATGGAAGCCACGTGGGCGTACGTAAAACGCCTCGCGCGGCGCAGCGAACAGATCGGCTTCGACATCACTCTTATCGCCGAACTGAATCTCAACGACATTAAGGGTGTCGAAGCGCCTTCTCTTGACGCCTGGTCCACCGCAGCCGCGCTCGCCGCCGTCACGGAACGTATCGAGCTCATGGTGGCTGTTCGCCCCACATTTCATCAGCCCGCGCTTCTCGCCAAGCAAGCCTCGAACATCGACCACATCAGCAAGGGTCGCCTCACCCTGAACGTCGTCTCCTCCTGGTGGGCTTCCGAAGCACACATGTACGGCGTTGGCTTCGACCAGCACGACGATCGTTACGCTCGCACTTCCGAATGGCTCGAAGTCATTGACGGCGTCTGGAAACAAGACCACTTTTCGTTTTCAGGAAAGTATTACCGCGTGGAAGACAACGTCCTTCAGCCAAAGCCAATTTCGAAGCCGCGTCCCACCCTCTACGCCGGTGGCGAATCTCCCGCCGCGAAGGATCTCATTGCCGCCAAGTGCGACGCTTATTTGATGCACGGCGATCCGCCCGAGCGCGTTGCGGAAAAAATCGCCGACCTTAGTCAGCGTCGTGCACAAAACAATTCCGTCCCGCTCAAATTTGGCGTCGCCGGTTACGCCATCGTTCGCGAAACGGAAAAAGAAGCGCAGGACGAAGTTAAGCGAATCACGGACGTGCAACAATCCGCCGCCGGTTACGCCAATTACCAGCAATGGCTGGCCGGAACGCAGCTCGAACAGCGCGTCTCCCTCGAAGACTATTCCGTTTCGAATCGCGGCCTCCGCTCCGGCCTCGTCGGCACTCCCGAACAAGTTTCCGAACGCCTTTACCACTTCGAAAAAGCCGGTGTCGACCTCGTCCTCCTCCAGTTCAGTCCCCAACTCGAAGAAATGGAGCGTTTCGCTTCCTCCGTCATCGGTCGTCGGGCGGTTTCTGCCTCAAATTAGGTTCGAAATCCCAGCAAACGTTGGCCTGAATCGCACACTAGGCAATCACGTCTTTTTCACGTATAATTGCAGTTTGTCTTAGAAGAGCTGGCCCCGCCTGAGTGGGTCTGCAGGGAATAACGAAAATGCATCCGGCAATTCAGAAGTTACATGAAGCGCAGCTGCGCAAAGACCTCCCCGAGTTCCGTACGGGCGACACCGTCCGCGTCAACGTTCGCCTCCAGGAAGGCGAAGGCGAAAAGGTCAAGGAGCGCATCCAGGCGTTCGAAGGCATCGTGATCTCGAAGAAGGGGCGGGCCTCTAGCGCCACCTTCACCGTCCGCCGCGTCAGCTTCGGCACAGGCGTCGAGCGCATCTTTCCGCTGCACTCGCCCTCCATCGCGTCGCTCGAAATCACCGGCAAGGGCAAAGTTCGCCGCGCTCGCCTGTACTATCTGCGCGACCTCAAAGGTAAGGCCGCCCGCATCAAGCGGTCATCGCGGGAGCGCCAGGAAGAAGCTGTGGCTGCCACCGCCGGCTCCGAAACCAAGTCCTAATTTTTCTTTGCTTACAAACAAGAAGGCGCCCGGACCAAGTTCGGGCGCCTTTATTTTGTAGCGCCGCTTTATCCCGTACGAATCTCGTGCCGGACTAGAAGCCAAGCCCTAGTCGATTGCTTGTCATTCCGAGGGCGATTTGTGCCCGAGGAATCTGCTTCTGCTTTTGAGTTCGACTGAGACTTCCTGCAAGCCTCCTTCTTTTGTGTTGCGTTAGAATCGTTCTTGTAACCAATGTGCGTTATGCCTTGCCTCACCGTACTCTTCGATGGTTCCTGCAGCTTGTGCCGCACCAGCGTTGCTCGCGCCCGGCGATTCGATTTACAACAACGTATCGAGTTTCTCGATCTCCACGACCCGCAAGCCTCTGCCCGCTTTCCCCAAGTCAATCGAGAAGAAGCGAAGAAGCTGATGCAAGCAGTCGATTCTAACGGCCGAGTCTACGCCAGCGTTGACGCATGGGCCCGCATCGGACGCTTCTTGCCCGGCTGGAATCTCTTCGCTTGGATTCTTCTCGTTCCCGGCGTTCACTGGCTCGCCGCAAGAATCTACGCCTGGGTCGCGCGCAATCGTTACCGTTGGAACCGCTCCGCCTGTGCCGACGGCACTTGCGGCCTCCACATCCCTGCAAACTCCAAATAAACTGCCATCCTCCCCGCGCTATCATCTCCGCGATGAATTCCTGGGTTCCTACCTTTCTGCGTTGGTTCGTCGCACCTGCCCCTCCTGGCCCGCCTGGTCGTCTTCTTCCTCGTTGGATTTTTCTCCGCGCCCTTGGTTTGATCTACTTCTCCGCCTTCTACCCACTCGTCTTTCAGATTCGCGGCCTCCTCGGCCCCAATGGCCTTTTGCCTGTTGAACCTTACCTGCAAGAAGTCGCCAAAGTCTTCGGTCTAGCTCGCGTGTGGTACGCGCCCACGCTGCTTTGGTTCAACAGCAGCTCTCTTGCACTCTTAATCTTGTGCTGGGTTGGAATGATCGCTTCCGTCTTTCTCATTCTCAACTTGTGGCCGCGCGCCATGCTTCTTGTCTGCTTCATCGCGTTTTTGTCTTTTGTTTCCGCTGCGCAGGATTTTTCCAGCTATCAATCCGATGGCATGCTGCTCTCTGCGGGCTTCATTTCTCTCTTTTTCGCGCCGCCCGGTCTGTGTCCACGTTGGGGCGAATCGTCGCCGCCCTCACGCTCGAGCCTTTTCCTTCTCCAGTTCGTTTGGTTCACCATCTATTTCGAATCTGGCATCGCGAAATATTTTGGCGGCGACCCTTCGTGGCGCAATCTCACCGCTATGGATCAGTATTATCAAAACGGCCCGCTACCCACTTGGCTCGGCTGGTATGTGCAGCAGCTTCCGCACTGGTTTCATGCCTCCACTGCTTTTCAGACTTTGTTTACTGAGATGCTCGTAGTCTGGATGCTTTTCCTGCCCCGCCGCTTCCGTATCATTTGTTTTTTCATTGTCACGCCGTTGCAAATTGCCATTATTCTCACCGCGAACTATACCTTCCTGAATTATCTCGTTCTGCTTCTTGGGATTCTTCTTCTCGATGACCGCTTTCTAATCCAATTCTTTCCAAAACGCTGGGCTTTGCCGGTGCGCAAAAATCTAGAGCAACCATCTCCACCGCTCACCGCCTTGGATTTGCGCCGCCAACCAGAGGGTGAATCTTCGCACGCGGAACCGCTTGCCGCTTCTTCGAATTCTTCCTCTCATCATTCCGTCTCCTCGCTCTTGTATCAGATCGCTTCCGTGGCGGGTCTTTGGCTCTCCGCCTTTTTCCTTGGCTGGGTTTTCTACGCCATGTTTTTTCTGCTGATTGTTCAGGTTTCGCGTGAAGGCGTTCCGCTTCCTGCAAAACCCGTTGCTTGGCTCGAACCGTTTCGAATCGCCAATCAATATGGCCTTTTTGGCCGCATGACCTGGGCCCGCTACGAAATCGAATTCCAGGGTTCGAATGACGGCGCCAACTGGATTGCTTATCCCTTTCGCTACAAACCCCAGGCACTCAACGAGGCTCCGCGCATCTACGCTCCCTATCAGCCGCGCTTTGACTGGAATCTCTGGTTCGCTTCTCTCGGTTTCTGGCGCGAAAATCCTTTCGTCGTTCGCACCGAACAACTTCTTCTGGCTGACGATAAAGACGTTCTCTCTCTCTTCGCGAGCAACCCGTTTCCGCAATCGCCGCCACGCCAAGTTCGCGCCGTTGTTTGGCAATATTGGTTCACCGACCTCGCCACGAAACGCTCAACCGGTCTCTGGTGGCGTCGCGAGTATCGCGGCTTATATGCGCCCGCTCTCGAGCGCGCTCCTGACGGAAAGATCTTCGCCTTCGAATGGCCCCAAGCTCTTCCCCCGCCTCCTTGATTTTTCCTCAACGAGTCGCGGCGCTCTCCTTTGCCGCGTGATAAAATCCCCGGCGGAAAAATGTCCCGTCTCTGCTCTTCCCGTTTTGAGCGAGCGGCGCGCAAACTCGGCTGGACGCGCATCGCCGGCATCGACGAAGCCGGTCGCGGTGCGCTCTTTGGCCCCGTAGTCGCGGCCGCCGTCATTCTCAACCCCAAACGCCGCATCGTCGGCCTTGACGATTCAAAAAAGCTTGCTGCGGATCGCCGCGCAGAACTTGCCCGTCGCATCCGCGAACACGCGCTCGCCTTCGCCGTCGCTGAAGTCGAAGCTTCTCGTATCGACGCCTGGAATATCTACCAGGCCAGCCGTCAGGCCATGACTGCCGCTCTCCAGCAACTATCCATCATTCCGGACTATTTGTTAATCGATGCCATGCAACTCGACGTTCTTATCGAGCAAAAATCGCTTATCAAAGGTGACGCGCGCAGCGTCTCCATCGCCGCCGCCTCCATCCTCGCCAAAACTCATCGCGACCTGCGTCTCGAGGAACTCGACGGGGCCTACCCTGGCTACGGTCTCGCGCAGCACAAGGGCTACTCCACTCCCGAACACATGGAGGCCCTTCGCCGCCTGGGTCCCACGCCGCTCCATCGTTTCTCCTTCGCCCCGGTCCGCGAATCACGCTGTTGGGCTGCTGGCGCCACGCAAACTCCTTTGCCCCTTGAGATTTAATTTCCTTTGTTTAGCGTCAACCTGTTGATTTTCGAACACTTCTTTCTGGGGTTTCACGGCATCCTCGTTCAAATACCCGTATGGATTTATTCTAAATTCATACATTTTCCTGCAGAATACTGCTCAAACTTCCATGCAGCTGCCATCTCTTGATTTCTCTAAATGATTGTTTCTTAACAAAATAGAAGTCAATTAGATCGAGGTTTCCTTCCTGGCATCTTCATTGCTTCTTAAATTCCGAACTTTTCTCTGGATTCTGACGGAGTTCAGAAAACCTATGGTCGCGTGATCGGGCTTCACGCGAATTTTGCGGCGTTCCCGCCTCAAGTTTTCTCTCGGGATGCCTGCGGAGTCGTGTGCCCGTTTACGTTTTTCTGTACGCGCCAAATCCGGAATTCTCGAAACGGAGCGTGAATGATGAAGTTGGCTCGAATCGCTTCACCCGTGGTCATGTTTCTTTTTGCACTCTTGCTGATTGTTAGTAGCGCGGCGGCTCAGACTCTTACCGGAACTCTTCGTGGAACTGTAACCGATCCACAAGAGCAGGCTGTCCCTGGCGCTAAAGTCAAGCTGACTAGCCAGGCGACAAAGGCAGTCCTGGAAACAGAGACGTCCAGCGTAGGCGTTTACGTTTTCTCTGGTTTGCAGGCGGGCACGTACGAATTGCAGGTTGAACACCAAGGATTCGCCACATACAAAAATAGCAACATTCATGTGCTCGCCGCCCAGGTCACGGACCTCGGCGTCACGATGACTCTCGCAGGCACAAGCACCACGATTATCGTGGAGACGGGTGCCAACGTTGTACAAACGGAATCTTCGCAAATATCAGGCTCTTTTGAAGGCCGGTCAATCTCGGAGATCCCTGTGCAGACCGGAGCGATTCTTTCTGTTTTGAATCTATCCGTTTTTCTGCCAAATACCACTACGCAGCTCGGCGGCACTTCCGGTAACGGCGGTTCCGTTGGCGGTCTTCGCGGTCGTCAAAACAGCTTCGCTATCGATGGTACCGACAATAACGATCCATCTGTCACCGCTGCGTCACAGCAGGTAATCCCAGACGCCGTCCAGGAACTCGTCATCAACCAAAACGTCTACAGCGCGGAATATGGCCGCGGCTCCGGCGGACAGTTTAATGTCATCACCAAAACCGGCACGAACCAGCTGCACTTTAATGCCTGGTTCTACAACATCAACCGCGCTTACGACGCTGCCGATAACCAGGAACACGCAGACATCGCAAACGGCTCAGCTACGGACAAGCGCCGTTTCGACTTCAACCGCGCAGGCGGCGATATTGGCGGTCCGATTCTTAAAGACAAGTTCTTTCTCTACGGGGCATATGAATTCAACAATCTCGGCGCGCAGGCCACGGCTCCAACAATTCTTGCGCCGACTGCCGCCGGCTACACTGCACTCAATACGCTCGCGGCGAACCAGCAGGTGCGCGATCTGCTCGCACAAATGCCGGTTGCCCCGGCTAATAACGAGGGCACGCTTACCGTCAATGGGACAGACATCCCTGTCGGTGATGCAAACTCTGTCGCGCCCAGCTTTGTCAATCAGCAAGACTACATCATCAATGGAGACTACAACCTGAACTCACGGCAAACGTTGCACGCGCGTTATCTCAAGAGCCGCACAAGACAGCCGAGCTTCGGAGCAAGCTTTCCTCAGGCTCAGTTCGCTTCGTTTGCTGCGGTAGACAATCGCCGCGCCATCCTGAATCACGTCTGGACGGCGACGCCGCACATCGTGAATGACTTCCGTGGTGTTTTTGCTCGCTTCTCTCAGTTCTTCCCGCTGAGCGGCACCGCCGAAGGGTTTCCGACACTTCTCTTCGGAGATCTTGGTGCCATCGTCGGTCCCAATGGAAATCTTCCCCAGCACCGCGTTTTCGATCAATATCAATTGGGCGACACGGTCACATACAACATCGGGCGCCACACCTTCAAGTTTGGCGGCCAATACTACTGGCTCATATCCTCGTCCGATTTTCTCCAGAACTCACGCGGCCAGTATGGGTACGCTTCCCTGCAGGAATTGATCAACGACCAGGTTCCTTCGCTCGCCGGACTGACTTTGCAGGGCGTTGGCAGCGGCTTCTTTTCCGGCAACGCCAAGAACTTCGACCTCTTTGTTCAGGACGACATCAAGGTAAGCCGCAAGTTGACCTTGAATGTCGGCCTTCGCTATGACTTCTTCGGAAACCCTTACGGCACAAAGCTGAATGCATTGAACGCTCCGGCTGACCTGCCCAACTCTCCGCTCATTTTCCGCGTTCCCAAGCAAGATTGGAACAACATTGGCCCACGTTTCGGTTTTGCCTACGATCCGACTGGCAATGGCAAGTGGTCGATTCGCGGTGGCGCGAGTGTTGCTTACGACGTAATTCCGCAGAACTTTTATACCAACGCAAACCCCGTGCAGGTCCAAACGATTCTTCAACCGCCGTCCGCTTGCTTGGGAACTTTTGGACCACCGCCGGCCTGGTGCTCCACAGGAACAAATTTCCTGGCAGACGGGGCAATGCATATCACGTTTACTCCTCCAACCGACCAGGCTGGAGCACGCGCGCAGACCAATCAAATCATGGTGGATGCGTATGCGCCCAAGGTCTTTTCCTGGTCGCTCGGTGTTCAGCACGAAATACTCAAGAACACGAGCGTTGAAGTCCGCTACCTCGGCACCAGAGGTATCGGTCTGCCCATCCAGCTTCAGCTGAACTCCATTACTGCGTTCGACAATGGTGCGCAGCCGTTGCCGACATACTTCAGCGCGTCGGACATACCGGCAAACGTGCCGAATACCACCCCCACATTGGCGCAATTCAATTCGAAGCGTTCCGTTGGCGCATTGCGGAGATTTGGTGCGGACGGCTTCACCGGCGGCGTCATCACTGCGGAAGCTCCCGGCGCATCCAGCACCTATCACGGCGGCGCTGTCGAACTTCTCCACCGCTTCTCCCACGGCCTCCAGCTTCGCGCCAATTACACTCTCGCCAAGACGTTGGACAATGCCACAAACGATCTGAACACCAGCACCGTCAATCCACGTCGTGCGCAAGACTCGTTTGACATCAGAGACGAATGGGCGCGTTCTTCGCTGGACGTTCGCCACAAATTCGCGCTCACCTGGCTCTACGATCTGCCCACGATGAGTTCAGGAAATGGCTTCGTCCGTGGACTCGCGAACGGGTGGAATTTCAGCGGCTCGTATCTCTTCCAGACCGGTCAGCCTGTCACCATCATTTCCGGCGTGGATTCGAACGGCAATGGCGACTCCGCCGGCGATCGGGCCATCTTCAATTCCGCTGGCGTCGAAGGTACAGGGAGCCGCGTCACTCGCGTCTGCCGCGATCCCGCGAGCGGTGCGACCTCGGTTAACGCCGCTTGCAGTTCTGCCAACACAGTCGGCTACGTTGCCAACAACCCGACTGCAATGTACGTTCAGGCCGCAGCGGGAACGATTAGCACTCTCGGCCGCAACACATTTAACAGCGAGCACATCAATCTGTGGAACATGGCTATCGCCAAGAACACTAGGCTCACTGAACGCTTCAATTTGAAGCTCCGCGTGGAAGCCTACAACGTCTTCAATCACCCGAACTTCAGCCTGGGAACGCTCAATATTTTCCAGGACACGACCAACGCCACCAGCGCCGGCTACACCAACTTGCAGAACCTCGGCCCGGCTTTCTTGAATGCCACTTTCTTCAACGGTGGCAGCCGTGCCGTTCAGCTCGGCTTGAAACTGACTTACTGACGGTCCCACGGCCCTCAGTCACAATCGCGAAGCCCGGCGGACTCTGCCTCCTCCGGGCTTCCTTTTGTGCTCAGTCTTTGAATCCATGGCAAATCTACGATTCGCTTCGTCTTCGCCTTTCCGTTTCCTATCCGCTACGGGGATAACTGCCTGTTCACAATCCTCCCCACCTTCGTTGACTCACCCTCTCCCCGCCTGTAGCGTAAATAGGTGTTGGCCTTTATTGGCCGCGCGCCGGATGGCCGCTTCACGCCGTTCTGTGCGTTCGTATTTTGATTCGCCGCGCTGAGACTTAGGAGAAAGCCTCGGAGGGAGTCGCTTCGACTTCCTTCGAAACGTTCGCATGGCCTACAACAAGAGCAAATTCGTCGAAGCTGCGCAAAAGCTTCTCAACCAGGGCAAAGTCGCGCAGGCCATTGCCGAGTATCAGCAGATCCTCAAGTACGAATCCAAGGATCAGGTCACCCTCATGACCATCGGTGAACTCTACATTCGCCAGGGCGAGACTTTTCAGGCGATCGACTATTTCGAACGCCTCGCGCAAATTTTTGTGGGCGACGGTTTTCTCACTAAAGCAATCGCCGTTTACAAGCGCATCGCAAAACTTGCCCCCGAAGAAATTCGTCCCCTCGAGCGCCTCTCTGATCTTTACGTCCAACAAGGTGTAATGAGCGAAGCGCGTCCGCTCATTCTCCAGCTCGCTGAAATTCATCTTAAGAACAATCGCCAGGCGGAGGCTGTTGCTCTTCTCAAGAAGCTCCTCCTCGCCGAGCCAGACAATGTCCGCATTCAGGTTCGCCTTGCCGATCTTTATCAGGCCATGGGCCAGAGCGCCGACGCGATCGAGGCTTATGTCTCCGCCGCACAGCGCGCCCTTGTGCGCGGCGATCACGCCGAATGCGAAAAGTTTGCCGACAAAGCTCTCAAACTCGATTCTTCGAATTTCGCTGCCGTCACGGTCAAAGCCCGTTGTTATTCCGCACAAGGCAATCTTGCTAAAGCAGCCGAAATTCTCAAGGGCGTTTCCGGTCTCGAAAAGGGCGGCGAGCAAAGCGAATTTCTCCTGGACCTCTACATCAAGTCCGAAGACTGGGAAGACGCCACCGCTCTCGCAATGAAAGTCCTCGATGCGGACGACAAGAATTTCTCGCTCGCCCAAAAAGTTGCGCAATCGCTTCTCGACGCCGATCAAGCTACGCGCGCGATGTCCCTCATCGGCAAGCTCCGCGTTCCCATGATTGACGCAGGCGAGCACGAGGTCATTTCCCACCTGCTCAACGACCTCGCCTCGAAAATGCCGCGCAACATCGAGCCGCGCGAATGGCTCGTTGACACGTACGGCCGCACAAGTGATTCCTTCCGCTTGCCGGATGCCCTCACGCAGCTCGGCGACGTTCTCTACGTCAACAAAAATTATCCCCGCGCGAAGGAAGTTTTCGAACAGCTCCTCGAGCGTCAGCCCGAATCCGACGCCGCCAAGCGCAAGCTCAACAATGTCCTCGTCAAAATGGGCCTTCTCGCTGCTGATGCTGCGATTCCCGAACCCGAGGAAACTCTTCAAGCGGAAATCCCCAAGCCCGAACCGGCAAGGCTGCGGGAACAAACTCCACTCCGCGAGTCTGAGACGCCGCAAGCCGCCGGTGCCCCCATCTCTTCCTTCATGGAAGATCCTATCGACGATGAAACGCAAAAATTCATTGCGCAATCCCTCACCGACGTCGATCTTTTTGCCAGCTACGGCTTGACCCAAAAAGCCATTGGCCTTCTCGAAGCCATTCTCCGCCGCGCCCCGCGCCACACGCCGACGCTCGAAAAACTACTGGATTTCGTTCTCGGCGCCGGCGACGATCGTCGCACCGCCGAACTCGCGGCGCAACTCGAGCAAATTCACAAGGACCGCGGCGAAATGGCGAGCTCCGAACGCTTTGGCGAACTTCGCCGCCGCTTCCAGCGCGCCGCGGGCATTTCCGACGAAGAAATCATGGCCGCCGCCCAAGCCGCTGCGCCCACTACGGTTGACGTTCAGCCTCACGTTGAAGACGAAGTCATCGAAGCCCCTGCCGCTCCTCCGGAAACCGTCTCCGCCGCTCCCTCAAGCGGCACCAAAGAAACGCACGAAGTCGATCTTTCCGACGAGTGGAGCGCCATGCTCCAGGAGGCAGCTCAAACACAAGCTGCGCCTCCGCCTGCGGCTAAAGCCCCTCAACCCACCAGGGCGCCTCAACCTTCGGCACCCGAAGAACCGGCCGAGTTCGAAATCCCCATTGAAATCGAGGAGCCTTCCCCTGCAGACTCCATCGAAAATCTCTCCGCGCAGTTTGCCGCGACTCCTCCTCCTCCGCGAGCCCCCGAGCCTGAGGACGAACCAATCGCGATGTCTTTCGACGAGTCCCCCGCTGCGACACTGCCTCCTGCGCCCAAAACAAAGACTCCACCGCCATCTCCCGCTGCAAAGCCACCAGCGCAGCCCGTTCCCGAATTCGAATTAGAGCAAGATTATGAGCTTGTCATCGCGCCCGAGCCCCTGGTCCCTGCTCATGAGCAAAAGCCGCCTACGCCCCCGGTCGCAGCCAAACCGCCTGCACCTGCTTCGCTCTCTGCCGACCAGTTCCTCGCGGACATGGTCAGTGAACTCGATGATATTGGCCTCGAAAAGCTCGCTCCGGGCGTTCCGCAGTCTTCGACGCCTTCCAAGGGGGCTCCGCCTCCCCCCGCGCCGCCTGCACAACCTCCAGTCGCCGCTGCGCCTCCCGCTCCGGTGATGCCTGCGGGCCCGCTTCAGGAAGTTTTTGACGAATTTCGCGCCGAGCTCGGCGAAATGGGTGCCGAAGAAGAAGATCTCGAAACCCACTACAACCTCGGCATTGCCTTCCGCGAAATGGGCTTGCTCGAAGAGGCCATCAGCGAATTCCAAAAAGTCGCCAAAGCCAGCGACAAGGGAAAAGCCTTCCGCTACGCAATGCAATGCTGCACGCTGCTCGGTCTCGCCTTCATGGAAAAGGGTCAACCCAACATCGCTGCCATCTGGTACGAGCGCGCTCTTCATACTCCCGGTGTTGACGCGGAAAGCACCCTCGCCTTGCGGTATGATTTAGGTGTTGCCCAGGAATCTGCGGGTGATTTAGAAGCGGCGCTCAAGAGTTTCTCTCAGGTCTATGCGGCCAATATTGACTACCGCGATGTGGCGGACCGCATCGCTTCGCTTCAGAAACCCACTCGTTAACCGTTTCTTACCCGGGCGTGCTAACTCTCTTTCATGAACAAAACGTTGCGCGTAATCTTGATCGTTCTTTGTCTGGAGATGGGTGCGTTTCTCCTGTATCTCCCATGGTCTAATTTCTGGGAGCAGAACTACTTCTTGCGCCACTCGCCTCTGTCCATCCGCCTGTTTCTCCTTCATTCCTCTTTTCGCGGCGTTGTCAGCGGCCTCGGCATTCTCGATATTCTCGTCGCCATCAGCATGATCCAGTCCAAGACAGGTTCTCCCAGTGTTCCTCCCCGCCCCTCTTCCTGAGCCCATCGTTTGTTACGTTACCGACCGGCGCAGCCTTCCTCTTGCGCTCTCTTCGGACGCCATCCCTATGCTGCTCAAAACGGTCAAATCCGTTGCCGCCGCTGGTGTGGATTGGATCCAGCTTCGCGAAAAGGATTTGTGCGGAGGTGAAAGTCTGGAACTTGCGCGTTCAGCGCTTCAGGCAATTCGCGTCAGCGCGCCTCAACCGCGCATTATCGTTAACGATCGCGTCGACGTCGCCCTTGCCGCTGGCGCGGGCGGCGTTCATCTCACTGAGAATGGTTTTTCCGTTTCCGATGCCCGCCGTCTTTGCGACCGTTTCGCACAAGATTCCGGCAAGCCGCTCGATTTTCTCATCGGCGTTTCGTGCCATTCGCTCGGCGCCGCTCTCGGTGCCACCCGCGATGGCGCGGACTATATCTACTTCAGTCCAATTTTTCACACGCCTTCGAAGGCCTTTTACGGCCCGCCCCAGGGCGTCGACCGTCTTCGCAAAATTTGTCAAGCCGTGCAAATTCCCGTCATCGCCATCGGCGGAATCACTCTCGAAAACGTCGCTTCCTGTTACGCGGCCGGAGCCGCAGGCGCCGCCGCCATTCGCCTCTTTCAGGACGCAAAAGACCTTTCCGCTGTCGTCCGCTCTCTTCGCTGTCCCGCTCAGTGATTTTCTAGAGCTGATGTCATTCCGAGCGCGCGGAAGAATCTGCTTTTTCCGTTCAATCCGCACCCTGCAGTCTCCTCAACAGCCGAATCTGCCCTGCATGATAAATGTCATGAAATGCTACTCCGTAAATCAGCCGCGCTACTTTCTGCTCACGGCCTTTCTTAACTGCCTTCTTCACCGCTTCCCTCAACCGCTCGTGCTCGTTCTCTAGAATCCCTTTGTCTGCCTTCCACGCAGCTTCTGTAACTCGCCCCTTTTCCGGCCGCGAAAAAAAATTGCTGCCTTTCAAAACAAATGACCCGCGCTTGCCTCCCTCCAAAATTCTTCGCACGTCGTATTTCCAATAAGCTGCATGCAATGCCTCTTCCCAGATATTGTGCCGTCCCGGTGCAGGCCTCCACGCCGCTTCTCTTGCCGTCACACCTTTCAACGCCTGCTTCAGGTTTGGCCCATGCCACGCTTTTTTCCAATAACCTTCCTCTAGCGCGTTCAGCAGCAATTCTGACCCTTTCATCGTTTCCCCCAACACATCGTGCGCTAGCTTCGCGCCGCTCTTTTGCACTGTCAAATTATTTTGGAAGGGAATAGGAGCTGGCTTGAAATTCTTTATCCCGCAGTCATTAATCTTTTGCATCGATCTTTCTTTTGCGCGTAGAGGCGCTGAATCTGCAGCTTCCAGCAATTCCTGCCCGGTTCGCCCGTCCGCGGGATACGACGCAATTCCAATACTCGCGCTTAGCTGCGGATCTTCCGTCTCTCTCTTCAGACACTCCTGAATGCGCTCTCCCACTTGCTCTGCCATCGCTGGGTCCGCATCAATCAGCACCAGCGCAAACTCGTCCCCGCCGTACCGCGCCGCGATGTCCACCGAACGGCAATGCGCTCGCATAGCGTTCGCCAACCGTTTCAGCGCGCGGTTTCCTGCCAGATATCCGTTGCGATTCGTTGATCCGCTTTAGTTCGTCAAGGTCAAGCAACATCACCGCGTACGGATGATGCGCGCGATCCGCGCGTTTCACTTCGCCCTCTAGCGTTTCCACAAACTCGCGGTAATTTCCCAATCCCGTTAGTGCGTCGTGTGTCGCCTGGTACAGCACCTGTTCTTCCGAGAGTTTCCGGTCCGTAATGTCTAGCACCACTCCCAGGCAACCGATCGTCTCCCCCTCCGGCGATCGCAACGGCTCCAGTTGATCCAACACGCGTTCACCTCGTTTGTATTCAAATCGTGACGCTTTCCCTTGCAGCGCCTCATCGTGCCGCATGATCGGCCCGGCTCCAGCCTCCGCGCATCGCAAAAACTCCGGCACGGTCCTCCCTACCAGTTTCCCCGGCACGATTTTCGAAAGCTGAAATCCGGATCCCCAATTCGAAGTAATTCGCAAGTGCCGGTCCGTCGTCCATAACATGACCGGCATCTGCTCCACCAGCAGTCTCAACTGCTTTTCCGCGGGCGAATCGCTTTCTGCGGGCTCAAGCGCTCGTGCGCTTTCAATCATTCCCCTGGTTTGCCCCTCCGCGTCCCGAATTGCCTTGCGTCGTACCGCCACGCAAACGCAGCTCCCATCCTTTCGAATGCGTTCCGATGGTTCGCTTCGCCGGATTTCTCCCCGCTGCAAATCGTGCAGCAGCGCTTCAATCACCGGCACTTCATAAATCGGCACGAGTTGCGTCAGCGATTGCGTCCGCATCTCTTCTTCACTGTACCCGTATAGTCGCTCTGCCCCGCGGTTCCAACGCGCTATCTTTCCATCTGAGGACACTTCGATAACCGCTTCTTCCGACGACTCCAGCAGCGCTCGCAGCAGGCACACTTGCTGCATGATTTCGGGCATGGGCATTCTGTTTGTCCGCGAACGTGGAAGGCGTTCAGGCTCTTTCTTCGCTCCGTGCATTAAGAGGGTATGCGGGAGCAATTCTTCAGGCCGCTCTCCGGCCCAGCTGCCGCCAGTCTAGCAACGTTCCCGTGTCTGAAACTACTTTGTTTCCTATTCCTTCGTGCTGGTAACGTGGTACGAGAGTTCCGCCTAGTCGCTATTCACTACCCACAATTCACTTCCGCCTAGGCGCTCAGCCATTTTCCCACGGGCTTCCACGATTCCGTGTGATCGCAAATCACTCGCAACGTTGCCGTGATCGGAATTGCCAGCACCAATCCCGTTCCGCCCCACACCCAGCCCCAAAACAGCAGCGAGATCGTAATCGCCACCGCGTTCAATCTCACTCTTCTCCCAACGATCTGCGGCGCGATCAAATTCAGCGCGAACACGTGAATTGCCGTCAATCCGCCTGCAATCAGCACGTACGGCCCTAGTGTTTGCCATTTGGTCAGCGCCAGCACGAACGCTGGCAGCCACGCCAGCACTGCTCCAATGTACGGCACCATGTTTAAAATTCCGGAAACCGCCCCCGTCAAGACAGGAAAGTCCAATCCGAGCAACCAGAAAAACACGCTGCTCATGGCAATCACCAACAGAGTCAGTACCGCCATGCCCGCCAAATAGTCCCGCAACACGTCCCGCAAATCGTCCAGGGTCTCTTTCACTTGCGTTCGCCGCGACGCTGGAAACAGCTTTAGTGTTCCGTGCCAAACCTCTCTTTTCTCCGCTAGCATGAAAAATACCAGGAAGGGCACGAACGTAACTTCCAAAACGAGCGCATACAGCGAACCAATCCCGCGCAAAATCATTCCATGAACTAATCCCGGATCGGCCGCCACCGGGCGCGTTCCCGCCGAACCCTGCGTTGCCGATAAGTCGGAAACTTGCCCTTCAATTCTCGAAATTCTTCCTTCCACAGCGACAGCCGCTTTCTTCAAAACCTGCTCATACTTCGGCCAGTTGTCCGCAAAATCCGACGTCCGCGTCCACGCTGCGTATCCCAGTGCAACCAGCACGGCGCAAAGTAGCAGCACCGTCACCATCGCACCGATCGTTCTCGGAATCTTCGCCCGCTCCAGCAGTTCCACCAGTGGGTCCAGGCAGTACGCCAGCAAAATGGAAAGCACCAGCGTGATCACCACGCCCTGCGCGTAGTACGCAAACAGCAGCAAAATTCCGGCCGCGATCACCCGCAGGCTGAACGTCGACCCCTTCAGCCGAACATACTGTCGTGGTGTGGTTTCTATTTCGCTCAAGCTGGGCTGCCCCCGTCCGCTACAAGTTAGCATATTCGCTCTTCTGGCCGCGGCCCTCCGTAATCTCTGTGCTAAACTTTTTATTGGTCAGCGGCCAGCAGCTTCCCACACTATGCCTAGACAATTTTTTGGCACCGACGGTATCCGCGGCGTCCCCGGAACTTCTCCCTTCGATGACGCCACTCTCTTTGCTCTCGGCCTTTCTGTAGGGGAATTTCTTCATCGCGGCCATTCCTCTCCACATGCGCTGATTGGCACGGATACCCGCGAATCCGGCCCGCATATCGCGGGCGTTGTCGCCGCCGGCCTGAAAAAAGGTGGCGCTTCCGTCTCCTCCGCCGGAATTTTGACGACCCCCGGCGTCGCTTGTCTCGTCCGCCAGAATGATTTTCACGTTGGCGTTGTCGTCTCCGCATCGCACAATCCCTATCAGGACAACGGCGTAAAGCTTTTTTCGCACGAAGGCATGAAATTTCCCGATTCCGTCGAAGAAGAAATCGAAGCGGGAATTCTCAAGCACCGTGCGGAAAGACTGCCCTTCACTCCGCTAGAACTTCGACCCGGCGATTCGCTCCATCATCAATATCTGTCGTTTCTCCGCAATCGTGTCATTCAGGGCGCCTCGTTGAAGGGTCTTCGTGTTGTTCTCGATTGCGCCAACGGCGCTGCCTACCAGCTTGGCCCCGAACTGTTCAATTCGCTCGGCTGCGATGTCGTCTGCATCGGCACCGAACCCGACGGTCGCAACATCAACGCTGGTTGCGGCTCACTCCATCTTGAAAAATTGCAGGAGCGCGTTCCCTCTGAACGTGCCGCTTTTGGCGTTGCCTTCGATGGCGACGCGGATCGTTCTCTCTTTGTTTCTTCCGATGGGAAAGTCATCAATGGCGACACCGTCCTGCTCGCCATGGCGCGTTATCTGAAATCGCAGAATAAACTTCCCGGCAACCGCGTCGTCGCCACTTCCATGTCCAATCTGGGTCTCGAACGCATCCTCGCCAACGAGAACATTTCTCTCGCGCGCACCAACGTCGGCGACCGCTACGTCCTCGAAGAAATGCTCAGGAGCGGCAACGCTCTCGGCGGGGAACAGTCTGGCCACATTATTTTTCTCGACGATTCGCCAGCTGGCGATGGCCTCCTTACCGCCGTAAAAATCGCTTCGCTCGTCGCCATGAAAGGCAGCCTGGATTCCCTCGTTTCCGGCTTCAAGGACTATCCCCAGACCATCATCAACGTGAAAGTCAAATCCAAGCCGCCTCTCGATTCTCTGCCCGAGGTCGTCCGGGCACTGACCGAAGCCAATTCCAAGCTCGGCGAAAACGGACGTATTGTTCTCCGCTATTCGGGCACCGAACAGCTCGCCCGCGTCATGGTGGAAGCCGAGCATCACTCCGACGTCGAGCGCTTTTCCCAATCCATCGCCGCCGCCCTCCGCTCCTCTATCGGCGCCTAATTTGGAATGCGGTGGCCCGACACCGCTTTTCCCGCAAGAAATCCCGCCTCCCCCGTTCTATCTCCAGGTCATAAGGAGGCATTTCCAATGCAACGTCTTTGGCAATATATCGTTCGTGTGTTCGCTGCTCTTTCTCCCGCGCGCCGCCGTCTGGCGATTCTCGCCTCGGCTTTCCTCGCCATTTGCATTCTGACTTTTCTTTCGTCGAAGCCGCCGGCCATGGAACACGGCACAACTCCGAAAAACGCCACTCGCGGTTCCAAAGAAAACGTGCCTGCCTCCACGTCCGAAACCGAAACTTTCGCGACTCTCAATCACGACGCGCACCTCGAAGAGCCGCTGGCCTCCGACCATCTTCAGCTGCGGGCCATTCTCCCCGGCACACCCAGTGATCCTCGCATCGCCTATTCAGCCGAACTCGCAGTTGTCACCAAGGATTTCACTCGCGCCCGCTCTTCTATGGAAGACATTCTCGAGCGTCACCGTGGATACGCCGCGCGTCTTCGCATGGTAGGCCATCCCAACTCGAGCGCCCTTTCCGCCACACTCAAGGTGCCCGCTTCCGAATATCCTTCGGCGCTCTCTGATCTAAAATCCATCGGCAATGTCGAACAGGACGAGGAAGCCGCGGACGAAATCGTCCAGCAACGCGGCGACATCGAAGCGCGCCTGCAAAATGCGCAAAACAACGTTCGCCGCCTCGAACAGTTACTCAAGGAGAATTCCGAAAAGTCCATCGATGTCGACTATGTCCAACGCCAGCTCGTCGCGCTGCGCGCTGAAATTGCTCAGATGGACCTTCAGCGCCACAGCTTCGATAACCGTGTTGTCTTCTCAAACATTCATTTTTCTCTGCGCGAAGAGCACGACGCCCACGTCGAATCCATTTCCGCGCAACTTCACAACGCGATCGGCACGGGCCTCTCCGACGCGGCTCACAGCCTCTCCGTTCTCCTGATCGTCCTGGTTAGCTACGGCCCCTCTTTTGTTCTCTGGGCGGCCGTCCTCTTTTTCCCAGCCCGCTACCTCTGGCGCCGCACGCGCGTCCCACTCGCCCGCGAGACTGCATAGTTCCATTGGGGCCGCTCTCTGCCTGGCCGCCGTAGGCAGAAGCGGCCTCTTAGGTTTCGTAGTTTTCCTCAGCGTCCACCGTGGCTCCAAAAGACTGGAGCAAAGTCCTAGTCCGTCTGTGGGATTTTGTAGAATTCGTATACAACTGACCTCTCCAGGGCCATGTAACATTCCCTTAACCCTCACGTTTTCAATCCACTGGATGAATCCTTTGATTTCTCACATCCCTGGCACAACAAATGCTCTTTTTTCCGCCAACTTATAAGATTGGCTTCCCGGGGTGGCCGGAACCCAACCTCGACTGGGTCCGGTTTTGGGGGGTCGATTAATAAAGGGGGCTTGCACCAGCCCCCTTTTTTATTTCGGTCTTCATCGAAAGTTCTTGCTTTGCAAATCCTGCCTTGATGCCGGTCTCATTTCCTGCGTTGATTGAGGACTAAGAGCTGACAACTCAAAAAATGAGCCGCCAGTGGGGGCACTGGCGGCTCGGGCGTGGGGATGGAGGGCACTACTCTGAAGCTCAATCTTTGGTGCGGTTCCGCACCTTTTGGGGCGCTCTTTCCGCCGGGGCGCTCAGCAGCACCAGCACTACGCAAATGCCAAGAATCACCAGGGTCATGGCTTACTCCAACTCTGACGCCTTCATGTTCCCCCCACGCCCCGTCCGCGTCACTAGTCCGCCCGGTTCATTTTGACCGGTACTCCCTGCCGCCGCTTTCATAGGCCGTTTGGTACGCACGTACCGCTCGTGCCTTGTTAACCATAACCACCCCCTCGCCACCTCTTTTTGTAAATGTTGAAAATAAAGGGACGAAAAATCCAAACTGATCCACTGCCGCTTTTGTGGCCGGAAGGGCGCCGCTACGTAGAGAGTGCGGCTAGTTTGCCGTGTGCGTGGCGCGTTCAATGCCTTCGGCAGTGCGAACCATCACCAGCGCAAGTTCCAGGAGGAGCCGCGTCAACAGCACCCAGACAAAATAGGCAACAATCCCCGCGATCAAAGCCACAAGCCCTTCCGATTGCGACTGCTGAAACCCAATCACCACTTCCGCCACTAAAGTCACAAATCCTCCGACCACCGCGACCACGTACAGAATTTTCACGAGCTTTCGGACCAACTGCTGGCGGAATCCGAAATCGACGAGCCCCGTAAAGAAGTTTTTCTCCTGGGTCCCCATGAGTTCGCTCATGGTTCCTCCTGATTCTCTGTGATTTGGCGTGCTTCGAGCGGGCTGGCGCCTGCTTCTAGGATACCGCGGCTTCTGATTCCGTGGGGTCGGTAACCGCGAAAACGCCAATCTAAAGATTGGCCACTACATTCGGAGAGCAGGCGATTTCTCTTACTACCTCCGATCTTGGCTCGCTTGACACTCCTCTTCGACCTGATCAACGATCCGATCCGCGTGACCCCTTCCTCAACTCAAATCCAACGAACGAAAGTCGCGCTTTTCGCTGGAGCTCCCGGTGCGAAGGAGAGCAAGGCCTCGCCATTTTTGAAATGGGCTGGCGGCAAGACAGAATTGCTGCCCGAAATTCTTAAGCGGATGCCTCTGTCTTTTGGGAAATACTGGGAGCCGTTCATTGGAGGGGGCGCGGTCTTCTTCAACATTTGCCCTGCAGAAGCCGGAATCTCCGACCTCAACGAGGACTTGATCAATTGCTATCAGGTGGTTCGCGATTTTCCAGACGAGCTAATATCGGCGCTCAAAAAGCATAGGAACGACCCGGATCACTTCACCAGAATTCGAAGACTTCAGCCGTGGGAGCTCGACCCAGTCCAGAGGGCAGCTCGGTTAATCTTCCTGAACAAAACCTGTTTTAACGGCTTGTATCGAGTTAATTCTCGAGGAGAGTTCAACGTACCCTTTGGCAGATATGAGAACCCCAGAATTTGCGACGAAAACGCTCTCCAAGAAGCGTCGCGGGCTCTGAGAAATGCAACGATTGAATGCCGAGACTTTCGGCACTTGCTTTACAAAGCGCAGCCTGGGGATTTTGTTTACTTCGACCCGCCCTATGTCCCCGTTTCAGAGACATCTTCGTTTACGTCATATAGTGAAGCGCCATTCGACCATCGCGAGCAAAAGGCTCTTTGCCAGGTCTTTCAGGCTCTGAGCGACCGTGGCTGTCGCCTAATGTTGTCCAACTCGGACACGGAAGTCACGCGTCGCCTATACAAGAAATATAGCGTCGAGTCGCTCCTTGTAAGTCGTGCGATCAACTCCAATCCTGACAAGCGTGGAAAAATATCAGAACTAATCATTACGAACTACTGACTCTGCGATGCTAAAGACAGCCCCAAACGCAGCAGGTTGGCAGAAACTCTTCGACAAACTTGACATAAGCGAAAAACTTCAAAACACAGGAAGTTTCAAACTAACTGCCGATCAAATAAGGAGGATCGGCCAGCGCGAGCCGCGCTTGATGACCAAATTCGACTCTCGAAATCACCGTCCAAAAGTGCTTTCCCAGGCCAGGGTAACAATTCTCCCCATCACAAATGGCGAATATCTCCTGCTCCGCGGTGATGGCTATTTCGATATTCCACCGACACAGCACGTTGAAACATACGACGCCTCGAAGATTGGGCACATTGAAACTCTCCCGTGGAAGGAAGGGATTCGAAGCGAATCCCAGGCAATAGATACTCTGTTCATGGCATCGGCTTTGAAAACGTTCACCTGCGATGACGGACTCCTGCTAACGATGCGAGGACGTCTCAGAAGTAGAAGGTTTACGTTTGGTTTTCGTACCGAAGTGAGATTAGAAAAGCTAACCGTAGACGGAGTTCAAATTGAAGTTGACGCGGGTTTCGAAGGCAAGAAGATAGTGATAGTCGAAGCGAAGTATGGAGCGCTGCAAGATTTCATTGTCCGGCAGCTATTCTACCCGTACCGAGACCTCGTCGAATCGGGAACGCGCAAAGAGATAATTCCCATACTTCTTGTCTATTCAAATCGAGTTTACTCCCTATATCAATTTGAGGTGCCCGACCCGAATTCGTACTCACTAAAGCTGGTTCAACAAGTTGATTACTCACTTGAGGAAGTTCGCACAATGCCAAGACTTGAAGATGTTTTTTTGGGGAAGACGGGTTCAGTGCCTTCTGGCATACCTTTTCCTCAAGCAGACGACTTATCAAAAGTGTTTGATGTGACCGACCTGCTAAGTGGCGGACCGGCAAGAAAAGAACAAATCGCAGAAGAGTTCGAAGTAGATCCTCGACAGGGAGACTATTACGGAAATGCTGCAGCATTTGTCGGATTGACGGAGAAAAGACATCATCAATTTTCTCTAACTAAGGATGGCGAGGAATTCGTCAAGAGGGATCGAACTGCAAGGATCGTCGAAGTCGCTCGACGCGTAACACAACTGCCAGCATTCTGGGACGCGGCTAAAGCGCATCTTAGCGGCGACCCGTTGGACAACAATCAAATCGCAAGGCTGATTGAACGTAATTATGCCCTAAGTGGGTCTACGCCTCTTCGTCGAGCCTCTACGGTTCAAGCCTGGGTCAAATGGTTGAGCGAGCATCTCCGCTGATTCCTAATACTTACAAAAAAGGGGGTTTGTGGGGGTAGGTCCCAGTACTGCCCTGATTTTCCCGGAACACTAAGCCCGAAAACGGGTTCTAACTAAGTAGGAGGACCCGACAATGCGCAAAACCATGCGATTTGGTTCGATAGCACTGGCGACTGCGATGGCGGGAGCCTTGCTGCTCGGTATGACGCCCAGTTCGCCGGCACAGCGAGTCGTCAGCCGTCGCGTCCTGGTCATAGAGCGGGTGCCGTTCGTCTATGACCCGTTCTTTCCTTACGGCTACTACTACTCCTACCCTCCCAGGTACGTAGCGGCAAACTACGGTGAAGTGAAGATCGAGGCTCATCACCGCGACAAGGACGCGAACGTTTACATCGATGGCGGCTTTGCAGCTAACCTGCGGGACCACCATCGGTTCGCGTTGCGGCCGGGCAATCACGACATCGAATTGCGTGATAACGACGGCGAGACCATCTATCAGGAGCGTGTGGCTGTGACGATCGGCGAGACTACCAAGCTCCGCGTTTCTTGATAGCGTTTTACATCGCGACGCTGAATGGAAGCAGCACGAAGCCGCCCCGAGAAATCGGGGCGGCTTTCTTTTGTTCTCTATGCCGCGTTTGCGAACAACTTTTTCGCTTGCAGAATCACTTCGTAGACGGCGAGTGGCAGGACCCAGCTGAGCCAGCCCACGCTCGTTGCGGCATCGTCCGCATTGGAGCCGAGGAGCCTGTTGACGCTGGGAAGCAAATCCGTGACGATGCGGAACGTGACAAACGCAAACGCGACGATGTACGAGCGCATCATCCATTCTTTGTGCATTTCCACGCGACCGCGGAGAATCGCAGTCCACGCGATGCCAGTCGTGACGATCCACGCCGTGGCGAGGCTCATAAGCGCGACGCCGAACCCGCGCGGCGTCGAATAAACAGCCATCAAGAACGCACCGGTGATGCCAACCGCTGCGGCTCCGAGATAAACGCGGCCGATCCAGCGATGGAAGTTCATCGCGCGCTGGCGCAAACCGGTCCAAAGTTGCAGCGTCCCACAGGTGAGCGCGAGCACCCCGCCGCTGATGTGGGTGACAAGGCGAAAGCGGTGCGGCCAGTAATAGTCGAATTGCTGCGCGTTGAAGTGAAGAAAATACCGCATGGCGTAATGCCAGATAAACCGCGCTGCAACGACGCTGGCAATGACGAGCAAGACGATGGTAATGGGACGCGACGAACTTTTGGCCGGAGTGCTGCTCGGAAGCGTTACGCTGGAAGCCACGCTGCACCTCGTTTGATGAAATTGCCCGGGAGAGAATCGTTGAGCCGAAAGACTTGGCGAGAGTTTCTGAAAATTGTGCGCGCTTGTCAATGCTAAGACTTACAGCTATTTTTTTGTCACCGCTTGACCGCACTGCTTCACAGGAGTAAAGTCCGCGGCCTAGGTTCCTTCCCGTTAATTCCCAACCGAAGAAGGAGGTACGCATGTCGTTCCGAAAAGCCCTTTGGGCCTTTGCTGTCGTGGTGTGCTTGGCAACGCCCGTCGCTGTCCAGGCACAAGGAGAATATCTTGACGTCTTCATCGTCAAGGTGAAGCCGGAAAAAATGACCGAGTTCAATGCCCTTACCAAGAAATGGGTGGATGCGAATCGTCGCAACAATGGCGATCGTTGGATTGCCATGGAAACCGTCTTTGGTGAAGGAGGTGTCTACCAGTTCACCAGCGTTCGCAAGGACTACGCCGAGGTGGACAAATCCAATGAAGCAAGCATGGCCGCCGTCAACAAAGCCTATGGCAAAGAAGCCACGATGAAACTCATTCAAGACTTCTCGAACTGTCTGGTCTGGTCCCGCAGCGAGCTTCGTCGCCGTCGCATGGACCTCAGCCGCAAACCTCCCACCGACCCAGAGTCTTACGCCAAACTCATCGGCGAGTCGCGCCTGCTTCGCACGACCGCCGTACACATCCGCCCGGGGCATGTGCCCGAATTTGAAGAGTTGTTGAAGGAAGCCAAAGAAGCCGGCGAGAAGAAAGGGGACCTGCCGCCTGTGCTCGTGTCACAGGTTGTGGAAGGTTCCAAAGGCGCCACCTTCTATGTGACAGCGCTGCGCTCTTCGATGGGCGGATTTGACCACAATCCTACCCTTCGCGAAATTCTCGGTGACGACGGCTTCAAGAAATTCCAGAAGGTGAACGCGGATGCAGTAGAAACCGCGGAGTCCACTCTTTTCCGTTTTTCGCCGGACATCAGCAATCCTCCTGAGGAGATCGCGCAAGTCGCCGCCGATTTTTGGCATCCAAAAACGATGGGAATTTCCGCTTCGGCTTCCAAACCAAAAGCAAAGGGCGACACGGTAGAACCAGCCGCCGCCAAACAACCGGTGAAGAAGCAATAGCCGAAACTGTTTTGTTTGAGTGTCTTAGAAAAAAGGAGGGCGGGCGCTCCCGGTTTTGATAACCGAACTCGCCCGCCCTTGCCTACTTGATTGTAAAGCTAAAGCGTAATCGCTTAGCTTTTCACCTTTTTCGCATCAATCGTGACGGGTTCCGCCAGCTTGAACGTCACTGGAGTTTCCGGCGCAAGTTTGATGTCCTTGTGTCCGGTCATCCAGGCGACGGTCGTGCCTGCGGCTGCGCCTACTGGTCCGCCAATCAGCGCGCCCTTTCCGCCAGCGGCCGCAGCGCCAATCAGCGCTCCGCCACCGGCGCCGCCGCCGATCCACGCCCAGTTGCGCTTCTTGTGGTTGCCGCCGATTCTCGCGGAAGAAGACGTTTGCACATTGTAGGACTGATCGCCCACGTCAACGGATTGCAGTGCGATCTGCAACCGCGCGCGGCCCATCAATCGTCCCGATGGCTTTGCGTCAACTACCACGCCCTCGGCGCGAGCACCTTGCGGAATGACGGTCTTGCCGTCGATCACCACAGGCTCAGAGACCGTGGCGTCGAAGCGGTCGCCAGGCCGATTCTGCTTGCTGGTGACGGCCTGGTCCAGTGTCACGTGGATTGGGGTGAGCTCCGGCACGGTCACGAAATCCGGCCGGTTGGCTAACGTGACGGCACTGGCCACTAGCGCCAATGCCAGTAGCGTTGCTCCGCCTCCGATAAGGTAGTGCCGTTTGGTAAGGATCATAAGCACCTCCCACCCTATTTAGAGGCATGGGTTGCTCCTCCTGCCGCCCCTGTAACAGGTTAACAATAAAGGGGATAGTCAATTTCCCGTTTGAATTTCATGGTAAGAGCTGCAATCGCTCTGAATTTTTTGGGTACTGCAAGTACTGCCAGCTTTGCCTTGATTTTCCTTGACTTTGTGTTAACCAATGCGGTAACACATTTTATGTTGTTGGCAATTGGTAATTCGAACGTCCCGCACCTCTTTCTTTCAAGTGCCCTTGCATATCCGGGAAACGCATCTCCTTTCGATTCAATGGTCTGCGCACACTTTGCACAAACCGGCCTTTCAGAAAACGTCACATCTCCTGTATTTTCACTGCGTTGCGCACACTTGCAAAAACAATGGGGTGGTGTGGGTTCGCCAGCCAAAAACCGCCCTCTCTTCCCTCGCTCTTTCACATTCTTTGCAAAGAGTGTCAGCTTATGTCCTTTGCTTGCAAACTTTTCCGCACTCTTTGCACAAAATGGCGGGGGTGCACCCCCTTGCGCAGCAACGCGAAACGCTCTTCTGCGCTACACTATCGAGGTAATCGAACCATGACCCGCCGCAAGCTCTCATTCGCGATTTCTCTCGCCACGTTGGCAGCGCTTTTCACCGGCTGCCACAACACGCATGCCGACCCGCGGAAGAATTCGGTTGCGAAAACTCAGGATTCGGCCGAAGGTCTTAAGTTGATCCGTTTCGTCAAGAATCCTGACCCGGCGCCGGCGTTGAAAATAAATGACCTCGACGGCAAACCGATTTCGCTAGAAGAGGACAAAGGAAAGATTGTTCTGCTGAATTTTTGGGCCACTTGGTGCGGACCGTGCCGCGCTGAAATCCCTGATCTCGTCGAGCTGCAGAGAAAATACAAAAATCAGCTCGCCATCATCGCTCTCGCCACGGATGAAGACGAGCCAGCCGAAGTGAAAAAGTTCGCGCAAAAAGCCGGCATCAACTACCGCATCGGCATGGCTACGGATCCTTTGCGGATGGAGTACGGCGGAATTCCCGCGCTGCCCACGTCGTTCATCATTGATGCGCAAGGCCGCGTGGTGCAAAAGCACATCGGTCTGAATGATCCAAGCATTTATGAGCTGGAAGTCCGCGCTCTGCTTGGATTGCCCTTCGATGGCAAGGTGGATTATTTCGAGGACACCGGCCAGGTCTTTTTGAAAAACGCGGAGCGTGCGACGGAACTTCCCGGCGTAAATCTTTCGAAACTCACGCCCGCGCAAAAAACCATTGCGCTGCGGCGATTTAATTCCGAATCTTGCACCTGCGGATGCAAAATGACCCTCGCTCAGTGCCGCGTGAACGATACGGGCTGCGGCGTCAGCAAGGAAATGACTGCAAAAATAGTTTCCGAACTGTCCCACATCCCGGCAAAAACTCCAGCCCCCGATGCGCAAAATTAATCTGCACGATACCGTCTCGTGTAGCGGCCGAACTTTAAGTTGGTTCTCTTTGCGCGTCGTATCGACTAGATGAATCCGAAAATAATTTTCTTCATTTTGCTGATTCTCTCGGCAACCGGATTTATTTCTCCGCCCATCGCCCTGTTGGCGGGAATTGTTTTCGGACTTTCGCTTCCACATCCCTACGCTGCTGACAGTAAAGCTCTTTCCAAATTTCTGCTGCAAGCTTCGATCGTCGCGCTTGGCTTCGGGATGAATTTGCGTGAAGTGCTAAAGGCGGGTCGCAGCGGATTTTTCTACACCGCAATCGGAATCACGTTTGCGATGCTCGTAGGCCTCGCGATTGGAAAATTGCTGGCAGTGCGCAGCACAACTTCGTATTTGGTTTCCACAGGAACAGCGATATGCGGTGGCAGCGCGATCGCCGCTGTAGGGCCGGTCTTGAACGCAAGTGAAGAGGAGATGGCCGTTTCCCTCGGCACCGTTTTTATTCTGAATTCGATTGCTCTTTTTGTTTTTCCGATTATCGGAAAATCGTTGGGGCTTTCGCAACCACAATTTGGATTGTGGTCGGCGCTGGCGATTCACGATACGAGTTCGGTCGTCGGCGCGGCTTCGCGTTACGGGACGGAAGCGCTGATTATTGCCACGACCGTGAAACTGGCGCGCGCACTTTGGATTGTTCCGCTTGCCTTCTTGACCTCAGCAATAAAACATGGAAAATCGAAAGTCACGATTCCCTGGTTTATTCTGTTTTTCTTTCTCGCTGCGGTGATCAACACCTATGGGCCACAAGATGCGGCGCTCTCGCAAAAATTCTTCACACTTGGCAAACTCGGCCTTACCGCGACTTTATTCCTCATTGGAACCAGTCTTTCACGGAGCACAATTAGAGAAGTGGGCTGGCGGCCCCTCGCACAGGGCGTTCTTCTGTGGCTCGTGGTAGGTTTGCTCTCGCTCTATTTCATTAGCATCGGCTGGATCTCTCTTTCCGGAACGTTTTGATTGCAGCGCACGGCGCGAACAGACTAAACTCCCGCATCCCTTTGGAGGTGCTTCATGAATCGGCGAGTCGGAATTTTGGTTGGTGTTCTGATGCTGGGCGGAGTTTTCACCGTATTCAACGCGAATTCGAATCCTACGCCGCAAGCCGCGCGTAAAGCGATTAATCTTCCCGGGAAAACCATTGCAGCTCCTTTTAGTGATGGGATCCTTGCTGGCAACACGCTCTATCTTGCCGGCCGGCTCGGCCTGGATAAAGACGGAAAAGTTCCCGAGAAAATAGAGGATGAAATCAAGCTGCTGCTTGACGGCGAAAAAGATGTGCTCGCGCAGGCTGGTATGACAATGGATGATTTAGTTTACGTTCAGATTTCCTGCACGGATTTGAAGCTCTTCGGTACCTTCAATCCGATTTACAAAACGTATTTCACAAAGGATTTTCCGGCGCGCGAGTTCGTGGGAGCAGGCTCGCTGCTGCTGGGGGCGCATTTCGAATTGCAGGCGATTGCGGTAAAGCACTAGGAGCTTGACATTCGAACCCGAGCAGTATAACTTAACAGTGTTAAGTAGGTGAGGATAGATTTTCTATGGGTGTTCGAGAACGGCGAGCTCGGGAAAAGCGATATCTGCGGCAGGAGATCCTGGACGCGGCGAGCGAGCTTTTTGTGAGAGAGGGCTTCGAAAATGTCTCGATGAGGCGGATTGCGGACCGCATCGAGTATTCGCCTACGACGATCTATCTCTATTTCAAAGACAAAGCGGAATTGCTGGAAAGTATCTGTCAGGAGACGTTTGCCAAGCTGATTCAGCGGCTGACCAAGATTATGGATCAGCCAGGAGACCCAATCGAGCGGCTAAAACGGGGCCTAATCGCTTATGTTGAATTTGGGATCGAAAATCCGCATCACTACCGCTCGACGTTTATGACGCCCTTGCCGGACGAGGTGGATCACGAAAAATATGTGAAACCAGAGTCTCCGGGGATTCAGGCCTTTGATTTTCTGCGCCGTTGCGTTTACGACTGTATCGCCACAGGGAAGTTCAAGACCAAGGATGCGGAACTGGCCAGCCAGACTTTGTGGGCCGGCGTTCATGGAATTACCTCGCTTCTGATTACCCACACGCATTT
>Ga0126376_10000138_pt1 | contig 32305 bp, 31 predicted proteins | sample PanSoiMetPlot_15_FD_92760 | JGI IMG/M metagenome (GOLD analysis project Ga0126376, IMG submission 92760) | Tropical forest soil microbial communities from Panama - MetaG Plot_15 | ecosystem: Environmental > Terrestrial > Soil > Tropical forest > Bulk soil | place: Panama | collected 2016-02-17 | reverse complement strand
TGTCCTCGATTGTTTGCCCGGGAACGGGATTGGGCAAGAAGCCGACGAAATAGCAGGGATGGCCGGCCTTGAAGGCCACGCCGATTTCGCTGTCCGCTTTGAATCCGCCGATTCCCGGCCCATGTCCCGCGCGCGGGTCGACGATGACGAACGGCCTGCGCGTCGGATCGAGTTCGATACCCGCCGGCGGGACGACCCTCACGAGACCGTAGTTGACCGGCCGCTCGAGCGTCCTGCCATCGACCAGAAGCTCCACGTCATACTCGAGCACGTGCGGGGCGGTCTGCCCCAGGTATTCGCGGAATTGATTGCCGCGCTGGCGCATCACGTCCCAGAACAAGACGCTGCGTTGTGCGGCATCCGCCAGATATCCCATGGCTGGGGCAAATCCGAGCTGGGGCATAACTCCCTCGATCAAAGATGGCTGCTTTTGGTCGGATGGCATGATGACTGCTCCATGTGTCACGTCCTTGACAGGACGTGGCCGATGCAGATGGAAAGCCTATATCGGCCGTCCGTCGTGCTGGACGGTAGCAGCTCAACTTATGGATGCCACCGAAATCGATTTTCGTTTGCGCCGTCGCTCAGCCCCACTTGAGCGTCATCGCGACGTCGCCTGGCATTCCGCCGGGGAAATCGATGATTTCGACCCTAAGCTTGTATCCGCGGGGCCGGAAGTACTTCGCCCAGAGTTGATAGATCTCTTTCGGCACTCCGGTCAGCGTGTTTTCCCAGCCCGGCTCCTGTTGATTGATGGCGCGCCCCTTGTCCGTGCACAATGTGTTCGGAAATCGGTGCACTTGTACCTCTGTCTTGCCATTGGCTACCGCGCGCTCGATGATCTTGATGGCGCGCTGAATGCCCTCTTCATCGGAGACTCCCGATGGCTTCGTCAGGTGATCGAGCAAAGCCTTTTTCTCCGCCTCGGCCGCCGCGTGTTTGGCGGCTTCCTTGGATGCTGCTTCAGCCTCCGCGAGCGCGAGTTTCTTCATGAAATCGCCTGCGCTGGGCAGCAGCTCGTCGGGTTTGGTCGCCATGGTCCGTCCTCTTCCACATCGCGTGGCAAAACGTCCGCGTTGCGGGGATCACAATTTCTCGCCGGTGGGTGTAGAATATTATATAATCGGTCGTCCGTCGGGGGAAGGCTCAACATAACCAAACCAGGTTCGGAGGTATGTCATGACCGCAAAGGCGACCGACGTCTCGACGCCTTTTCCCAAATTCGGGAAGGAGCAAACCGATGCGATGCTGGGTGTGCAGAAGGAGCTGCTCGAGGCGTGTGAGCAAGCGAGCCGGGCTTGGCTCGACCGCATCAAGTTGGAAGTAGCTCTTTGGTCGGGGCTCGCCACCAAGCTCGCAAGCACCCGCTCCGGCCCCGAAGCGCTGAGCGCATACCAGGAATGCCTCACGCAGCGGATGCAAATGGCCGCGGAGGATTGGCGGCGTCTCTCCGACGACTATCAAAAAGTCATGCTGACGATGACGCAGTCAGCGACCAACGGGCGGCCGATCGGAAGCACGTGAAAATGAAGCCGCCAACAGAGTGGCTCGCGAGCTTTAGCTAGGACGGATCGCGCAAGGCTGAGCAGCAAGACACGCCTCGGCGCGTGGGTGTGAGATCGCGCGCCAAAAACCGTGCTCGTATTGCGAACCGCCGATAGCTCGAGCGCGAAAAGGAGTTGCCGGTGATACCTGTGGTGAAAGCCAAACTGCTCGAAGGAAAGAAAGGTCTCATCATCGGCATTGCCAACGAAAATTCGATCGCGTGGGGCTGCGCCAAGGCGTTCCGGGCGCTGGGAGCCGAGCTCGCGGTCACGTATCTCAACGACAAGGCGAAAAAATATGTCGAGCCGCTCGCCCGCGAGCTCGAGGCGCCGATCCTGATGCCGCTCGAGGCGCGTCAGCCAGGGCAGATGGAGGCGGTGTTCGAGCGGATCGGCAAAGAGTGGGGCAAGCTCGACTTCGCCGTGCACTCGATCGCCTTCTCGCCGAAAGACGCGCTGCAGGGGCGCGTCGTCGACGTCTCGCGCGAGGGTTTTCTCACCACCATGGATGTGTCGTGCTGGACCTTCATTCGCATGGCGCACCTGGCGGAACCGCTGATGCGCAAAGGCGGCACGCTGTTCACGATGACCTATTACGGCAGCCAGATGGTGGTGAAGAACTACAACATCATGGGCGTGGCCAAGGCGGCGCTCGAGAGCGCGGTCCGCTATCTGGCGGCCGAGCTCGGCCCGAAGGGCATCCGTGTGCACGCCATCTCTCCGGGACCGCTGGCGACGCGCGCGGCCTCGGGGATTCCTGAATTTGACGCACTGCTCGACAAGGCGAAAGCAAAGGCGCCGGCGCGCAGCTTGGTCAGCATCGACGACGTGGGGGTTGCCACTGCGTTCCTCGCCCACGAGGCAGCCCGCCTGATCACCGGCGAGACGCTTTACATTGACGGCGGCTATCACATTATCGACTAGCTCGGATCGGCCCGGAGCGGCGGCCGAGGGGGGCTGTACCGGTCCGTCTATGCACCGTCGGCTGGCAAGAAGAGGGTAACGTCATGGCATTGAAACGGACGGCAGGCAGCAATGCCAAGGAGAAGTTGAAACGCAAAGTTTACGAGCGGGCGCTTCAGAAGCTGCAGGTCGAGCTTTGCCATTTGCAGGAGTGGGTGAAGGCCAAGGACGCGCGCATCATCATCGTGTTCGAAGGCCGCGACGCGGCCGGCAAGGGCGGGACCATCAAGGCCATCACCGAGCGCGTGAGCCCGCGGGTGTTTCGCGTGGTGGCGCTGCCAGCCCCCTCGGACCGTCAAAAGACTCAATTGTTTATGCAGCGCTATATCGAGCGCTTCCCGGCCGGCGGCGAGATCGTCATCTTCGACCGCAGTTGGTACAACCGCGCCGGCGTCGAATTCGTGATGGGATTTTGCACCGAGGAGCAAAACCACCATTTTCTCAGTCTTTGCCCGCAAGTCGAAAAATACATCGTCGATGCCGGCATCATATTGATCAAGATCTGGTTGGAGGTCGGGAGGGACGAGCAGGAGCGGCGGTTTTCGGCGCGCATCAACGATCCGCTGCGGCAGTGGAAATTGAGCCCGATGGATCTCGAATCATATCGGCGTTGGTATGAATACTCGCGGGCGCGCGACATGATGCTGAGCAGAACGGATAGCAAGCACGCGCCTTGGTATATCGTGCACTCGGACGACAAGCGGCGGGCGCGGCTCAATTGCATTTCGCATATCCTGAAGCGAATCCCCTACGAGAAGGTACGGCACGCGAAGGTCAAGCTGTCCAAGCGGTCGGACAAACATAAATACGATGACCAGCTGTCCCTGAAGGGAATGAAAGTCGTAGCGGAAAAATACTGACGAAGCCTGTCCGGTCCTTCCGGGCAGTCGTGCTTGGTCTCGTGCACTATTCCTCGCTAGTTGGCGATCAACACATAATGCGGCAGTAGGCCCGTGCGCTGCGGGATAGCTACCAAGCCGATGTCCGCTATGGGCGCCTCGCTCTCCTGGATCGAGCCCCCTGCAAATGGGTGACCAATGCCGCAGCGTTCCGGAGTCTTGAGAAAGCGTGTCGCGGGCGCGCTCTTGATGACGCTGGGAGTGCTTGCTCTGGCCGCGCCCATGGCAGTGGGCCGATGGTCGCTCGCGATCCTCGGGATTCCCCTGATGGTGCTGAGCGGGGTGGAGGCATACTCCACTTTCACCTCGCCGCGGCGGTCCGACGCAAGTGCCTACCTGCCGTGTCTGCTTGCGCTGCTCGCCGGAAACCTTCTGCTGTTGAGTTCCGCGCTGGTGCTCAACGGCCTATTGATCCTCCTCATCGCGATTCTCCTGGTCGACGGTTTCGGCAAGATTCTGACTGCGTTGGGTAATTCCCACACGCCACGCGTTCCCGCGGGGGTCAACGGGCTTGTCGATCTCGGATGCGCGGCGCTTCTGTGGCATCTCAGTCGGATCATCGGCGCAGAGCGGGCGATTGGCGTCGTCGTCGGCACCTATATCGCGGCAGCAGGCTGGCGGGTGCTGATGGCGCCGGGTGAAGTCGCGGCGCCCGACGCGGCCGCCGGCGGGGCCGCTCACCCGGACGCCGAGCTTGGCCTCCCTCCCAATGAGACTTTCGCTCGACTGCGGGCAGACGCCGACGCTGCGTCGCCGACCGTGCGTGCCGCCGATCTCATGTGGATGCTCACCCTTGTGGTGGTTTTCCTGGCGATCCACGCCGGCCGAATGCCCATATCGGACAGCTTGCTCGGCATCAGTTCTCCCTTCGTTGCAACCGCCGGGGATCTTTTGATGACGCTGATCTTGGCGACACTTCTCATCCTCCCGGCGCGCCTCCTCTGGAGACGGTTGACAAGGCCGGTCGAGCGGGTGGCGTGGTCGCTCCGGCTCGGGACAAAACCCGGGACCGCACCAATGAATCGTGCGGCTGATTGGCTGATCGGCGGCTGGCTTGAAAGCCGCTTCGGTTTCGCTATGCGCCTGCGCGAGGGACGTACTTCGCTTGCGGCCGCGCTGATCCTCATCTTGCGACTAGGCCTACCGGTCACTGCGTTTTTCGTCGCCTTTAACCCGATCTGGGGATTCAGCTGGTATTTCAACACAGAAAGCTGGGCGACCGGCATCTATCAGAAAATGACGCAGCTGCGAGTCGATCCCTGGCGCGTCACGATGACTGACGCGGTTGCGCGCGCCTATGGCGGCGAAGCCGATGACCTCTTTCGAATTGATCCCGGCGGCCTGAAGGGAGGCACCGATTTCAGCTTTCTCGTTATAGGAGATCCCGGCGAAGGCGATGCGTCGCAATATTCGCTGGTCTCGCGCTATCTGGAACTGGGGCGCCGCGATGATGTGAAGTTTCTCGTCGTGTCCTCCGACGTTATTTATCCCGCCGGATCGATGCATGACTACGAAGCCAATTTTTATCTGCCGTTCCAGGGCTTCGCCAAGCCGATCTATGCGATTCCAGGAAATCATGACTGGTACGATGCGCTGGAAGGGTTCAATGCAAACTTCCTCGAGCCCAGGGCGGCACGCGCGGCGATAGAAGCTCGCGTCGAAGCCGATCTCGGACTCACCAGCACCAATGCTCGTCGCATCGATAAGCTGATGGCGGAGGCGGCGCGTCTACGTCGGCAGTATGGCGTCTACGTCGGCATCCAACGGGCGCCGTTCTTCGAATTGCAGACGGAGGATTTCGCGTTGTTGGCGATCGATACCGGCGTCCTGCGCACGGTCGACGAAAAACAATGGGCATGGATCGAGCGTGCTCTCGGCCGAAGCCGCGGTAAGTTCACCATGGCCATCGTGGGCCATCCTCGCTTCGCCGGCGGACGGGATCTTCCCCCGACTGCCGAAGGCCATGATGTCTCCGAATCCTCGGGAAATTTCGCCGCGCTCTATCGCCTTTTGGCGAGCCACAACGTCAGAATCGCCATGGCTGGTGATACTCATGACTTCGAATATTACCGCGAGACAATCGGCGGCGGTGACGCCCCGCAGGTGATGCACCACTTCGTCAATGGTGGGGGCGGGGCTTATCTCAGTATCGGCACGGCACTGGACTTTCCGAAAGAGCCTGCCGTTGGCGACTTGGCGTTCTATCCGCGGAGCGACATTCTGCGCGCCAAGATGGACGCCGAGACGCCGCTATGGAAGCAGCCGTTCTGGTATTGGATCAAATGGTTCAAGGCTTGGCCGTTCCATGTCGAGGCGTTGTCCGGTGTCTTCGATTTCAACCATGCACCATTCCTCCAGAGTTTCATGGAGGTGCGGATCGAACGATCCAGGAGGCGCGTGGTTCTCGCTCTCAATGGCGTCCACGGTCCGCTGCAGTGGCGCGACCTGCAAACCGGCGGCACGGTGCCGCCACCCGGCGCAACGCTCGACGACCCGGTCGAATTCGTCGTGCAAATGGACCGCGAATAGCCCCACATGTGGCTTGCGGGTAACATCAATTTCCCGGCTGGGAGAATAAGCTCGCCCCGACGATCTGGAGCGCGATGATGCGAGACAGTTGTCGGTCAGATCGGCGGCTAACTCGTTTAGCCTGCGTGATCGCGGCGCTTCTGCCTCTCGCTTGTTCTGATCGAGCGGCAGCGGACGAGGCGGGCGTGAGCTTCTGGCTGCAAGGCCAATTCGGCAGTTTCGCCGCCGCGCCTTCGAATCCGGGATGGTCATTCGAAAGCACATTTTACCACGCAACGGCGGCCGCGGGCCCAAGCATAAGCTTTGCGCGCGGCGGAGGGTTTCAGACGGGCGTCAAGTCCCCCACTGATTTCGTCATGTTGACTCCGACCTATGTGTTCGCAACGCCGATACTGGGTGCACAAGCAGCAGTGGGGTTGACGGCTTTGTACGGCCGCAACACGACCTCCGTGTCGGCAACGCTGACCGGGCCCGGCGGAGCCTCGCTGTCGGGTAGCCGCTCCGACTATGTCGTCGGGCTCGGAGATTTGTATCCGGCCGCTTCGCTGAAATGGGAGCGGGACGTGCACAACTTCATGATTTATGCGACCACTGCGGTTCCCGTGGGCGTCTATGATCCCATCCGGCTGGCGAGCATGGGACTAGGCCATTGGGCGGCGGACTCAGGCGTCGGCTACACCTATTTGAACGAGCAGGTTGGTTTTGAATGGTCCGCGGTTGTCGGGTTCACCTACAACTTTCTCAATCCTTATACCCAATATAGGAGCGGCATCGATGCACACTTGGATTGGGCGATTTCGCCGTATCTCTCTGAAAAATTGCACATTGGCGCCGTCGGCTATGTCTACAACCAACTGACAGACGACAGCGGCGCGAGCCCCGCGCTCGGCGGATTCAGGTCACGCGTTGCCGGGATCGGGCCGCAGATCGGGTTTTTCTTTCCGGTCGCAGACCGGGAAGGATATCTCAATCTCAGAGCCTATTCCGAGTTCGACGCCAGGAACCGGCTGGAAGGATGGACTGCATACGTCACGTTCTCCGTTGAGGCAGCGGAACCGAAGTCAGCGCAACGGAAGTTTGCAACACCCGCCACGACCGCACGCTGACGGCGGCCTTCGGGCGCGCGACGGTCTTCATCCTCCCAGAGCGATCGCAACGCCGACCAACACCGCACCGACGGCCACCATCGACAGGCCTGTGGCCCACGGTCGAAACCCAGCGTAACGCCCAAAGGCATATCCGCACACGAACAACATTCCGATGGCAACCGCATTGGAGAGACGCAGCGCCAATCTCGCATCGCCGATCAGAATGAACGGAATGACGATCGGGAACGTCGACAGGAAGCTGAGCAAGCAGATGCCCACCGCGCCGAGCCGATCGCGTTTTGTCAGTCGCGGCCCCCCGGCCTCGGGCAAATGGAGGAGTCTTTGCCGGATTAATTCCAGCTGATCCGGCGACAGGGCCGACGCCAGCAGCGGTGGCAACGCGTCGGCGATGATGCGATGCGCGTCACCGATATTAGCGGCCGTGCGTGCAGCTCGCAGCTGCGTGGCGTTGCGCCCCCGTTGGTTGAAGCGGGCCATTAGAAACACGGCAGAGTCGATGATTCCCCAGGCCAAATTGCAGCCGAGGGCAGCGAGAAGCATGGTCCGAACTTGGATGGTGTCTGCGGTTACGACGCCCAGCGTCAACGTGAAGGTCAGTGCCATTATCAAGCCGAACAGGACCTCCGAGATCCTGTCCATTGGTTCGAGGATTCGATCGGACGATGTGGCCGAAAACTGCGCCGATGGGTCGACCGCCATTTGGACCAGCTCGTTTTTTTGTCTCTCCATCACGGGGCTGATGCGGCCCGCGCCTATCTGCCCTCGCCGCCGAGCGGTTGCAGGATGTCCGCTGCCCTCCCCAAAGCGTTCACATTTGTACAGGGCTGCGGTGGTAACGTGACATTTTCCGCCGCATGTAAAAGCACGTGCCTGCCCAGTGGTCTTTGACTACGAACATGGTTCTCGGCGCTGCCAGGCACATACCCCATCGGTTATCCGTTCATAAAAGTCGGCTGAGCCCACCACGGCGTCTATTTTGCCTAGCTGCATATCTTGCCGGACAGTGTCGCGTACATGGGCGAAAGCGATGCTGACATCCCGGCTTTGCAGCTGCTTGATAAATGTGATCAGGTCATCGCAGGCGCTAACGTCGATAAAGTTGACTGAGCTCATGTCTAAAAGCACCTGCTTTATCGGAGGACGAATCTCGGCGAGCGAGTTTTTCAAGGCTGCTTCCATTTGGCCGACGCTCGCAAAGAATAAGTCGCCGCCAACTCGCCAAATCAGCAAACCAGGAAAGGTACGGGCCTCAGGGTGGCGCCGAACGTCGCGATAGGCCTCGGTACCTGGAAGCTGGCCGAGCACCGCTCCTTGTGGGTGGCTGGTTACATAGATCAAATCAAGCAGGGATAGTACGACTCCCAAAGCGATGCCATGCATCACGCCCAGCGTAAGCTCGGCACCAATGACAATCGCAGCATTCATAAACGACCAGCGGCTCCGGACGAAGAGCTCGCGTAAGTAATGCGGCTTCGTGAGATGCAGCATCGCTGCGATAACAATCGCGGCAAGCGTCGGCTGTGGCATGTTTCGAAAAAGGGGCGTCAAGAAGATTAGCGTAAGGAGACAAAAAACTGCCGCGACGAGATTAGCGAATTGGCTGCGAGCGCCTGCGGCAATAGCCACCGAGGTCTTGGACAAGCTGCCCACTACCAGAAATCCACCGAACAGGCCGCTCAGAATATTGGCTGGCCCATGCGCGACCAATTCCTGATTTGGATCGATGTTACCTCCGCTCTCGATTGCGGCGGCCTTTGCTGCGCCGAGTGACTCCGCATAGCCGACCAGCACGATGGCGAGTGCACCCGGAGCGAGCGCCTGCAATATTGCTATGTCGAAACTCGGGGGGACCAAGTGGGGCAGGCCGGACGGGATATGCCCGGCAACACGAACGCCCGTCGCCTCTCCGCCAAGTAGGCCGATGCTGGCGGTGGCGACGATCATCACAATCAGCGCCGCGGGGACGCGCGGTGCGAAGTGTCGGAACAGCGCCATCGCAGTGAGGCTAAGCAGTCCGGTGAGCACCGGCGCGAACGAAACATCCGACAGATGCTGCAGTACATTCCAAACTTTGGTGAAAAAGTTGCCTGAGACGCCCTCAATGCCAATCAGATGCGGCACCTGGCCGATGATGGTGACGTAGACAAGTCCTTCGATGAAGCCCCGCATCACCGGCGTGGAAACAAAGGCTGCCACCCAGCCCATGCGCATGGCGCCGAATAACAGGAAGAAGCAACCGATCAGGACAGCGAGGGTGGAGGTGAGCGCATTATATTCCGCAGTGCCCTGAACTGCGACGGCGGCGACGGTAAGCGCGGAGATGAGGCCCGTGGCAGTGTCAGGTCCGACAACCAGCTGACGTGAAGTCCCCAGCAGCGCGTAGGCTATGAGTGCGGGGACTATTGTGTAGAGACCCATGATCGGCGGGACACCGACGATACCCGCATAGGCCATTGCCTCAGGCACCATGACGGCCCAGAGCGCAAGACCAGCGAAAACATCGGATAACAGCCACTCGCGTCGATAGGCGGGTATCCAACTAAGGATCGGTAACGACCGGTGAAAGAGAGACGCAACCTTAGCTGAAATCGGCATCGTCAACCGTGTTCACGGTTACCGCGTGAGAATGAGCTGAAGCTATCACATTCGCTGCGATGCCCCTGTTGTGGATCACAGCAAAATTCGTCGACCAATATCGCGGATGGGCCAAAACCGGACATGACCATGTGATAGTTCAGATTAGCAGTATAATCGCGATCATCCTGACCCATTAGGGGTGATTATGAGATCGTTCATCGAGACCGGAGTAATGATTGCGGCGTGTGGTTCTGCAATATTCTGGTTCATGTCCGCAATGTGCCGTTTGCCCAGCATCAAACCGGGCAAAGACGAATTAGACACGATAACCGAGTTGTCCAAAGCGCTGCAAAGAATGAATAGATGGAATTTTTGGGCCGCGGGACTGATGGGCGTAACCGCCTTGCTGGCAGTGTTGGGTAGATTTCTCGGGTGATCTGGCTCGAGCGAACCAGGAAAGGCTAGCGTCAGAAATCAACACATCGGCCGATGGCTGATCTGGCGAGAGACTGAACCGAAGAGATTTAGGCAAAGTCTGCTTGGCCCTCAAATCTTCAGTTCGCAACTGGCTGGCCCAACCTTTTGCTTCGTGACAAGCTTCCGACCGGCAACGAGCGGGGGAGCGCGGGCATGGCTACTGTTGGCAGCGGCGCATACACCTACGAGCCAGTGGAGAACTGGGCAAAACTTCCGCCCGGCTGGTCCTTCAAGGAGATCGGCGGCGTCGGCGTAGACCGGCACGACAACGTGTTTGTGTTCAATCGCGGCGAGCATCCGATGATCGTGTTCGACCGCGACGGCAATTTCCTGCGCTCATTCGGAGAAGGTATGTTTCCCCGTGCCCACGGCGTCTTCATGGCACCCGACGACACGATCTGGCTCACCGACGATGGCGACCACACCGTGCGCCAATGCACGCCGGAAGGAAAGGTGCTGCTGACGCTGGGCATTTCTGGCAAGCCGGCACCCTTCATGAGCGGCGAGCCGTTTCATCGCTGCACCCACACCGCAATGTCTCCGCAGGGCGACATCTATGTGTCGGATGGCTACGGCAATTCGCGCGTGCACAAATATGCGCCGAACGGCAAGCTGCTCCTCTCCTGGGGCGGGCCTGGCACCGATCCAGGCGAGTTCAACATCGCGCACAACATCACCTGCGATGCCGATGGCTGGGTGTTTGTGGCCGACCGCGAGAACCATCGCGTGCAGGTGTTCGACGGCAACGGCAAATACGAGGCCCAGTGGAACAACCTGCATCGTCCGTGCGGCCTATTCATGCCACCGGGCAAGTGTCCGGTCTGCTACATCGGCGAACTCGGCGCCGTGCAACCGGTGAGCCGCAATGTGCCGAACCTTGGCCCGCGGGTCACCATTGTCGACAACACGGGGAAGCGTATTTCCCGACTAGGCGGGCTTGGCCCGGGCCTTGGTCCAACCGAGTTCTTGGCGCCGCATGGGCTTGCGGTGGACAGCCGCGGCGACCTCTATGTCGGCGAGGTGTCGTGGACCAACTGGCCGCAAACTTTCAGAGACAAGCCACGGCCGGATAAGCTGCGCTCGCTGCACAAGTTCCGGAAGGTGGTATAAAAAAGTCCTCGCTGCTGGGTGCGCAACACGAGACGACCCATTGGCATCCTGGTTCTCACCGGAGCAACGCAATGAAGAGACTCAGTCTAGTGCTGGCGTCGACAATATTGCTGATAGCTTCTGTTCGGATAGACCCGTCGGTCGCGCAGCAGACCAGCACTTCGAATCGGGCTGCGGCTTCGGCGAATTTGGTGTTGATACCGGGCGCCATGGCAGGAGCCAGAACCATGGGACCAACAGGGTATCGGCGGCTGTGCGCACCCCTTTCCGTTGGTCTCTATGAATGGCGTATGCAATGGATCGAGCGCCTACTCAAACCGACCGACGCTCAAAAAACACCATTGAACGACCTGTTGGGGGCCTCGACCAAGGCAAGGGAAACGATAGCGGCCGCATGTCCGAGGGAAACTGTAGAGACTACAACGGTCCAACTAGCAGTCATGGAAAGGCGTGTGGCCGGGCTGCTGGATGCCTTGAAGATCGTTCGGCCGGCTTACGATACGTTCTATGCATCGCTCGATAGCCAGCAGAAGGCTCGTCTGGATGCTCTCGGACCGGGACGCCACGGTTGGCGATGGTAACGACGCGGGCGGGGGGTGAACCTACAATCCAGCTTCTTCGCCAGATCGGCACACTCCTAACACTCGCGGCATGTCCGCTTCGCTCCGAAAGCGGACAAGCGCACGATTGCCTCGATATGTCCGCTTCGTGCCGATCGCGTCATAACGCGGTGCAGCAGATTAGCACCGGTCTCGCCAGGCATTTTGAAGTCTTTGGTTAGCTGTCAGCTGGCGCGCACTGCGCAGATCGGCTCGAGCCGGCATGGGCCCCCTTCAGGGGGCGGGGAGGAAATTCCCGTGCCGGCAGATTTTTCGACAATCCCAATCCGCTGTGAAACTTTGGTCGCGCGCGCATGCGGGCGGACCTGGTGATGGCGCGGCGCCCGTTGCGGTTCCAAAGTCGTGGATCGAGCCGACAGTCGGTCGATAGTGTCCGAAAAATGTAGCCGCTCGGGGGAATGGGGGAGTTGTTCCCGCGTCCGAGCATCACCAGAACCCCGCCCCGGTAATTGAACCGAGGCGGGGTTTTGTTTCGACCGAATCAGCTAGCCCCGCTGACTCAGCGGCGGGCTGTAGCGTGTTTTTTTGGCCGCGGGTTTCTGCCGCCGAAAAACAAAAGCCCCGCGCAAAGGGCGGGGCTAGGGTTGGGATTGGGATGTAGACGCGGGTCCCCGTCCACATCGTTTCTCTGTTGCCAGCCCGCGTTTCGGTTGGAAACTACGGGATTCTACGTAGGTCTCCACCGCGCGCGTTCTCAATCTACGGTCTTTTTCTGTTGTTCTCCCCCGGTCTCGTAGTAGCAGTTGGCTGCGCCTGCTCGTCGCCGGGATCAGAAAGAAAGCCCCGCTCACGCGGGGCTCAACTGTTTCGGAGGAAGTCGAACGTGAGAACCGCATCGCGGTAACGGTCCGACGCAAACGCAGCAAACTGGGATGGCCGTCGGGGCGATAGACGGCGGCTATAGGCCGGGATGGTCCGGGGGGCCCCGAGGGGTCTGTCAGTCTCCGTACAAATGCCCGCCTAATTTCTCGATTGCGCCTTCACACAAACGATCGGGATTGCGCTCGCCCGCCTTGGCGAGTTCGATGACCCGCTTGGCGATGATTCCGTTGGCGAAATCGTCTGTAAGCCCTAGGGATTCGCGAGTCATTTCGAGCGCGGCATCCAGAACCTGCTTGGTTTCGGGATCGACATTGAAGCCGTCTAGGTAAGGTGTGATGAGCATGCAAAAACCCCGTCCTTGCTCGCACGCGAGCGGCGGCCGCAGTCAGCGGCAGCATTACGCAGCACATACGTTGGCGAGAAACCGCGCGCAATATCATTATTTCGATAGAAACAATAAACGACGTTTATAGCCATGCGCCATTCAAAGCATCAATATGACGCGCATCAGCAAGTCGCCGAGTGGAGTCCGCTTAAGCGGACTCCTGCGCCGCAACAAACAAACTTGCAGGGGCGTCAGTGATTTTTTGATAAGCTCGACCGCAACGAATTGCCTGCCTAGAGCAAATGCAGTTCGATCTTTTGAAAAAAACCGATGAAACAGGCGAGCGTGTCAGCGTGGCTCCGGCATGTACCAGTGGCGCGCTGGCTGCCGAGCTATCGGCTTGAATGGCTGCCAGGCGACGCGCTCGCCGGGGCGATGCTGGCAGCCTACGCGATTCCAGTGTCCCTGGCTTATGCCGGACTTGCGGGCCTGCCCCCGCAAGCGGGCGTTTACGGCTATTTGCTGGGCGGGCTCGGCTACGCGCTCCTTGGCTCCTCGCGGCAACTGGCGATCGGGCCGACTTCCGCGATTTCTCTGATGATCGCCGGCACGGTTGCGGCGATGGCCGAGGGTGATGCGCAGCGCTTCGCCCAGATCGCGAGTCTTGCGGCCCTTATGGTGGCCCTGCTTTGCCTGATCGCGTGGCTATTGCGGCTGAGCATCCTCGTGCGGCTGATCAGCGACAGCATTCTTGTGGGATTCAAGGCCGGCGCCGGATTGACGATCGCGATGACCCAGGTGCCGAACCTGCTGGGCATTTCTGCCGGCGGACATAATTTTTTTGAGAGGGTTGTGCTGCTGGCGCCTCAGCTCGGCCAAACCAACTATCTTGCGTTCGTAATCGGTGTCGTGGCGATCCTGCTGCTCGTGCTAGGGGAGCGCCTCTTTCCGGCGCGGCCGGTGGGACTTGCGGTCGTTGCGCTATCGATCGCGGTCGCATCCGCGTTCGGGCTTGCCGAACTCGGCGTGCCCGTGACCGGAGAGGTGCCGGCGGGCCTGCCCTCGCTCGCGCCTCCAGGGCTGCGTCTGCGCGACGTCGAAGGGATCGTTCCGCTCGCGGCCGGATGTCTGCTGCTTGCTTACATCGAAGGCGTCTCCGCGGCGCGCACGTTCGCGGCGAAGCATGGGTATAATCTCGACCCGCGGCAGGAATTTCTGGGAATCGGCGCGGCCAATCTCGCGGCGGGGTTCGGGCATGGCTATCCCGTTGCCGGCGGCTTGTCGCAGTCCGCGGTCAACGACAAGGCGGGCGCGCGAACGCCCCTCGCTCTCGTCTTTGCCTCCTGTGCGCTTGCCCTGTGCCTGCTGTTTCTGACGGGGCTTTTGGAAAACCTGCCGAAGGCGGTACTCGCTGCCGTCGTGCTTACCGCCGTCTATGGATTGATCGATGTTCCGGCGATCCTTCGCATGTGGCGGATCAGCCGGATGGATTTCTACGCCGCAGCGATCGCGCTCGCAGCCGTGCTCCTCCTCGGGATCTTGCAAGGAATACTGCTCGCGGCGCTCGCCTCCGTGCTGATGCTGTTGGCGCGCGCCTCCCACCCGCATGTCGCCTTCCTAGGTCGCATCCCGGGAACGAGCAGCTTTTCCGATCTCGCCCGGCACCCGGACAATGAACCGCTGCCCCACACGATTGTTTTTCGCCCGGAAGCCTCGCTGCTCTATGTGAATGCTGACGCCGTATTCGAATCCGTATCGAAGCGCGTTGAGGCACAAGGGGCGGCGGACATTCGCTTGGTCGTCTGCGACCTCTCGGCATCCCCTCATATCGATCTCGCGGGCGCGCGCATGTTAAGCGCGCTGCACCTCGAGCTTGCGCGCCACGGCATAGCCCTGCGTATTTTTGGAGCGCGGGGACGCGTACGCGACCTCCTGCGCGCCGAAGGCATCGGTGAAAAGGTCGGCGGGCTCGATCGGCGCGTGATGCTCACCGATCTGCTCGGCAGTCTCGACAGATAAGCTTACAGAGGAGCCCGGCAGTGGAAGAGGCTGATCGATCTCCGAAGCTCAGCGCATCGAACGACGAGCTCTTGCTGTTGGCAATCCGGATAGTTTGCCTTGGATTTCTGGCGTACTGGTCGTTGATCCTGATCAGACCATTTTTGACGATTATCGTCTGGAGCATCATCGTTGCCGTAGCGCTCTACCCAATCTTCAATTGGCTCTCGGATAAACTTTATGGCCTTCGTGCTCTGGCAGCCGCTGCAATTACTATTCTCAGCCTTGTCATAATGCTTGGTCCAGCAACCTGGCTCGCACTTAGCCTAGCTGAAACCGTTCGGACAATTCTTGCTCGCCTCGGCGATGGCACTCTGACATTGCCGCCTCCGTCCGAAACGGTAAAAGCTTGGCCTCTCATTGGTGAAAAGATCTACGAGGGCTGGCTATTGGCTTCGACCAACCTTCGCGCGCTCGTCATTGAGGCGGCACCACATCTCAAGCCGCTCGGCAGTAGCTTGCTGAATGCGGCGGGCAGCATTGGCATAAATTTGCTTAGATTCGTCATTGCGGTCGTGATTTCGGGGTTCCTGCTGATTCCGGGCCCGTCACTGATCCACTCGATCAAAAACGTGCTGAGCCGTGTAGCAGCCGTGCGGGGCGAAGAGTTTGTCGATTTGGCGGGAGCAACAATCCGCAACGTTTCGCGGGGCATTATCGGGATTGCGATCCTGCAGGCGTTATTGGCGGGTATCGGGTTGCTGTTCGCCGGAGTTCCCGCAGCAGGCCTATTCAGCTTTTTGGTTCTGGTGCTTGGAATAATTCAAATTGGCCCGTCGGTCGTCTTGCTGCCGCTGATCGTATGGAGCTGGTTTGCGATGGACACGGCAATGGCGCTTCTGTTTACACTTTACATGGTTCCGGTAAATTTACTGGACAATATATTGCGGCCGCTGGTGGCCAAAGGCCTAAGCACACCGATGCCCGTCATATTGCTGGGAGTGCTCGGCGGCACGCTCGTACATGGCATGATTGGTCTATTCGTCGGCCCAATCGTGCTTTCGATCGGCTGGCAGTTGCTTGTGGTTTGGACACGCGATGAGCCGAACGCGAAGGACGTGGTCGAGTAAGCCCACCGAAGAGTTTCCCACCACAGGCAAGAAACTTGCTGCTCCACGGCAGAGCCCCACAGAGGTGATCGGGAACTTGCCGCAGAGATCGGAATCGATCTGAAACGGTGGAGCGTGGCGCATGGAGCCAGTCATCATCGCCCTAATCGGTGCCGGCAGCCGCTCGTTCGGGCCGGAAACCGTACGCGATGTGTTGCTCAGCGAGGCGCTCGCGCAACGCCACGTCGAGCTGCGTCTCATGGATATCCTCGCCGACGGTCTCTTGGACATCGGCCGCTACGCCAAATCGCTCGTGGAAAAGCTCGGCCGCAATGCCAAGGTCAGTAAGACGCCTGCGCTCGAGGCTGCGCTCGAGGGCGCGCAGTTCGTCGTCACCGCCGTCGAAGTCGAGCGCAGCCTCTATTGGGCACAGGACTTCCACATCCCGTGCAAATACGGGTTCCGCCAGGTCTTTGCCGAGAACGGCGGGCCGGGTTCGCTCTTCCACGGGCTGCGCGCCATGAAGGCCATGATCCCCATCGCCCGCGCAATGGAGCGCATCTGCCCGGACGCCATTCTGCTCAACTACACCAATCCGATGCACAAAGTGTGCGACGCGATTGCGACGCTGTCGAAGAGCCAATGCATCGGACTCTGTCACGGCGTGTGGATGGGAATGGAGCAGGTCGCCTACATTCTCGACAAGCCTGTGGATGAGATGGAGATGGAGGCCTGCGGCATCAATCACTTTAGTTGGTTTCAGACCATCCGCGATCGCCGGACGGGCGAAGATCTTTATCCGCGCCTGCGCGAGGCTGAGCGCGAGGGCGACTGGCTCGCGGATTGGCACGAAATCGGGTTGGCGCGCATCCTGCTGCGGCGATTCGGGCTCTACCCTTCGCCTGCGACCAATCACTTCGGCGAATATATCGGCTGGGCGCATGAGTTTTGCGCCAGCGAGCTGGACTGGTTCTACGATCCGGCGGACGGGGCGCCATGGCAAAAGGGGAAAGTACCGGAGTACGTGTCGGTGCAGGATGCGTACGGCACCGAACGTCCGTTCAAAAAGCAGGAGCAGAAACCTCAGCCGATCGAGGAGCAGGCGCTCGAATCTTCCGGCGAGCTCGCCATCCCCATCATCGAGTCGATCGTGTGCGGCGAGCACCGGAGCCTCGACGCTATCAACGTGCCTAATCGCGGTTTTATCCCCAACCTGCCCGATGGCATGGTGGTCGAGGTCCCAGCGATGAGCGACGGCACAGGGCTGCGTCCAAAGCGCATGCAGCCGTTGCCGGAACCGATCGCGGCGATGATCCGCTTGCAGGGGAGCATCAACAAATTATTGGTCGAGGCGTTCGCCGAGCAATCGAAGGGCAAGCTGCTGCAAGCGATCCTGCTCGAGCCCACGGTCACGTCCTATCGCGGCGCCGTGGAGATGGTGGACGAAATGCTTGCCCTTCAGCGCGACGTCCTGCCGCCGATCCGCTGACACGCCACTCCCGCGAGGCACCAACGACAGGCCGCCACGCCCCATACCACTATTGGTTAGGAGGATGCCCCCTGAGACTGTGTTGCGAGGAGCCGTGGGTGAAAGCGTCGGGCACCACATAGCCTTGCGCTTGCCGTTGCAGCCGGTCGTCGCCGATGGCCGATGCGGTCTGCAGCGCCGCTTCCATGTCGATCAGCTCACCCCACACGGCCGCTTGCCGAGCGAGCAGGAGGCGGCGAGGATGGTGTAGATCGGTTGGCAAGGACCGGCCGATCATCGAGGGTCACGCCGAGCAATGAGTACGCGCGGCGTCGCGCTACCGCGGCAGGAATTTCGTTCGTGAACTCTGCGGGCGGACCTCTAGAGGTCGAACGGCTACTCCGCGCAGAGATCAGTTAAGAACGCGCGCTACCGGCCGCAATCAGCACATCGCGCGGTTGCTCTTTCGCCTGGAGGCGGCTTGCCGGATCCCGACTTTGGCGCCGCTTTCCCATCCTCGGTGACCTTGGCGGACTCCGCGTTTCCTTTGCCGGCCTGCTTCTTCATGTCGATGGCGGTGGCCTTCGGTTGTGGCCGCGCTACCTGCCTGTCGGCTACAGTTGCGCCGGCCTTGGCGGACTCCGCATTTCCTTTGCTGGCTTGCTTCTTGATGTCAATGGCGGTGCTCTTCGGTTTTGGCCGCGCTACCTGCCTGTCGGCTACAGTTGCGCCGGCCTTGGCGGACTCCGCATTTCCTTTGCTGGCTTGCTTCTTGACTTCGGTGGCGGTGCTCTTCGGTTTTGGCCTCGGGATATGCTCGTCGGCTATAATGGCGCCGGGCTTGGCGGACTCCGCGTTTCCTTTGCCGTCTTGTTTCTTGATTGCGACGGCGGTTATCTTCGGTTTTGGCATCGTAGGCTTGCCGACCGCGATCTCGCCCGCCTTGGCTCGCTCCGCTTTGCTCTTGGCATCCTGCTTCTTGTCGATTGCGGCAATCATCGGTTTTGGCATCGGCATTTGCTTGCCGGTCACGAGCACGCCCGGCTTGGCCCGCTCCGTTTTGCTCTTGCCGTCTTCTTTCTTGGTATCGACCGCGGCGATCTTCGGTCCTGGCGATGGCTTCTGCCTGACCGCTAGAGCCTGGCCGGTGGTGGCCAAATCTGTCCTGGCTTTAGCATCCTCTTTCTTGACATCGATGCCGCCGATCTTCGGCCTTGGCACCGGCAATGGCATCTCCCTGCCGACGGCGATCATGTCGAGTTCGCGGGGAATGAGCATCGCGAAGCGGCCCGGATGACGAATGCGACCGGCGATGCGACCCGCGTCATCACCGGCGCCCAAGTAGAGGTCGGCGCGCGCTGGTCCGACCACCGCCGATCCCGTGTCCTGCGCAATCATCAGCCGCCTGAAGGCTGAAACAGATTTTGCGCTATCGATCGGCAGATTGGCTTCGATGAAAAACGGCATCCCGTATTCGTGCCGCCTATCGACGGCAATGGACCGTCCCGGTGTCAACGGCACACCCTGCGCGCCGACCGATTCGCCCTCATTTGACAGTCCGGTGACGCGGAAGAACACATAGGAGCGATTGGTGGCCCGCACCTTGGCAGCTTCATCCGGATGCGCGGCCATCCAGTCGCGAATGCGCTGGACCGACATCTCGCTGCGCGGGATGAGATTGCGTTCGACGAGCACGCGCTCGATCGAGCTGTAGCGATAACCGTTGTGCGAATCATAGCTCACCCGCAGCGGCGTGCCGTCCTCGAGGATCACGCGCGCGGAGCCTTCGATCTGGATCATCAGCAGATCGAGTGGATCCTTCAGCCAGCAGATTTCGAGTTTCTGCCCATCGAGCGCGCCGGCCTCGATCGCGGCGCGATCGTGGTAGGGCACGAGCTCGTTGTTCTCGTTGCGGCGGCCGATGCGCACGCCTTTATTTGGAAATGCAACCGAGGCTGGTTTGTAGCCGGCGGCGAGGAGATCACGCGGCCGGCGGTAGAGCGGGACATGGAATTCGGGGCTGGGAAAGCGCGAGCCCGCTACGACGGGCTCGAAATAACCGGTCAACAATCCTTCGACTTCGCCCAGCCGCGCGATGCGAACCGGTTGAAAATTCTTCTCGAAGAAGGCGCGCGCGGTATTCGCATCCTGCGGGCGCAGCCCTATGGCATTGCGGCAGACGTTCCACAGCGCTCCGGAGATCTGCCCACGATCTTCGGCGCGCCGTGCCTTGCGCAGCGCTTGGCAGCTCGCCTCATAGGCTGCGAAAGCCGCGAGATGATCATCGGCGGTCCAGCCCGCGAGTTCGGACCATTTCACCGGCTCGAGCTGCGTGCCTGAGAGCTGCAGCGGCCCTTCCGCCGAAGCGCCGGTAGCCGCAAAAAACATGATCGCGCTGAAGAGACGCGCGACCAACCTGCCGCCGAAGCTTTGCGCATCTTCCCGACCCGCCCGCATGCACGTAAATGCACGGCAGGCACGAATGGTTCCTCCACGCGCGTGAAGGGTTAACCGGGTGGCTCAGAGGCGCGCGGTATCGCGATGCTACTGCCGGCACTCGGACGGCCACGCGTTCTCGCGCCAGCGCCGCTACGCCTCCCGCTGGCATTTTTGCATGAAGCTTTTCTTCGCAGCGCCGACAAGCGGCCGTCGCTGCCGACTGCCTTCGCTTGGCAGGTGTCCCGCTTGCATTTCTTCAAGAAGCTCGCTTTGGGGGCGCCTGCGAGCGGCTTGCCCTCCTTGCTCACGGCTCTGCTCCCGCAGGTTTCTTGCGCGAACGCGAAGGTGAAATTCAGCGACAGCACCAAGGCGGCCAGCAAAATGCGTTTCATGTGGCTCCTCCTTCGCTACGAATCGGCTCCTTCAAGCCGAATGGGTGTGGTCTCTACGACATGATCGGACGTGTACGTGAGTGGACGAGCATCGCGAAGCGACCCGCACGGCGAAGGCACCTGGCGATGCGACCGCCACATCGGGGGTAGCCCGCCCCCGATACCCGAGCAGGCCACCGGTGCGCGCTGTTATGCGTCTCGAAATCCTCGAAGCAGGCGGACGACTTACGTGGTGGCGGTATGTAGCAAACGGGTCACACTGCTGGCGAAGTTGACACGACGCCGCAGTGCGGGTGGAACCAAAGAAGCCGCTGCAATGTTAAGCGGCCAGGCTGTCCGGGCCTGGGGCAAGACCACCCCGAATGCTGGATCGATGGGCGGCGAATACGGACCACTCCTACGCACGCGAGTCGCAACATGAGTCACGATCTCGACAATCTCAAGGATCGGCTCTACCGCAGCTTCGGGATTGCAGTCCGCCACGACTTACAAGTGCGTGCCGAAATAATGATTCAGCCGGAAGAAGGACGCTGGGAGTTCACTCCTGACGAACTCAGGGATCTGGCGGAGGGTGTTACCTCTATATTGCTTAACTCGAACCCGGAAGCGGGATGGCCCTTCCGTCTCACGCTCAAGCAATACATCGGGCTGTTCAGTCCCTTATTCACACAGCCGGGGCAACTCAACCGGTGATGCCAAACGGCCCGATGGGCGATTTGAACCGCTCTACGATGACGGGAACCCCTCTCCAATCAGCGTCGCTCAGAGGCTAGCGCCTCTTGGGCGGCGACCAGCAGGCTCAATGGTTGCCATGGCTTGGGCATGTAATTGATGCCAGGCGGCAATTCATCGACGTGGTTGAGTGGATGCCCGGACGTTAGGATCATTGGAAGAAACGGCCAGCGCATCTTCACTTCCCACGCCAGATCCACTCCATTCATGACGCCGGGAAGCCGAACGTCGGCGAAGATCATGGCGACCTCTCGGCCGCGGATAAGCATGGTAGCAAGTGCTGCTTCCGCGCTTTCGCACGCGATGCTGTCGAGTTCGCTGTCTTCGAGCAGCGCAGCGGCGAGCTGGCGCAGTCCGGCGTCGTCCTCGACGATCAACACCGCTCGACGTTTTATTAAGCTTGCCCCGTATTCGTACCCCATGACGTCGTCGCCGTTGTGAGTGTGGCGTAGGCGGCCCCGAGATGGGGCGAACGGCGCATTCGATGTGAACCAGCCCTCCGACGAGGCCCCCTCGTCCCGCGCCCTATGCCAAGAATACGCCAAAGGCGGGTTGGTTCAGAACCGAAGGAAAAATTTTTGGAGGGCCAACTGCAAGCGGTCGCACCATACCGATCCAGCGAAGCGGCGCGTAGGTGGATACCAACTGCCGGCAACTCTGCTCGGCGAGCCTGCAACAAGTACGAGCTCGTCGGGCCGCATTTGAACCAATCGCTCGCCAAAGCGACAAATAATCGGGAGCCATTCCCCGGCGATGGAGCCGGAACTCGGGATGGTAAAAATTGGGGGCCCTGCACGACAAAGTGGGCTCTGTCTGCGATTTGGCTCGGTGACTGCCGTTTGGGCCGTTGCCGTGCCCGCATTAGGGACTTTTGCGGCTCGCAGCGGTAGCGCCTTCCACGACCTGGCCCTTGGGGAGAAAGTCTGTGAGCGGACTCGGTTGCGACCGCGGGGCGGCAAGGATCAGGGTTAACGTCGCGCCGGCGAGGGCTCGAATCTCGCCGTCACATTGGCTGCGAGTGACCGGTCTGCTGGTAACGATAATGGTTGCCGGCGCTGGGTGGAATCAGACGGAAGCGCGCGCTTCACGCAACGGCCCCCCTAAACGCGTGATTCACGGACCCAATTATCGACCGCCGTATGCGGCCATCGTGGTCGATGACAAATCAGGCTTCGTGCTTCACGAGGTTAGCGCTGACGAACCACGTCATCCGGCGTCTTTGACGAAAATTATGACGCTCTATTTGCTTTTCGAGCAGCTTGACGGCAGCAAGCTCACCCTCGACACGCCGCTGCCGGTCTCAACCCGGGCGGCGATGCAGAACCCCACCAAGCTCGGGCTCAAGGCCAATCAGACCATCAAAGTTGAGGACGCGATCAAAGGGCTTGTTACCAAATCAGCGAACGATGCCGCAGTGGTTGTCGCCGAAGCCATCGGCGGCAGCGAAGAGGAATTCGCCAAGCTTATGACCTTGAAAGCAAGAGCGCTGGGCATGACGAGCACGACCTACGTCAATGCCTCAGGATTGCCTGCCGAGGAGCAAATAACGACGGCCCGCGACCAGGCCGTTTTGGGCCGTGCCATTCAACACCGGTTTCCCGGCTACTATCCATATTTTGCAACGCCGAGCTTTAACTATAAGGGGACCGAGATGAACAATCACAACGCCCTGCTGCGACAGGTGAAGGGTGTTGACGGTATCAAGACCGGTTATACCGAGGCTTCTGGCTACAATTTGGTCTCATCGGTCCGCCGTGACGAGAAACACGTCGTCGCGGTGGTCCTTGGTGGAACCTCAAACGCTGCGCGCGATGCTCGCATGCGCCAATTGATCGAAGACCATATTCTTCTGGCTTCGGCACGGCGGACAGTACCGATGATTGTAGACGCGAATGGACAGCGCAACGCAGATGGCGGATGGACGCTCTATCTTGCCGCGCAGGGGCTCAAGGATGAGCACTGGCGCTACCAGTCGCCGTCGCGTATCGCCCGCTTCTACGGCAGTCTCGGTTGGAAGAGCACCGACGCGGAGGTCCGTCTGGTCGCGAGCCAGGCCGATAATTTCTTCGACGTGATCGAACGGAGTCAGGCGCGGTATCTGCGCACGTTTCAGTAGGGCAGCCCCGCTTGCCGACACGGGAGTGGGCCGCTAATACCTGCATCACCCCCCTTAAGCCGCGGTGGCGGTTAACTGCATGTAAACTATGCTTGAGCACGCTATTGCCCATGCCGAATCAACCCGCTGCTGCGAACGCTCATCAACTTGCGACCCCATTTCCTGGACCCGCGCCATGGGAGGCGCCCGATCCGCTACCAGTGATGCGGCGGGAAATGAAGCTGTTGCTCATCGAGATGAACGCATTGCGTGTGGAGGTCGAACAACTGCGCGCAATGGAACGGGAAGCGCGCAGCACAGAGGAATTCCTTTCGGCCTCCCTCAACCGGCTCATGGAGAGCCGAGACCGCTGGCGCTGGGAAGCGGAACGCCTCAGCGCATTAATCGCGCAGGTGCCGCCATGGTCGCTATTCTGGTCGCGTTGTGTTGACGCGTTCAGGCCGTCGCGAAAACCGACCGACCGCGGATTTCACTGCGTGTGAGCAGGTCGCCTAACTCGGCGTGCGCCGGAAGAAAGAATCGTTGCACTCTGAGTTCTGAGCCGAAACGTGCTATACGGCTCTGATTTGATCGTCAGTGGTTATATAAGTGTGCCAGACGCTGGTCGGAGAATTCAAAGCAACTTGAAATAGAGCTGTTCGAGCTTCGTCGCGCGCCATGGTAAGCGACCACCGCCTTATGGCGCGCCCGTCAACACGAAATTGCTGGACGCCGCACACAAGTTCCATCAGGCCGCCAAGCCGTCACATTTTGCATGCTTATCTGGGATCGATAGCGCGCTCGCGCGGGAGACAGAACGGGGATCACGCCGTGGCATTTCTCAAAACGCGTAATACAGCCGAGCACGACCAGAACCAATCGGTGGAAACGGAAGTGACGGCGGAAATCTGCGAGCTCGTGCGCCGCGACGTCGTGGACCGCCCAGGGCGCCAGTCGGAGAACGAGAGCCGGCTGGTGGCGAGCGACATCAACTCCGTACTGCAGCGGGCAACCGCGAACTCAGTGCAGGAGATCGACAAGCTCATCACCGAGCTGCAGGCCGTGAGCAACATGTTGCACAGCGAGGCCTCGCGTGTTCAACGCGAGGTCGTCCAATATTCAACCTTTACCCAAGCGGCCCTGCAGTCGACCAAGATCATCGCCGAAAGCCTGGAGCAGTGGAGAAAGGTTCCCGACACGCGGACGCTATCCGATTGATGCCCTGCGCGACGCGCCAGCGAAGCGGGCGATCATGCGACGCGAAAAGGCGAGCCTAATTTGGGAGGGACGTTATGGCGACGCTGGTTGGGCTTCGGGACATTCGCCGGCTTGGTTGAGGAGCAGATCAGCGAAAAGATCAGCCGCCGCGTGCTCTCTGGTGACCAAGAGATGATAGCCGCACAATCACGCAAATGAGCAGATCGTATGGATGCTGAAAGGCAAGATGGAGTTCCGCCTCGGTAGCGAGCATCGGGTCCGCGGGCGGGGCGACATTGTGGTCATTCCCGGAGGTGCAGAGCACGAGGCATGGTCCACTAGGATGTCATCGATTTCTTCGTAGCTCCGCGCGACGACTTCCTCCTCGGCGGCAGACCCGCCTACGTGACCGAAGGCTGAACACCTTGCTCTCAGCGCCCGCTGCTTACCGCAGCGACCGCAGGTCCAAGGCCAGCGCGATCCAAGCGCCGCCGTTGAAGATCAGCTCGATCCCAACGAATAGGCCAATCACCCAAAGCCCCGAGACCGGCCATTGCGCCAGGACCAGAATGCCGAGCACCAACGTGATCAGGCCGTTGAGCGCGTGCCAGCCCCAGTCGGGCAGCGAAACCATGAACGGTGTGATCAGTTGGAACAGGCCGGCTACCAGGAAGAATGCTCCCATCAACAAGGTCAAAACCTCGGCGGTGGCCACCGGCCGCCACATCATCAGCGCTCCCACGACGCCGAACAGTACCGCCGCGAGCCAATGGTGGTAGAGCCCGACCCACTTGCCGACCATGATGGCTTGCACGACTTCAATGCCAGCCGCGATCACCAAGAGCCACCCGAAGAACAGCACGGAGACAACGGTGGCCGCGACAGCTCGTGCAATCGCAACGATCCCAAGCAGGACCAAGCCGATGCCGAAGGCTAGGAACCAGCCCCAATTGTGGATGATCTCCGCAGGAATTCGAACGTCCAGTGCTTCGATCTGCATCATTGCGTGCTCCCCTCCTCTTGCCGGGCATGACGCCCGCAGCTCCTTCGGCCGGACGTGGCAAGGACGAAATGTTGCCCTTCAGCACGACGTCCTGCCGCCGATCCACTGACAAACGAGTCGAACGAGGAGGGCAACGAGAGGGCGCGCCATAGCCCTATTGCCTGAGAAGACGCCGGGCCCCTTTCACTCACGCCTTGAGACTGTCCGGCACCTTGCCGCCGCTTTCCGCAAGCTTGGTCATCACCTGCTTCTGCAGCCACACGTTCATCGCTGCGGAGCCGTCGAGGGCGCCGGTATAGCCGAGTTCCTGCGCCAGTTGCTTGCGGGCGCCGAGGCCGCTGTCCAATTTCAACAGCTTCATCAAATCGACGATCGAATTTTTCCAATCGAGATTTTCGCGCTGCTCACCGGCGATTTTCGCAAGTATCGCTTCGACCTCGGGTCTCGAGATCGGCTTTGCGGCTGTCGCGCCCCCAGGCGTCGCGGATGCGGACGGCGCGGGGGATGAAGCCGATGGCGAAGATCCGGCCGCGCCAGTCACAGGCGCCGCATGCTTGGAGCCGAAGATGGCCGATACGATGCTTCCGAAGACGCTCATTTCTTCCTCCTACTTTTGCTCTTGCCAGCGCCCGACTTCCCGGCGCCCGAAGAAGGTTGCGCCCGAGTGAGGACCTGTACAAGTAAAAGAACGGCTCTCAAGCGCTGACGAGGCGACCGCGCAGGATTCAGGGAATCCCTTGCCAGATTTCAGGTGAATCCCTGATAGCTTGTCACAAGGGGAGGCCCGAGGATCGCCAACCCAAAGAGTCCCGCGCGGTCATGCTCCGCAACGGTAACACGTTGGCAGAGAGCGGCTCTGTTTGTGGGTGGAGCGCATTCGTCTGCGCGGAGTATCGCTGTGCGCGCCACAGCGGGCCGAGCCGTTCAATCCGATTCCAAGAGCGGCTTCGCTGTTAACATCCAGGTCATTACGGAATAGTCTTGAGCTGGGTTGCAACGCTGGGAGATCCGCATGGAACAGATTTTGATCAACCTTGTTACTGGGGCGCTTGGTGGCGTTGCCGTAGGTAAGTCATCGCCGACCTTTGATCTTGGAATGATTGGTAACGCTATCTCCGGTTTGATCGGAGGCGGGGTGCTCGGACAGATCGTTACCTTATTGCTGCCAGCGATCACGGCCGCAGCGCAGTCGGGCAATCTGAGCGTCCAGGGCATCATCTCACAGGTAATCGCCGGAGGCGCGGGGGGCGCCATACTCACGGCGATCATTGGCGCAATCAAGAACAAAGCTGCTGCCTAACGAGCAGCTGGATGATGTACGGCACATGACGGCGCCGCGGACGTACCGGCGTAGGAGAGCGGACAATGCGTCTCGATCAATTGCCGCGCAGCGACAACGTTGAGGATCGCCGGAGCGAGGACGGGGGCGGCGGCTTTCGCGTCCCAGGCGGTAGGGGCGGCCTCGGGATCGGCACCATCGTCGTGCTCGGCCTGATCGGCTATTGGCTGGGCATCGATCCGAGCGTGCTGATCGGCGGTGCCGAGATCCTGACGGGTGGCGGCAGTTCGCAGCAGCAGTCGTCTCCGGCACCGGGCGACGGGTCCAGTGCGCGGCACACGGGAGCGCCCTCGGACCAGATGGGCGGATTTGTGTCGGCCGTGCTCGGGAGCACGGAGGCGCAGTGGCAGAAGATTTTCGCACAGTACGGCAAGGCCTACGAGCCGCCGACGCTCGTGATGTTCGCCGGCCTCACGCGCTCGGGCTGCGGCTTCGCTCAATCCGCGATGGGGCCATTCTACTGTCCGAACGATCGCAAGGTTTATCTAGACACTTCGTTCTTCCAGGATCTCGAGCGGCGCTTCCGCGCCTGCGACGCCGGCAGCAAGTCCTGCCAATTCTCGCAAGCGTACGTGATTGCCCACGAGGTCGGCCATCACGTGCAGAACCTGCTGGACATCCTTCCGAAGGTGCAGCAAGTGCAGCAAGGCCTCGACAAGGTGGAGGCCAACCAAGTCCAGGTGCGGGTCGAATTGCAGGCCGATTGCCTCGCCGGCGTGTGGGCGCATCACTCGCAGGAAACCTGGAATTTCATCGAACCTGGCGACGTGGAAGCGGCGCTGCAGACCGCATCGGCCATCGGCGACGACCGGCTGCAACGGCAAGCGCAAGGCTATGTGGTGCCCGACGCTTTCACCCACGGCTCCTCGCAACAGCGCACCCGCTGGTTCACGACGGGGCTCAAGTCGGGCAACGTCAATAGCTGCGACACGTTGAACGCGGCTCAACTTTAGAAGACCGACGTCTGATCGAGAGCGATCGTCGAGGCTTGATTGTGGGAGACCGTCGTGTGGAACATCATCTGGATCATCATCATCGGCTTCATCGCCGGCCTGATCGCGCGCGTGCTTTCGCCGGGTCCCAACGAGCCTAAAGGCTTCATCCTTACGACGGCACTGGGTATTGCCGGCGCCTTTCTCGCGACGTTCATCGGCCAGGCCATCGGCTGGTACCGGCCCGATCAGGGCGCCGGTTTCATCAGCGCGACGCTCGGCGCGCTGATCGTGTTGTTTATCTGGAACCGACTCGTGGTGCATCGCGTCGTTCGCGATCCGGGCTTGCCCACCGAGTCGACTGCGCCGCCGCCGAGCCGTGGGCCGTAGCGCTCTCGCGCCGCTCGCGCGGCGCCGGGGTGCAGGATTGCAGCGCTTGACCAAACTCGTCCTTGTTTCGGACGAACAGACAAACTCGAGGCAGACAAAGGAGGCAGACATGGGATTGCAGGACATTCTTACCGGCATGATGAATGGCCCGCGCGGCCAGCGCCAACCGAGTAGCCCCGGTAGCGGCGGCGGCGGTATGTCACCGATCATGATGGCGTTGCTCGGGCTCCTTGCCTACAAGGCGCTAAAGGGCCGGGGCGGACAGGCTCCATCCCCCGGCGGAGTTGGATCTCCCGGCGGCGTGGGCCGACCGGTCTCGCCCGGCGGCACGGTCGCGGCCGGCACGCCCGGTGGCGCGATCGCGCCCGGCATGCCCGGTGGCGGACTTGGGGACATCCTCGGCGGATTGTTCGGTGGCAAACCAGGCAGCATGCCAGCTGGTACCGGCGCAAAGCCCGGCGGCAGCCTGAGCGATGTCCTTCCCGGTGGATTGGGCGGTCTGCTCGGCGGAGCCGCAGCTGGCGGCGTGCTCAGCGGCGGGCTCGCGAACATCATAAAAGAACTCCAGGAGAGCGGGCATGGCCATGTCGCACAATCCTGGGTCAGCGACGGTCCGAACCACGAGATCGCACCAAATGATCTGGCGAACGCGCTCGGCAGCGACACCATCCACACACTGAGCAAACACTCCGGCCTGAGTATGGACGATCTGCTCGCCGGCCTTAGCCAGCATCTGCCCGACCTGGTGGATCAGCTCACCCCACACGGCCGCTTGCCGAGCGAGCAGGAGGCGGCGAGGATGGTGTAGGTGCCAGCCGGTCATCGAGGGGCGATCGCCGGCCCTTCAAAGCCACCACTAAAGCCGCTGCGCGATGTGAGGCTCGCACCGAGCCTAAGCTCGGCTCGTTGGTAGCTCGCATTGAATCTGCGCAGTGGGTTCGCGTGCTTCCCGGTCTGCGGCAACTCTTACTGCCCGCACGCTGGGTGGGCGCGCTTCCTCGGGCCAGCGCTGCTAATAATAGGGATAATAGTATGCGCGGCGATACGCTCTTCGGTGAACCCTTCGGTTGACTCCTGCAACGCTCGTCGCAGTTAGCGGTCGTCCTACGCGGGCGTCAGCACTGTCAAGCGATAGCGCCACATTTCCTTGCGACCATTGAAGCGAGAATGGCGCGGCAGTCAGTAACATGGCACCAGCGATAATCCCGAGCATACTCAGCTTTTTCATGATTGGCCTCCGTGATCGCGCTCTTATTGATTGAGACGGCACACAACGCGGCGCGTCTGCGCAAGCATGTCATCAGGTTGAGGCAGCGGGTGCGTGCTGCACGATGGTTTGGATGTTATCTCAATTTCTCTAAGCTCAGCATTGCTAGTTCGCTTTGGGTGCGGCGCGCTCCGAAGCGCAAACGCATAGCTCGAATGGTTTGAGCTGCAATGACCATTTCTTAAATGTATTTAGTGCGCACGTAGTCTCCCGGCCGAGTCGGCGCGAGCGCGCCCAAAACGGCGCTCGCAAGTCGGATGGAACTGGCGCACAGCGTTTCTCCGCGGCACTCAGTGGGTGGCGGTAGTTGGATACGCGCAGCATGGACTGAACGGTAAAACAAGGCGGCAGCGGATTGGGTTTTCAGCTCAATGCCCTTCCAAGAAGATATAGTTCTGCCAGCCGCGCATGCGCAGCAGGATCTTTCTCAGCAGTGAAACGTGGTGCCAATACTCGGTATAGATGGCGACCTGGGCCGCGGCGCCGAGCGGGATTTGGTAACCGGAGATGTCATCGACGAGGTCGATGACGGCCAGGGCTCTGCCGCCTTCGGTGCGCTCGGCGAAATCGACGAGGGCTCCCGTCGGCCGGATCTGCCCGGCTGCGATCGCATCGAGAACTAGACGCACCTTGCCCCTGAATACGCGACCGGGGACGGCGTCGAAGGCGACTTCGGCCTCGTCGCCGGCCCTCACCCGCTGCAAGGAATTCTGCTGAAAGGCGGCGCCGAGCGCCTGATCCTTCTCATCGGTGTTGACGAAAACCATGACCGGCTGCAGCGGCGCCGGCACGACGTACACGCCTGGCCGCAAGGCGACCTGTGTGACGAAGCCGGGGCCCGGGGCGCGGGTGACGGTTTGATCGAGATCCCATTGCGCATCGGCCAGCTCGGCGGTCAGGCGCGCCACCGTGGTATTGACGCCCTCGATGTTGGAGGAATAGGCGAGCCGCGCACGCTCCTCCTCGGCTTTCGCCCCCGCCACTGTCTGTCTCGCTGTTTCAAGATTGCGCGTGGCGGTGTCGAGCGTCGCCTGCGCGACGACACGCTTTCGGAACAGTTCCTCTTGCCGATCGTATTCCTGCTGCGCCAAGGCGAACTGCGCGTTCGCCCTTTCGGTGGCGGCCGTCGCCTGGTCGAGCGAGGCCTTGAGCTGCCGCACGTTCTGTTCGGCTTCCGCGAGCGAGGCTTTCTTCTGATCGACCACGTATTGATAAGGCTTCGGGTCGATGCGAAAGAGCACGTCGCCTTCCTTGAGCGGTGCGTTCTCCTTCACCGGGACCTCGATCACCCGGCCCCGCACGGTCGGCAGCACGGGCGTGACGGAAAAATAGATGCGGGCATTCTTCGTATACGGATGGTTGTAATTCATGATGAGCAGCAACAGCGCAATCCCGATGATGCCGCCGAGCGCCGCGGTCGCTAGCGACCATTGGTTAACCGGGATCTTGAAAAGCTTGAACACTACGTAGCAGATCGAAACGTAGGTCAGGATCAGCAAGAGTTCCATTATTGGGCTCCGGTCCTCTGGCTCTTCTCGAGCTCCGCAACCCGCCGCCGCAGGTCCTCCAGCTCGCTTGAGCTCGGCGGCGGCGGCGCGCCGGCTGCATCAGACTGATGCGAGAAGCCCCAACCGCGCTCCGGGCGGTATGCCATTGCCCAAATCCAAAGAAACGGCCACAGCACGTGCAGCGTGAAAAGACTTACCCATCCGGCCGCGTGGATCGCATCTTGGTGGGGGTGATCGCGGGAATGGGCGATCTTGGCCGGGATGTCGTGGATCGCGATGATGCCGTAGAACAGCACGACGACCACGAACACCAGCAGAAAGAGCGCAAAATAGTTCAGAAAGGGATCGCCTATCATCGCACCTCCGCCATACGCACCAGGGAGCACGAGGATAAAACAATGACCGGCTGAAGACCAATCGCTTCGATCTCAATCAAAGCGGTTGATGCCTCACCAGGTGACAAGTAAACATGGCGGGCAATCGCAGGCAGCGGAGGGAATCCAATGCTCGACGTATGTGGCGAAAAGGTGCTGACGATCATTAAGTTTCTACCGGCCTTGGCCGTCGCGGTGGGATTGATTGTGGCCCTCGAAAGCGTTCGCCCTGCCCGCGCTCAGGTCACGATCGACGTGTCGAAGATCACATGTGAACAATACCTCGGCTACAAGGTCACAAATCCGCAAAACATCGCGATCTGGCTGAGCGGCTACTACAATGGCAAGCGCGGCACGACGAGTGTCGATACCCAAGCGCTCGCGGAGACTGCAAAGAAGGTGCAAGATTATTGTCGTCGCAACCCTCAAACCTTGGTCATGCAGGCCGTTGAAACAGTATTGGGGGCGCACAGATAGGGACTTTGCTGATCAATAATGACTAGGAAGCCCCTTGGGGGTTGATTAAGCTCGCGGTGGCGGAACGCTGAAGAGTTACCTGTCATCTTGGAAGCGGCCAACTATTCGGCACTCGAGACGCTGCGCGATGGACGCCGGCTCGAGATCCGTGCACTCAGGCCCGACGATCGGGCAGGGCTTGCTGCAGCTGTCGCTCGCAGCAGCGATCAGTCACTCTATCGCCGCTTCTTTTCTCTGAAACGCAGCTTCTCGGAATCGGAAGTCGAGTATTTCCTGAATGTCGATTTCATCAATCACGTCGCCTTGGTCGCAGTCGTCGACGAAGACGGCCGGCCCGCGATCGCTGGGGGCGCGCGTTACATCGTCGAGCAGCCCGGAATGGCGGAAATAGCTTTCGCGGTCGTCGACGAGTACCAAGGACAAGGGATCGGTGCGGCACTCATGCGCCATCTCGCCGCGATCGCCGTCAGCGCCGGCCTCAAAGAACTGATCGCCGAGGTCCTGCCGGACAACATGCCAATGCTGAAAGTGTTCGAGAAAAGCGGATTTCCTCGCAGCGTCAAACACGAAGCGCAAGTCGTGCACGTGTCGCTCGCGTTGCGCTAAACGG
>Ga0126376_10000137_pt1 | contig 32368 bp, 24 predicted proteins | sample PanSoiMetPlot_15_FD_92760 | JGI IMG/M metagenome (GOLD analysis project Ga0126376, IMG submission 92760) | Tropical forest soil microbial communities from Panama - MetaG Plot_15 | ecosystem: Environmental > Terrestrial > Soil > Tropical forest > Bulk soil | place: Panama | collected 2016-02-17 | reverse complement strand
GGCTTGCTTATCATCACGTGGGATGAATCCGTCGATACCGACACGACAAACGGCGGCGGCCACATCGCCACGGTGGTGATCAGCACGAAGACTCCGCAGCAATTCCAGTCAAACACGTTGCTTCAGCATCAGAGCACACTGCGACTGACGGCTGAAGCGCTGGGCCTGACGAGTTTTCCAGGCGCGGCTGCGGGTGCGCCAAATATGTCGGAGTTCTTTGGTCCAACGCCGAACACTGCGCCGAGCGTGACTCTCGCCTCGCCCGGATCAGGTCCGGGTGCCGGCGGTACGGCGGTGACGATCTCGGGTAGCAGTTTTGCCTCGGGCGCGACGGTCACGTTTGGTGGCTCGAGTGCGTCCGCCACTGTGATCGGCAGTACGACGATCAATGCGACGGCGCCGGCCCACGCGAGTGGAGCAGTCAACATAGTAGTCACGAATCCGGGCGGGCAGTCGGGAACACTGACGAACGGTTACGTCTATGCCGCCGCTTCCGCACCGAGCGTCAGTAGCATCACGCCAAACTCGGGAACTACGGCAGGTGGCACGCCAGTAACAATCAACGGCAGTAACTTTGTTTCGGGTGCTACGGTAAGTATCGGCTTAACGGCTGCGACGAACGTGAGTGTGGTTAACAGCACCACGATTAACGCAACTACACCCGGGCATGCCGCGGGCACTGTCAACGTGGTAGTCACAAATCCGGACGCGCAAAGCGGAACCCTGGTCAACGGTTTCACGTTCACGGCGCCGGGTGAAACAGTGCTCCTCGCTGACGATTTCAATAATGGTGCGATCGATGGTTCCAAGTGGATCGCAAATAATCTTTACAGCGGTTTCACTGACGCCACTGTTGCTCTGCAAGAGACGACGTCCTTGAATATTGGACCACTGAAACAGAACGTCGACGGTTCACACTACAACGGCATCAAGTCGGCAGGCGCATTCAACTTCACCGGTTCCTACGCGTACGTGCAACTTGTGCAAGGGCCGGCGACAAATACCGCTGCCGATGCGTTCTTCACGATCGGGCTTAACGTAGACAACTGCTATCGCATGTACGTCGAGTCCGGCAATCTCATCGTGCAGAGCAAACTCGGCGGGTCAAAACAGACGCTGCTGACAGTGGCTTACAACCCGACCAATCACGCGTTCTGGCGCATCCGTCACGACGCGGTTTCAGGACAGGTTGTATTTGAAACTGCACCGGCAAACGGATCAGCGCCGGGAACGTGGACTCAGCTTTATGCGCAGGCGTGGAATACCGCCGCGGTTCCCCTCAGCTCAGTGATGTTTGAGGTTAAGGGTGGGACGTGGAGAATCGAAGCGAACAATCCCGGCACGGTCGTCTTCGATAACTTCAGAGCCGCGCACCCGTAAAAAATATAGGTCCTATAGGACATATAGGACCTATATCTCAAGTTTTTAATTGCCGCTACTGGATGGCGAAATTCGCGATCATCGGATTGTGATCCGAAGGTCGCACGCCGTAGTCATCCGTAGTTCCAAGGAATATCACGACATTCTTGTTGCTCAGATCACGCGTGTCGGGAATCTGCGTCCCTCTCAGGACCAGGTTCCCTGCACCCATCGAGTACCAGACGTAATCGATGCGACCGCGACGCGTTCGCGTCTGCACCTGAACCGGATTGTCCGGGTACGACACCGCGGTTCCCCCATTCATCCCCTGTATCCAGCTATCGTAAAAACTGCTCGTCATACGAAGGGACTCAGACGTGTCAGGTCCCCCATTGAAGTCACCACAGACGATTTTATTTTCAGAGAAGCCGGCAGCGAAATTCATCAGCTCGCCCACTTCCTGGTAACGATTAGCCGAAGAAGCATCATCGAGGTGTGTGCCGAAGAAGTTGATCGTCCTGCCAGCCACGCTGATGGTCGCCTGGGCCACCGACCGAGTGTAGCTGAGGTATAGTGAGCTTGTGCTTATGAAACTATACTTCGACAAGATCAAATTTCCCTCGTTGATACCCGGCGCCTTCGGCACCCAGAATGAATACCAGGTAACCCCTGTCTTTTGAATGAGCAAATTAGTGAGCGTCGAAACACCTTCGGTAGGCACTTCACAAAATTCGGCGATATCAGGGTTGATATTCGCGATCCATGTGGCCGTGCGATCCCAGTTTAATAAGTTATCCGTGCCTTTGCCGAACTGGAGGTTATAACTCAGGACCCTCAATGTTCCGGTACTTGGCGGCGGTGGCGGCGGTGGCGGCGGTGGTTCCGGTGCGCTGACGTTGATCTGGACGGTCGCACTGCTGCTCGCCCCAGCATTGTCAGTCACCGTGAGCCGCGCCGTGTAACTCCCGGCGCTATAGGTGTAAGTCGGATTTACCGCCGTCGAAGTCCCCCCGTCGCCGAAGCTCCAGGAGTACGACGCGATATAACCGTCTGGATCGCTCGCCGCTGACGTAAAACTCACAAACAACGGGCTGTTGCCGGAAGTCGGCGTGGCGGAAATGCTGACTTGCGGCGCCTGGTTTGGTGGCGGCGCTACCGCGCCAACCGTGCTCTGCAGGATCGTGTTGTCGCCCTTCACTAAACCGGGGGACGAGGAAAGATATGCGTAAGACGAAAGCACGATCTGATCGATCGAGATTCCATCCTCGCGTGTCTGGATGCGGATCGTTTGCGGACCGCTGGTTTGGAACGAGATGGTTGGTCCCAGTACATTTATGCCCCAACCGTCGTCTTGCCAGCCCCAACCTGACAGCCCGCAGCCCGAACAGTCCTCGAGATTAACTTCGAGCGCACTCGTCGTGCCGATGCGATACGCAGCCTGACCCGAGGTATTCAGACTGCCGGAAAACTGAACGAATACTGAGTCGTTGCCCCAGTAGTTATTATCAGCCTGCCCGCGTAACCAGAGCCGGTAAGGCTTACCTGCGTCAGCGTTGAAAGTGAAATCGAAATAATCGGCCGGACTAGGGGACGCTGTGGTTATTTTGGCAGCGCCCAGATCCGGGTTTCGAACAATGATCTGTCCTGCCGCGGTCGTATTGGTCTGTTTGATCCAATTACCATGAAGTGCGGTCGACGGTATGTTCGCGGCCCAGATAACGATGTCGGGTGATGTTGATGTTGGCGGCGGTGGCGGAACCGGAGTCGGTGTTGGCGTTGGCGTCGGAGTGGGCGTCGGCGTCGGAGTGGGCGCCGGTGCGCCGTTCGACTGCGGAAGGATCACGGTGTCGTTTTTGAGCGCTCCCGGCGAACTGAAGAGATAGGTTGCTGGCGAGAGAACGATTTGATCTATCGACAAACCGTCTTCGCGGGTTTGTATGCGCAGCGTTTGAGTGCCACCCAGAAAAAACAGTTGTGGTCCAAATCCACCCCAACCGTTGTCCTGCCAACCCCAGCCCTGCAGTCCACAACCCAAACAATCTTCAAGATTCATTTCGGTGGCCGAAGTAGTGCCGATTCGATAAACGGCATTACCAACAGAGTCTACACTGCCCGAAAACTGAATGAAGGCTGAATCGTTGTAAGGTGAATCGTTCTGTGCCTTGCCACGAACCCAGATTCGATAGGGTATACCCGCCGTCGCTGTAAACGTGAGTTCGGCATAGCTCGATGGATTTGCTGACGCCGTAATTATTTTCGGCATACCGGCGTCGGGATTTACAAGACGTGCGCCACCTGCCGCCGTTGCATCAGCAACCGTCGAATAGTTGCCAACTTTTACCGGAGCCTGTGATGCGTAAAGAACGACTTCCTGTGCAGATGAAGTATGAGCAGAAGCAAGTAATACAAGTAATATAAGAACCGAAATGAAGAGGTAAACCGGAATAATCCGTCTAGGGGTCACTTTTTCAATGTCTCCTTTCGAAATCGCACTGGAGAGGGGAAAATAAAACGGGGGATTCTCGCGGGGGTAGTGGAAGACCGGCGCGTGGGACACTCTCGCTGGCTATCGTCAACATTGAAGTCAGGAATCGACACGAACCCATTCACAATCTGGGTTTTGATCGTTTCCCGGGAGTTCGACTGACCAAAACACACTGGGACACAATCCAAACGGTAAGCAACACCCAAAGTCATAGGTTCGGGTGTGCCGTAGAACGCTCCGAGTTTTGGTGTTTGCGATCTCTCCTGCGGAGATCTGGGAGATTAGAACGGATGGTACGTTGTTCTAACCGGGGTTGCCTGATTGCGCGGGGATATTAAGAATCGGCCTAACCTTCCCTCTTTCCGAGTCTAACCCGCACTGTCAGACGAGCCCGAATGTATCACGCGAAAAAGAATACTGTCAAAATTTCGGAACCATTGTAACGACTTCGTAACCGAATCGCCATTTTTGCTACGGCGCTCTGATCGCGACGCGCACACTATTGCTGATTGAACCGCGTATACCAAGACTCATCACCAGATCTCCGGTGATCGTTTGGTCGTCAGGCAATCTCACAATTACCGCGGATAACCACGAAAAATTCGGAACCTTGCCCACTTGTTCGACTGCCAGGTCATAGGTTAGTCCACGTGAATCGGTGGCCCGCACGCTTACCGATGAAGCTGTTTCGCCAGCCAGAAGATCCAGATTCGTCGCAAAGAGCATGATCCTCGTCCGTTGATCATCGCTCAGGTTCACTGGTGTTCTGACTAGAAAAGGCTCGCTGGTAAACTGAGTCGAATGTATTGCCACCGCCCGGTCTGTGCTGCCCTGCGTTAACAACACGGGCACAGGTCCAGGCGTCGGCGTTGGTGCAGCTACACTCGAGGCGACGTCGAAGTCAGTGACGACGAGATTGTGATCCGAGGGCCTGACACCCTTATCGTCCGGGGTGCCGAGAAAAGTCACGACGTTTGGATTACTCAGGTCGCGAGTGTCCGGAATGTTACTAGCACGAGTTGCGAAAATAGTCTGATCTGAGGAGTACAAAACGAAGTCGATTCGCCACCGGCGTGTGCGCGTGTTCAGCCAAACAGGATTATCCGGATAAGCTTGCGCTGTGCCCTGGTTCAAAGCATCGACCCAACTGTCGCGATAGACGTTCAGCAGACTGATCACTTCAGGCGTATCGTTCGCCGCGTTCATATCGCCGCAAACGATCTTCGGCGACGCAAAGCCACTGGTCCAACTCAGCAACTCCTGGACTTCCGTCTGCCGCAGGCCTGACGAGGTGGCGTCGAGATGCGTAGCAAAGAAATTAACATTCGTGCCCGCGACGTTGATCGTTACCTGTGCGAGGGACCTCGTGTAACTCAGGTAGTTCGAACCGGTAGCGCTGAAGTTGTAGGTTGAAAGGATCAGATTGCCTTCGTTGATTCCCGGCGCCTTCGGAACAAAGTGCGTGAACCACGCTCGTCCCGACCGTTGAGTCAATGAAGCCACTAAGGTCGGAATCTGATCGGGCGGCATTTCACAAAGCGCGATGACGTCCGGATTCATGCGCGCCAGCCATGTCGCGATGCGATCGAAGTCGGTCACGCCATCGGTGCCCTGCCCGAACTGAATGTTCCAGCTGAGCACCCGCAACGGCGTGTTTGCGTTTACTGATTGAACTGAACAAAGAAGACATAGAACGAATAACAGGGGACACAGACGTCTCAGACTCATAGACACACTCTTGCCGACGCACACTTTTCGGGAAAGCGTGATGTACTACTTACTGCTTTTTATTTTGGGTACAACTCCGAGGGGTATTGTCTTCCCGGTGCCGCACGTGTAGACGCCGCGAACCCTAACACGTCAAAACAGCCCTGTAAATACTCCGACACTAATTTGTAACGAATCACAATCCAACCACAATGATTGTCAGTCTGTGTGAGTCCGTGTTTTTGTTCGTTGTCGAAAGAAACCGCGGAAGAACCTCAAACGGCATTCATTAGCAAACGCCGCATCCGTGTTTCCTGTAATCACTCGCGAGAACCAAACGAATGCGTTTTTCGCTGTCTCTCTGTAGAGATGCCCGGGTACTCCCAGAAGACGATAGCTCGAACGCTCCCACTCCGGATCGTTCATCACCGCGTAAAAGTGTCCATGCCCCGTGTGCCAGCGACGGTGATAAGCCTTCGTCATGCGCTCGCTGCCGACATACGCATCGACGACCATCTCCGGAACATACAAACCTGCCACACCCGCGCGCAGCAGACGCGTGAGGAATTCATGATCCTCCAGTGACCCGATACTGTCTCCGGCCCGTTGCACAGCCGCCGAGAACTCGCCGTGCCTGGCAAAGAGCTCCTTTTTGAAAGCGATGTTGGCAGTCAACAGGCAGAGCGAATTGTCCGCCGTGATCGAAAACGGTGCGTCGCCGTAATCAACAGCGGCGATGGGCGCCCAGTTTGCAACATCCAGCCACGATGGAGGCGGCTCTTCCCAACGCGGCAGCACCTTCCCGCCGATGAAGTCGACATTCGTCTCTTTGAAGGTACGCGGGATGATCTCCACCCAGTTGTCACGCACCGTGACGTCATCATCGAGGAAGGCAACGATCGGCGCGCGCGCTTGAGCAACGCCCGTGTTTCGCGCGTACGCGTTACCCTGGCGCGTTTCGCGGACGTATCTGAGGCGCGAGTCGCTTTGTGCCAGTTCATCAACGACTGCGCGCGTTTCGGGGGTTGAATTGTTATCGATAACGACGACTTCGTACGTGACATTCGCGGGCGATTGCCGCAGCAGAGCGGTCAGAGCGAGACGCAGCAACTCCGGGCGATTGTAAGTACAGATCACCACTGACAGATCAGGTTGCGTCATCCGTGTAATCGGTGGCTCCATACGCCTTCAGCCACTCATGCCGCACAGCTTCCCAGGTGTAGCGCCGGCACTCATTACGTCCGGCGTCGATGATGCGATGTGCAAGCTCGGGCTGCTCAATCAAAGTGATCGCGCTGCGAGCGAGTGCTTCGTGGTCGTCCACTTCAACCACGAGCGCGGTCACGCCGTCCGTTACGACGTCGGGAATGCCGCCCGCGTTTGTCGTGACCACCGGCAAGCCGCTGGCAAAAGCTTCGAGAATCGAGAGTGGCTGGTTGTCGATTCTCGATCCATTCAAAAAGCAGTCAGCTTCATTGTACAACTCCGCCATCGCCGCGCGTGTCACCATGCCAACGAACTCGACGTTACGCAGCTTCAACTCCGCGGCGAGTTCGTGAAGCGCTTCTCGACACGGACCATCGCCGGCAACTCTCAGCGACGCGTCCTGAAATCGCTGTTGAATAATCGCAAACGCTCGCAACACGACGTCGATGCCATAGTGCGCTTCGAAATTTCGGTTCGACAGAAATACCGGACGCAGTGTTTCTCGTTTGCGAAAGATCAACTGATCGAAGTCGATCACGTTGAAGATCGCTTTTGCGGGAAGTCCGAACTTCGCGAACACGCGCACCAGGTACGGCGAAGGCACGACGATCTCGTGGGCCTTCTTGAGTAGAGGGATGCTGGTCCTGGGCCAATGTTGCAGATGATCTTCAGCTTCACCGCTGTGATAGTTGAGCACGATTCTTTTACCGAACAATCTGGCAACGATAATCGCCGGCGCCGGAGCGAGCAGGAATGAAAAGTAAGAAGCCGAGAAGATGTGAATTACGTCGAAAGCCGGAATCGTGGTTAACAACTTCCACCAGTAGAGGATTGAAGTTGTGACGGTGCGGACGTACTTGATCGCTTGCAGCTTGCGCAACACGCCCGGTAAGCGCGGGTTCACCGGCAGAAAACCAACAGCGACAGACGGTTCCTGTTTCAGATGCTCGATCAACCGGACCGCCTGCACCGCCTGTCCGCCAACAATATCCATCGACGCGGCAACAATGAGAATTCTCACGGGACTCACTTGGACATTTGTAGGGGCGGCCCTCCGTGGCCGCCCCTGTTCGCGAATGACATCTTGCTTCGAACGCAAGGGCGGCCACGGAGGGCCGCCCCTACAATAACTCGGTTTTGTAAAAGTGTTTGCCGTAGAAGAAACCCAGGAGATCCCAGATCGCGAGCTCGTTCGAAAACGTTCGCGACGTAGCCGCGCGACGCAGCGGCGCCATGGTCCATCCAACGAAACCGCGGCTTGCTGCTCCAAAAAGATATCGCGGGACGCCACAGAGATAAGGAACATCTTGCGGCTGAGTTCGATCCAGCACGCCACACGAAACGCCACGCCAGAACGACCAGCGGCGGTAGTATTTTTTGGTAAGACGCGTGGCTGTTATCAGATGATAAATCTTCAACTGCGGCAGATATAAACCTTTCGCGCCGCTTTCGAGCAGACGCCGGTACATGTGCTCGTCTTCACCGGCCAGCAGCCGCTCGCCTGTGCGACCGAGTGAGGTCATGTAAAGACCAACTTTCTCGAGCGCCGCGCGACGAATAACGGCATTGCCACCCATGAGAATCCCGGGATAGTGCTCGTCGTAAGGAATGATCTCGTTGCCGGCGTCGACCAGGCCGATGACGCCCTCGTGGTCTGGCGGCAACCACGCCGGCGGTTGCTGCTCCCACTTGGGAATGTATGGACCACCGATGAAGTTTACGTCGCGAGTCGTGAAGGCTTGATGAACCGTCTGATACCACGATTCGTCAATTTCCTCGTCGTCATCGATAAAGCCAACCAGGTCACTTTCACTGGCGGTGATGCCGGCGTTCAGAGCGGCAGACCTGCCCTGCATCGATTCAAAGACGTAACGAAGGCGTCCGTTAAAGTGATCCTTCCAGGTCTCAACTACCTCGCGCGTGTCGTCTGTGGAGTTGTTGTCGACGACAGTGATTCCGACTGTTAATCCTTCCGGAATGGTGGCAGCCTGCAAACTTCTCAGGCAAACCGGCAACAAGTCAGCGCGATTGTAAGTTGGTACGACAACTTCGAGACGCATTATGGAGAAGCTACTCGCGCGGACGAGGTCTACTCAGAATTATGCCGCTTTCGCAGGTACCGTCTTACCAACCCCGGGAACGTACGCAATGCCAGCAGCGCCAGTGGGATCTTCCAACTGCTATTCATTTCTCTTGCCTTCGCCAAAATCGCTCGTGCTTCGGCAACTTCACCATTGACGATCATAGTCTTGCCGCGTTCGAGCATCAGAATCGACTGCAAACGTTGCTCAGTGCGGTCTAACGCTTTCTTTTCACTGGCGCTCAAGCTCATGCCGCGACGCGTCTTTTCTAAAACACGCAATGCTGCCTCGTGCACTCTTATGCGACTGGCTGAAACACTGTCAGAGCGATAACGATACTCGGCAACGACTTTCTTTTGATAACCAATACGCGCTCCTTCACGCGCGAGCCGCAGCCACAGATCAAAATCTTCGGTGATGTTTCGATCCTCTTCGTCAAAGCCGCCGACTTGTTGGACCAGATCCTTTCGCATGATGACAGTTGACACAACCACCGTAACACTCAGATCCAACAAACTGTTTAGCGTAACTGGACCATCGGACGGCGACCGATCCATAAACGTCGTGCCCGCAAGCCACGGCACATCGCCGATGAGCAGCGCGTCGGCATAGACCATGTCAAACTGGCCCTGCTTCATGAATGCGAGCTGGCCGGTGAGTTTTCCTTCATGCCAAACGTCGTCAGCGTCGAGCAGTGCTATCAACTCGCCGCGAGCGACTCGCAATGCCGCGTTGCGAGCAGCGGAGATGCCTTGATTCTCCTGGCAGATGTAATGGATCTTGTCGCGGTATGGTTTGAGTACTTTTTCGAGCTCCGGCGTGTCTGTCGATCCATCGTTAACGACGAGCACTTCGTAACTCTTGAAGTCCTGAATAAAAACGGACCGCAACGCCTCACCGATGTACGTCGAGACGTTGTAAGCCGGAATGATGATGCTGATCAGAGGCAGCTCCGGACCGTTATGATTTCCGTTCTGCAGCATGCTGGTCCACGTAATAAATCCGGCGCAGGGCGACCGCATAACCGACGATGTAATAGATGTACCACTGGTACGCGACAGCGCCAAAGAAGCTCGACACCATGTAGGCGATAATGCTCGCCTGTATTCCTATCGACCAATAATGAAGTTTGCGCTTCTCCTCGATATCTACTGTTGCCTTCTCGATCTCACGCAACCGCCGCAACGGATAGACCATCAGCATGATGTAAATCACGAGGGCCGGAATACCCATTTCAGAAGAAACTTGCGTGTAAGCGTTGTGCGTGACGAGTTCGTGTACTGACTTGTAATGAAAATTACCCACGCCGACGCCGGTTAGCGGGTAACGAAGCGTAACCCAAATCGAGCGCTTGAGAATCTCGGTGCGCTGGCTGGATGAACCGGTAGTGTCAGACTCCGAACTGAAGATGGTCGAAAGCCGGTCCGAGTAACCTCCTGGCGCCAACACCAGCACCGCCAACAGGGCCACGACGAGGGCACCAGTGCTGAGAAATTTATTCTTGCGACCGATCTTGCGCACCAGCACCAGCGCCGCCACGAACAACCCGAGAAACCCTCCGCGCGAAAAGGTGACCACGATTGCGGCAACGAACACCACCGCGGAACCGAGGTACAAAAGTCTGCGCAACGACTTTTTCGTCGCGAAAGCGAAGCCGATCGCAAGCGGCACCATCGTCACGAGATGCAGCGCAAGATCGTTTGAGTTTCCGAAGAGTCCCTGGATCGCGCCACCGATGCGCAGGTTGTTGTAGAAGGCCGAGCCTTCGCGGAAGTTACCGGTCATGTAGTCGTTGACCGCGTTAAAGCTGAGGTAAAGACTGACCGCAAAGGCGAGCCAGATTAGGAGCTTAAGCCGTAGCTCGGTGCGGATGACGTTTACGATGACGATAAAAATTACGATCGCTTTCAGCAGGAGATCGGTGAATTCCGTGTAGGCCTCGCCCGGGCTCGTGGCCAACGGCATCGATAGAAACGCCGCAAGACATAAGAGCAGAATCAAGTGGATCTCGCGCGGCCGCGCGGTAAGATTTCCTTCGAGTATCAACTGCGAGGGAACGTAGATGGCCAGCGTCAGGACGCCGAAGAAGAAAGCCATCTGCGTAAACGATTCCAGCGCCGGAATCAATTCGTAGGGCCGGAAGTACAGGATGATGCTGAAGATGAAGAGCGCGATGAACGTCAGGCCGTGACCGTTGCTAAGGCTCCAGCCATCGACGGCGCCGATTTCCGCGGGCTTTTCGGGTTTCTCTTCTTCGGTGGGGGTTTCGGTGACGGCGGGTTCTGTCCGAACTGGAAATTCTTCCGCGATCGCCGCAGTCGCTTGCTTTCGCTGCGGGTTGACCAGGCTCTCGTAATCACCAGTTTGAGACAATCGGGACACCTCTCGTAATCTAACTGTAAACGGCTAAAGAGTCACGGATTCCGGGGCAAATCCGCGTTTATCCGCGTCATCCGCGGCTTAATAGTCTCTCGTAAAGTTGCTCCACCCGGCCCAACTGCGCTTCACACGAAAACTGCTCCAGCACACGTTTGCGGCCTTGCTGTCCCATCGCCCAAGCTCTCTCCGGCTCGCTCAACAACGAGATGAGCCGCGACGCCATCGTCTCGAAGTCTTCAGGCTTCACGACATAACCCGTTTCACTATCGACCACCGCTTCACGCGCACCGCCCACGTCAGTCGCAACCACCGGTCGCCCCGCCGCCATGTACTCCAGGATCGAATTCGAAAAACCTTCGACACCTTTCGAGCTCAACACACAAACATCGGAGATCGCGAGCAGATCGGCGATTCGATTGCAACGGCCGATAAAGAACGCACTCTCTGCGAGACCGAGATCCGCCGCAAGCCGGCGCAACACGGGCATCTGTTCACCCTCACCTGCGAGTATGAACGAACTGTCGGGCACCGCGGCGCGCGTGAGCTGCGCGGCGCGCAGGAAAGTGGCCTGGTCCTTCATGACGTGACGCATGTTCGCAACGATAGTCACGAAGCGACGGCTGTTCGGCAAGCTAAAACTCTGCAATAACTCAGCGCGTTGCGCACCGCCGCGCGGCGTCACGTGAGCGACGTTGAGCCCATTGTGAATCGTCACGACTTTCTCGAGCGACAAACCCTCCGCGATTAATTGGGTGCGAATCGCTTCCGCATTTGCAACTACAGCACTCGCAGCGTTGAACGCGCGCCGCTCGAGCCAACGCTTCGCGGGCGAGCGAATTCCTTCGGTCTCGCGACGCGAGGCGATGCGCGCTCGCACTCCTGCGAGTCTCGCCGCCGCAGTGCCGAAGATGTTCGTGTAGAAGTCGTGCGCATGGACGAGGTCGATCTTGTTTTTGCGCATCAACGAAGCGAGCCGCGAGAGTTGCTTCATCGCGTTGAAGTTGTAGAAGTTCTGGAGTGGGAATGAGGGAATGTCGTGAAAGCCGAGCCGCTCGACTTCCGCGCGCAGTGGTCCTTCGTTGTTGAGTGAAGCGAGAAACAGCCGGTGCTTCCCGCTCTCCTGAAGCAGGCGCGTCAGTTGAACGGTCTGCCATTCGGTGCCGCCCTGATTGAAGCTGTCGAAGAGTTGAAGAACGTTGGCCATTTACGACACAGCCTGGGGAACCTGGCTGTGGGCGACATCGCGCCAGCCAACGGGATGATTGATCGTTTCAGCCGGCCGCGGCTCGAGCACGTCGTCGGCAACGCCCTCACCAAGATCGCCGAGCAAACGAATGTCTCTTTGCGTGAATGACGTGAGCGGCCAACGAAACGTCCCCAGCGCTTCACGAACGATCGGTATGTTCTCCGGCGGATATCCGAGCAGGTATGCGCCAATCCAGTCGACTGCGGCTGCGTTCGCGCCGGCGAACAGCAGTCCCATCGGCAACGGCTCCGGCGAGAGTGGGCCATTTCCCTGCCCGGCGACGATCGCGTCAGTGATGTGAATCACGCGACGCTGCACGTTGTCAGTCATCGTGCCCTGCGGAGTTCCGTAAAGCAGAATGCGGTTGAGGTCAAGACAGGTGCGCCAGATCGTGTCGTTACCGGACCACGAGCCTTCGATGCCGAATCGATCGCCCTTCAAACGCAGCAGCCTGTAAAACTGATTCGCAGCCGTGCGCCACACCCGTCCGGCAGTGTGCGACTTCGTCATGTTCTGTCGATCGTGAATAAACTCGAGCGCGCGTTTCAGATCGCTGCTGCCGGGATAACAATCGCCGCCGAGATCGAAGCCACCGATGCGGTGATGCGGCAGGTACTCCTTGTTGCCGTTGATGCCGATCAGGTTCTTCAACGCGCAAGTGATGCCGGCCTTCTGATGCGTCTTGAGTTTCGGCAGGTTGACGATCACGTCGGCATCGAGAATCTCGCGCGCGATCAGGTAACGATGACAACCGGGCGCGTGCGTCTTCGCCATCAGCCTCGGGTCGTAACAAGTTACGCGAAAGGATGGATTATCGTCAGTGATCGGTTCCAACAAACTCTCGCCTGCGAGATCGAAGAGCACAAAACGATCTTCTGACTGCACGTTTTCATCCGCGATTCTCACGCCATCGACGAACGTCGCGACGGTGCGACGAAAGTCACGAATGCCTTTGAAACGAGGATCCTGGCGTCGAAGTTGATTGGACCAACCATCGAGTTCGGCATTCTTCAAAAGCAGATCGAAATCACAACCTTGTATCGGCGCGTCGCCGACCAACACTTCCGCTGGATCCGCGAGCAGCACTGCTTCAGTTGCGGCCTGGACCAACGATTGATGCGTCAGTAACGGCGGCATGCCCCATGGTCCACTGTTCTCGTGCATCACGAAGTTGGGTTTGATGACGACTTTCGCGCCACGCTCGATCACGTTGCCCAATGGACCACGTTCGGTTGCCGCCCAGCCAAGCATCTCGCCCGTGCGCGCCAGCGCCTCTGTGATCCGGCGCGGGCTCGACTCGTCGTAGCGCATCGCGCCGACGTCAACCGCCGCCACTCGCGGATCGAATTGTTGCCGCTCGTCAGTCATGCTTCACTTCACTCACCACCGGCTGCCACTTGTTCGCCGCCGTCCTTGGAATTTCCTCGACAATCGAGATACTCAACTCCAGTCCCGGCAAGTTTACACCCATTGTGTCAAGGATTCTTTGCTTGTTCTCTTCGGAAAAACCATTTCTCGGCACAATTTGCAGTTGCACAGAATAATCCGCGCGCTGCACGCACATGAACTCCCTCACCGGATAATCTTTCAAGAGGTGCGGCAGCTCCTCGCTCATCACCCAACGACCATCGCGCAGCCACAAACGCGCGCCCTCGCGTCCGACTATTGCACGCAACACAAACGCCGGATGTCCGGGCTTGTTGCCTTCCGGAAACCGAGCCACGTCGCCGATGCGATACCGAAGCATCGGCATGGCGTCGGCGTGTAATTTGGTGACCAGAATCGGTGAGAGCGGCTCGCTTGTTTCCGGTTCGACAAGAATGTTGGACCAGTCAGTCTCGAACTCCAGCGTGCGTTCCGGTTCGTATTGAAAGGCCATCAACCCAACGTCACGACTCCCGTAACGTTCGTGTACAGGTCGTTTGAATGCTTCCGTGATCGCGCTTCTGTGGGCAGGCAGTAGCTTCTCCGCGCCCGTGACGAAACATCGCGTGGGATAGTCAGGCTTATAACCGCGCTCCAGAATGTATTCCGCAAGATGACCCGCGGCGCTCGCATAGGCGACGACGCACGCCGGCTTCCAATCTTCAAATTCTCTGTGGTACTTCTCAAACACTTCCGGCGAGAGACGGAAACAGTCAAACCAGCGACGGTTCGTTTCAAAGTCGTGATAACGATCGCGCAGGCTGTCGCGATTGACCGGATCGAGATTGTGTCCCCAGAAGAACGCGGTGCTCACACCGGTGGGAACGCCGATACGCTGCATCGAATATTCGAGCCCGCTTTCACGCCAACCGATTTCTTCGGGACCAAGCCAGACTTCGGTCGGCGTTCCGGTGGATCCGCCGGTGGCGTCTTTGACCAGCAACTCGGGCGGGATTTGTTTTGAGATCAGATTCTTGCCGGCGCTGCGGATGTCGTCGCGTTCGAGCACGGGTAGTTTTGCGAAGTCGGCGAAGGTGAAATCTGCTGCGGGATCGAAGCCGGTACGGTCGAAGAGTTCGCGATAGTAAGGAATTTGATCTGCCGCATAACGAACCAGTGCGCGCAGACGATTCAACATCCAATCGCTACGCTGCTCTGGTCCAAGATTCTCCAACGCCGCGCGTTCGGCCATGCCACGCGCATACGCCGCCTCAGCCTGCCTTCGCGCCGGATGCACCCGGCGACGCAACCGGCCCGCCGGTAGTAAGATTCGACGTGATAGCACTTCGCGGATCATTTTTGTAGGGGCGGCCCTCCGTGGCCGCCCGTCGTTCGCAAGAGTGCCCGTTTCGTAACAAGGGCGGCCGCGGAGGGCCGCCCCTACAATCTTTCCAAAACGACCACGTCGCCGTCGCGGCTCACGATTTTGAAGCCCGCGCTTTCGAGACGCGCCAGCATTCGTTGTGTTGGCTCTTCACCGACGATGCGATCGTGCAGCTCCATGATGATCGTCGAAACGCGCTCGCTCAGCGTCTTCAATTCATGGTCGACGAGCTGCAACTCCGCGCCTTCGATGTCGCAGATCAATGTCGCGCGTTCAAAACCGTGCTCATTCAACAGACGCTCCAGCGTCACCGTTGAAACCGTAACTCCGCACCGCTCGTCACCATGCACGCTGCTCGCCAGAATGTTGTCGTCAACGTTGAACGTGATCGTCTCGGCGCCATACGAAAGAGCCGCATGAACGATCTTGAACTGACAATCGTTGCGTTCTCGATTGTCTTCGAGCAGCGGCAACAGCGCCGGATTTGCCTCGACCACGACGTGATTCTCAGGCTTCTGCAAACGACGATTCGTCAGACACGAAACAACGCCGATACAAGCACCCAACTCAACCACGGGCAGTTCCGGATGCAGAAACTTCGTTAACGCCTTGCGCTCGGGCTCCTCATACAAATCCGACAGCAGCAGATCGATTACATTCGCCGGCACGCGATCCCGTGCAATCGAAAACTTACAACCGTCGAGCCGGATGATGTCCGTCGGCATGCCGACGAATCTTCCCAGTTGCCAAACCTCGCCGCGCCGCCACGTCGACTTCAATTTGTAAGCCAACACGTCGAGCACACCGCGAGCGCCGTCCTGCTGAAACGCTCTGCTCAATATTCGTGCTTTGTGTGCCGGAGCTGACAATCTTTCAACTCCTCGTCACCGGCTCTCCGACTGTCTTGAGCGCCGGTCGCCATAAACGCGAGACTTGCCGCTTGAAGTAACTGCGCTCCTCGATCGTCGGCAAACCCAGCAACAAAATGCCCGCCAGAAAGATCACGCCAAACACAGCCACGGAAACAACGAGCATGCCGAAGAGCGGTAGACCGTGTATCACGGTCCGCACAAACGCCGTGATCACCGCGGCAGTCGCTGCGGAGATCGCGATCTTGCCCACGTCTTTCAGCAACGTGATGTCGCGCAAACGAATACTCAACATGCTGCCGATCTTGATCCACGTGGCGGTCCTGCCGATGATGTTTACGCCAACAACCACCGAGATGGCCCAGATCAAACCGTAGCGACTCGTTCCCAGTGCTAACGCAATGAACAGCAACGCCACCAGCGCCGCATACAGCTTCGGCAGAAACTGTCGCTCCTCCGCAAAGGCGCGCATGATCGGATCGGAAACGAAGATACTCAACGGCAACATCGTCAGGTTGATCGCGAAGATGGGCCAGCTCGCAGCGTATTGACTGGTAAACAGGAAAGTCAGGAACTCTCGTCCCATCACGATCAAAAACGCGTACAGCGGCAGGTAAACCAGCGCCAGCTTGCGCGCGACGCGCGCGGCGAGCGCGAGTATCTCACGATGATCGCCGTGCTTCTGCAACAAGCTGACCTGCGGAATCATCACCGCGCCAACCGACTCGCTCAACATACCGACAAGCGGAATGTTGAAACAGCCGATCGCGTAGATCGCAAAGATCTTCGCCTCAAATTTGTTCGAGACGAAGTAGTTCGGTAGATCGGTTTGTAAAGTAAAGAGCAGTCCGGCAACGCCAAACGGCAAAGCGTAAGACAACTGCATGCGCAGCACGGCCCAGTCGAAGCTCACCCAGAAACGCGGAAAACGCGAGCGCAGGTAAAACAGCAGAATGATCGTCTGCACGATTCCCTGGACCAGGGCGGCGTAAATCAACGCTCGCACGGAGCCAAACGCAATCGCGGCCAGCACCAGTAACCCAGTCTTGGTTAACTGCGCGCAGATGATGAAGATGGTCGAGAGTCGTGCTTCCTGGTGTGCGACCGAAACTACTTCGAGGTACGACGAAACAACCCAGAAGAAGATGACCGCCGCGATTATCGAAGCGTAGTCGACCAGTTCCGCGCTGTGAAAGATCGTGGAGAGCAGTTGCGGAAACAGCACCAGGACAAGGGCGCCCAGCCCGCCCATCAAAAGATGGAACAGGAGGATGTTGAGAATGATCGGGCCCTGGCGATCCTTATCGCGCGGCAGGAAGTAGAAGGCGCTCATCTGAAAGCCGAGCGGCAACAGAGCGAGCGCGGTACCGACGACGAGAAATGCCTGCTTGTAGAGTCCGAATTCCTGTTGGCTTAGGCGACGAACGAGCAGTAGCGGGAGAGCGATACTGAGACCGAAGGCTAAAATCTTAGCAACGAGCAGCCAAAGCGCGCGGACGGTCAGGGAGAGACCTATTTTTTCAGAAGCATCCAACTTTAATTCTCAACGGGCGCGTAATGGCTAAACTCGAATATCCAACGGACGCAATTGTAGGGGCGGCCCTCTGTGGCCGCCCGCCGTTCGTAATACAGATCATGCGTAAGACGGGCGGCCACGGAGGGCCGCCCCTACAGTTCCACCGATCGCAACTCAATACCATGGATCACACATGCGCGACGACGCAGTAGAGCTTTCCAACCTTCACGATCTCCTGCCGGCTGAATCCAGCCTCGCGCAATAGTTGTTCGATCCGCGCCTTGCTGTAGAAGAAGACGTCGCAGCCCTTGCGCGCGAGTCGCACTTTTCGCACCGGCGCGCGCCACGTCCACAGTCTCGGAAACGCCATGATCGCTCTGTCAGTACTGACTTCCCTCATCCGCTTCAGCACCGGCAGCGGATCGCTGATGTAGTCAAACAGCCCGATGCCGAAGCTCACGTCAAACGTCGTATCAGGTTTGTAATCGAGCAGATCGGTTTGAATAAAGGTGCAACGATCATCGAGGTTCTTTTCCTGGCTCGACTTGCGGCACAGATCGATCATCACTTCAGCGATATCGATGCCGACAACTTTCGCCGCGCCCCTGCGAGCGAGCTCGAGCGAATACATACCGTTGCCGCAACCGACGTCGAGAAACGTCCGATCCCTGGCCGGCTCGCAATGCTCGATGGTAAACGTGTAGCGCTCGTACATGTCTTTCCGGAAGATCTGGTCCAACGTATTCGCGAAACGCGACTTGCGATGGGTGTAAATCCGCTGGAAAGCGTCAGCTTCGCTGTTCCAAAACGCTCTTTGAGCCTGAATCTCGTTGTTCAAATCTGAAGCACCTCTCTCACCGTGGTGAATTCAAAATCATCGATCAGCCGTCTCAATCTTCTTTCCGTCTGATCTAAATTGCGATAATGGCGAAACTTTTGCGAAGCAGACAGATTTTTTATGCGCGGTTGCTCCGGATCGATCTCCCAGGGATGCAAATAAAAAACCACTGACCGGCCCTGTTGATTCACTTTGCGCATGCAGAAGCGCGTGTATGAGTAAGGAAACAGGCGGAAATAGCCGCCACCGCAGAACGGAAAGCGCCGGCCCGCCATTTCCAACACGCTCATCGGAAACTCGTAAAGCTGGTCCGTGATCTTGTAGGGCGTGAGCGGCGCGTCGGCAATGCCATAGTCCGGATGAAAACCGACCGGAAAGACCGACGAGTCGTAACGAAAACCGTACTTTTCGAGTGTCGGCAGCGCCCAGTCTTTTGTCGTGTTCACCATCGAAAACGACGGCGCGCGAAATCCAATCGGGTCGGATTTCACACCGGCTTTTGCAAGCGTTTCGAGCGCTTTCCCCAGGTCCGCGTCAAACTCTTCCGGAGTGATCTCCGTGAGCAACAGATGGTTGTAACCGTGAACAGCGATCTCGTGTCCACGACGTTCGACTTCCTGGATCAGTTCGGGCGCACGTTCCGCCACCCACCCGAGCACGAAAAACGTCGCTTTGACGTTCTTTTCGTCGAGCAGATCGAGAATGCGCGTGGTGTTGTTGCGCACTCGCAGATCACACTTGTCCCAGTCGTCGCGTTTGATCGCGCCCGCGAGGTTGTGAACACAGAACCAGTCTTCGAGGTCTATCGATAAAGCATTCTTCATAAGCAATAACTAAGGCTCGCGATGGGGTTCCCAACGCGTGTAACTCTCTCCACTGACAAACTTCACAAACGCGATCAGCGGCGCAAGGTTCGTGATCACAAAGTACTGCGGCAACGCCAGCAGTCGAACACTCAAACCCAGCTTCTCTAGCAAAGCTGAGACCAAAGCCGCGAAATAAAAAGCGACCTGGGCCACAAACAGCGCCGCATAGAACGCATTGCGCGGCGCGAGAAATCCGCTCGTGATGAAGATCGCGATCAAAAACAACGGCACGAGGTAGCGCACGATCTTGTGCGACCACAACTGCACCGCATAAAAGCCGCTGCGAAAAGGATTCAGCACCGAGCGATTGCGCCACAGATCGGCAAACGTCTGCGAGATGATCCGCACGCGCGCCGCCAGCTCCCGCTTCGCCTGGCGATTCGGTTCTTCCATGCAAACTGCTTCCGGAACGTAAACCGCGCGCAGTCCCTGCTCAACCATCGTCGTCGCGATGATGAAGTCGCTGCACGCGTCGTTGTACAGAGGAACGTACGCCGACTTCCGCACCGCATACATGCAACCGCAAACGCCGATCAGCGAACAAACGTTGCTCTCGTGTTTCTTCAGAAAGAACTCGTAATTCCAGTACGACTGTGTGCCCGCGCCGACGCTCGACGACTTTATGTCCTGGTAGATCACGCGGCCCGTTGGACAGCCGACGCTCTGGTCCGCAAACGCCGGCGTCATCAAACGCAAAACGTCCGGTTGATAGTGGGTCGTGGCGTCTGAGAAGACGATGATCTCACCGCGTGCGATCTCGACTGCCGCATTCTGCGCCGCAGTCTTCCCGTGTCGCTCCGGTTGACGATGCAAACGAACGCCACGCGACGCAAAACTCTTCGCGATCTCGTCGGTGCGATCGCTCGAACAATCGGAGGTTACGATGATCTCGAGATGAGACTTGGGATAGTCAAGCGCGAGCGTGTTTTCCAACTTCGCAGCCAGATCACGCTCTTCGTTGTACGCTGCAATGATGACGCTAACTGAGGGTGTCCATTCCGCACTATGGACCGGCTTCGGCCTGATCTTGCTGATGAGCGCGAGCAACAGCGGATAGCCCACATAGGCATAGCCCACAGCCGCTACACTCAGCCAAAAGATAACCTCCACCGTGTTCACTCCCGTGCTGCTAGTCTTTTCTCTGCGGTCCTCTGCGTATCTCTGCGTCCTTTGCGTTGAAATTTCTCTTTAACGCAGAGGACGCCGAGGATACGCAGAGCGCCGCAGAGAAAATCAGACCTTATGCTACCAAAAAACAGAAGCTGCGGCGCAGTTAGCGCAGCAGCCCAATCGACCCGTCACACAGCTTACACCGATTACACAGAAGATCCTATACAGCTACCTCTTTCTCTTCCATGTCGAACATCAGCGACTTAACGTGGTCTCGAAGCGCCAGCTCAAACTGCTTGGCCTCTTCCACCTCAGTGAACGAGAGGGCCCGTAACTCCTGCTCGATGCGCCTGCGGTAGTCAGACACCAGTGAATCAGAAACGCCTAATACCGCGGCAACTTCCAGTTGCGTCGAATGGTCCGGGCTCAAATAGCAGTACCAGAGCACGCCGATAATCCGGTTGTATTGCTTGACTTTACCGCGCACCGCCTCGTTCAGGCTGGCCAGAAACTGCTCGACAAAACCTGCGGCTTCCCGCTCCGATTCACGACGGACCAAGCCTTCTTCGGGGTTTTCGCGCTTATCGACCGGTTCGTAGCTGTTGTTGTTGTCGTTATCGCTGTCGTCGCCGTCCAAGGGGACGAGATAGATGTCCATCACCGGCAGACGCGACATCACGAGACTTCGCAAAGTGCGCACGTCTACAGGCGAATCAACTGCATCCAGCACGGAAACGATTAGGTCTTCGAGATCGGCGTTGCTGATGACGATCTGGGAATCGCCGGTGCAACCAACCATGCGCGTGTCTCTCTGCCGGACCGGAATGATCTGCACGCGCTGCTCGACGTCGTGTGTGCCACGGCGTGATTTGTCGTCTTTCCATTCACTCAGGCCGTAAACACGATCCGCGAGACGCCGGTGTGGTTCATCGTCAACGCCGGCCGAGTCAAAACGGCGAAAATTCGTGCTCGACTGGATTAGCGTCGAGATGCGTCGGGCGAGGCGATAGCTTTCCGGGTGGCGTTTGCGGAGTTCCGCCGTCAGTAAGTTCGTTAACTCGATCTGGCTGATTTCACACTCAATCTCGTAATCAGTCATTTCCGTTTCGAGGTAATGTTCGAAACGGTTCTTGCTCAGCAGTTGGACAAAAAGTTCCTGGGTGAGATCGGTGTAGGCCGCGCCTGCGCCTTCTTCTACGAGTAGGCCGGCGCTGCGCGAGGCCCTGACGAGGGGATGGTGCGAGACGATGCGGTGCAGGTCGGTCCAAAGCCGGTTTACGTCCGAAGAACGTAGACTTTCGACCCACTTTCCACTCTTTCCCTGACGGTCGTTGCGGCGGTCTCTGGGCGTAGGCCGTTTACCGTTGGTTCCGAGGTCTGCTTTTTCAGGATCTTCACTAATGGATTTCACAGGATTGTCCGTGTTGGCCCTACTCTTCTGGGAGTCGCGTTCTTTACTTAGACTTGGAGGGTTCTGTGTTTCGACAGAGGATGTCTTGAAACTCCTGGAGTGCATCAGGGAGCCTCGAACGGCTCGTGACGACGAAGGCATGGTAACAGTATTTTAAATACTGGGCAACATGTTTTTACTTTGTTGAAAATAGTATGGAATGGTCTGGAATACTGGGGTAATTGTGTGTTTTGATACGTTGAATCTCAGGGGATCGAATGAAAACCTCAGGCAGAACACTTCCTTTTCTAAAAACGGCCGCATGTCCCGCCTCAGCGACCTTGCTCTCATTCCGCGCCGGGAGCCTCTCGGCGAAGGCGGCGACACGCGTCCAGGAGCATCTCGAGAGCTGCGATTTCTGTGACGCTGAGTCACGGCTGCTAGCGCATCACAAGGTGGGCCGTAAGGGTTCTAAGGCGCCGGAAATGCCAATGAACCTGCGGATACTGGCGGAGTCGATACTGGCAAGACGCTGAATCGGAAATATACGCCGAAGGCGTTGGCTAATTTCAGCCCAGGGTGGGGCTTGCGACAACCCTGGGAGTGTACATTCAAAATAAAACATTCAAACCCTGAAAAGGGTTTGCCTCGTGACGAACCCTTTCAGGGTTGTAGCCTCTTCTTGATTTGCTTACCCAGGGTTCTCGCTACGCTCGAACCCTGGGCTGAAATTAGCCAACGCCTTCGGCGTATGACATCACTTAGCCAACGCCTTCGCGCACATCACTAGGAATACAGATCTTCGATCAGCTCACCGTAGCGGTCGTCGATCACTTTTCGTTTGACCTTCAGCGTTGGTGTCAGTTCACCGCCGTCGATGCTGAAATCGTGCGGCAGCAAGGCCACGCGGCGGATGCGTTCGTAATCCACCAGTTCCGAGGTCAGCCTCGAGACGTCTTTCTGCACGATCTTGACTGCTGCCGGAAACGTACTCAGCTCGACACGATCCTTCGGTCCCTGCTCACCCGCCTCATCGAGCGCATGATTCAGGCTCTCCCAGTCAGGAACGATCAACGCCACCGGCTGCTTCCTCCCTGCGCCCACTACCACCACCTGGCTCACAAACTCACTCTCTTTCAAAAGACTCTCGATCAACTGCGGCGCGACATACTTCCCGTTCGAAAGCTTAAACAGATCCTTCTTGCGATCGGTGATGTACAGGTGTCCATTCTTCGCAATGTATCCGACGTCTCCGGTGTAGAACCAACCGTCTTTCAATACTTCAGCAGTCGCTTCCGGTTGGCCGTAATAGCCACGCATCACGTTTGGCCCATGCACGAGAATTTCACCATCCGCAGCTATCTTGAGCTCGATTCCCTCGAACGGTATTCCCACTGACCCGACGTGGTTATTGTCCGGCCGGTTTGCCGAAACAATGCACGTCTCGGTCGCTCCATAACCCTGCAAGATCGGAATGCCCGCCGCGAGATACGAGTACGAGAGCGCGGGCGAGAGCGGCGCGCCGCCCGAAACGAAGTATCGCAACCGCCCACCTACACCTGCACGCCACTTCGAAAACACCAACCTGCTCGCGAGTCTTTGTTTGATGCTCAACTGCGGCGAGATAAACTTTCGCTTGTCCTTGAGCTCGCCATATCGTTGACCAACTGCGAGCGAGCTCATGAAGATCGATCGCTTGTATCCCTTCTCCGACATCCCCTTCTTGATAATCCGGTGATACACCTTCTCAAACAGGCGCGGCACGGCAGTCATCACTGTCGGCGCAACTTCGCGCAGGTTCTCACCCACCTGATCGAATGAAGCCGAGTAATAAACGGACACGCCGCAATAACAGAAAACGTAAAACCCATCTCGCTCAAAGATGTGCGACAGAGGCAATACCGACAGCGCCACGTCGGTTGGTCCAATCGGCAATCCTTTCCCGATGGAAGTCACGTTTGACATGAAGTTGTTGTGCGTCAGCATCACGCCTTTCGGCTCACCGGTCGTGCCCGACGTGTAGATGATGGTCGCCAGATCGTCCGGCCGCACCGCCTGCAAGTACGCCTCAAAAGCGCCGGGACGTGCCTGGGCCAACTCGCGTCCCTTTTGCTCGAGCGCGGTCAAAGCAAAACCGTGTGCGACATCTTCCGCAACGTCTTCCTCGAAAAAGATCAGATACTCGAGCGGACGCTTATCCAGCACCGGCTTGACGTGTTTATAGAGTCGCCGGTTGGAAATGAAGATCGCGCGCGCGCCGGAGTCGGAAAGAATGTAGTCAACCTGTTCGAGCGCCTGGGTCGTGTAGATGGGAACGTTGATCGCGCCGAGACTGAGAATTGCGAGATCGGCGATGGACCATTCCGGACGATTCTCCGAAAGCAGAGCAATGCGATCGCCTGGCCGTATGCCGAGCGAGGCAAGGCCGAGCGCGACACTCTTTACGCGCTCGACGAAACTCGCGGCGTTGATGTTGAACCACTTGCCGTCCTCGCGGTGATTGAAAGCATCTTCTTTGTTGTGACGTAAAACCGCGGCGAGAACAAGGCCGGGAATGGAAGTCGCTTCCTGGGGAGTTGAAGTTTTTCTGGGCATGAAATCAGTGTTTTTCCGCTAAAGTCAGCGGCTCCTGATTGGTTTTACGTCGTCGTCGGCGCGGTGGCGCGTCCTCGACGCGACTGTCGATCGTCGCGATCGCCGCCAGCACGAGAAACAGCAGCGCGTTTGAAGTGGTGTGCAAAGTAAAGTCAAAGAAGCTGTGCACGAGCACCGCAAAACAACCGCTCAACGCCGCAAGCGCCACGCCGCGCCGAAAATCATCTCGCGTCTTCGCGCGCGATATCGCCTTGTAAAAAAGCAGCACTACAAAACTCAAGGCCAAAACGCCGCCCACGATCCCCGCATCCGAAAACACTTGCAGATAGTCGTTGTGCGCCTGTTCCAAACGGTAGAGTCCGTTGCGCGTGTCGTACTTCGTGTAGATCACGCCGAAGGCGCCGAGGCCTGTGCCGATGTATGGATGCGCTTTGATGATGTCGACCGTCACGGACCAGAAGTGCGCGCGGCCCGTGGTTGGGTCATCGGTATTCACGCTGTCGATAAAACGATTGATCGAGAACTCCCCGCCGAGCAGAACCACGCCAAGGAACAAGCTGAACAGCAACGCGCCCGTCATCGCAATGCGCCCGGCCACACGTTTCAGCCTGCCGGACCTCTTCAGTCGTCGCCGCTCACTCGGCTTGCGCCAGATCGCCGTCACGATAACAAGAAATACGATCTCCGCCACGAGGCTGATGATGCCGCCGCGCGAAGCCGTCATCACCAGGGCAACACCCATCAATCCGGCAATGAACAGATAAATGATTCGTTTCTCTTTATCGACGGCGCCGGCGAAGAGAAGTCCAAGCGGCAAAGCGATCGTGAGCTCCATGTAGCCCGCGAAGTGGTGTCGATTGATGAATGGACCAAACGCAGTGCTCTGGTTCAGTTCGCGAATCCAGTAGACTTTGGTGGGACTCGTGAACGATTGCGTCAACCCGAAAATCGCCAGCAGAAAACCAAACACCATGATCGTTCGCACCAGCACTCGCAGCCGATGCGGAGTGTCAACGAACACGAGCGTGGCAGCAAAGAAGATGAAGAGGCCGGCGAGTTGGACCAGCACCAGCCTCGTCGAATTCGGATCGAGCGAGAGGGTGTTAACGAGCGCGATGTTCGTGGCGCCGCTGGAACTGACCTCGCGCCACGGCAACAACTGAACCAACCCGAGCGCGAGCGCGCCGAGCAAAGGCAGTTGCAGCAAGTTGCGACTTACTCGCAAGTTTCCGAGACTCCACGCGTCCAGCATCCAGCACAGCAGAATCGTGAGCGCGCCGATGTTGAAAATACTGAGCGCCCAGTAGTGAACCGTTCCGTAAGCGAGCGCTGAAAGCACAATCGCCACGCAGATCACCAGAAAAGCGAAACGGCTCGGCAGCGTGTGCCGGATGCGATAAACGCTCCGCTGCGGAGCACTCGTCTCCACCAACGGTGCCACAGGCTCAGCCACCACCACGCTAGTTTCTACGTTTGAAACTGAAGTCGTCATACCAAACCGAACCAAATATCGGACACACCGGCGTCTCCTCAGTACTACACGAAGTGCGCATGATCTTGAGATTCACTGCCTCTGTCTTATCGCCGGTTTTGAAAGAGAAATTAACGCGATTCCAGTCGTTCGTGCCGCCGGGCGCCATTGGTGAAGTCGCGAGCACCGCGCCGTTAGTCGCGTCCACAATCTGAATAAAAGGAACACTGCCGGATTCGAGCTTGTCAGTGCTCACGTAATATTCGAAGTCGTACTCGCTGCGCGGTGCGACCGGAATGAGTTGTCCTGCACTGATGCCTTCGATATTGTTCCGTACCTGGAACACGAAACGTAAACTGCGCTCGCCGTTGTGACCTTTATTCGGATCGATGCCGATGCTCACGTTCGACGCGCTCTTCACCTGCCAGCCAAACACGGTCTCAGCGCCGTAAGCCAACGGCTCTTCAAAGCTGGGGTCGAAAATACGACCCACCTCGACGTGAAACTTCTCGGAAGTAACGTCGTTCCAAACCAGCATCGCGTCGTGAAATCGCAGTTCGGAGTTCAACGTGGTAACGATCGACTGCGCGGTCTCTTTGTTCGCTTTCTTCTCTTCGGCGGTCAATCCGTTCCACAAGCGCAGGCCCTCTTCGTAATGTTTCTGCCCGAGAAGATAAAGAGCAAACTGAGCTTGAGCGGCGACGTTTGGTCCAACTGACCTCTTCAATCCTTCCGGATCGTTGCTGTAGATGGCCCAGATCAGGTTGAACTGTTGCGGTTGCAGTTCGGGATCAGCCTGACTGGCGAGACGCAGCTCGGCAAACGCCTCGTCGTAGCGACCGTTTCTCAGCAACAGATTGCCGAGATACCAGTGCGGGTACGCATAAGCCGGAGCGAGCGCGACCGCGTGCTTTAACACTTGTTCAGCTTTCGCTGGATCACCCGCCTGTTCCTGCGCCATTCCGAGCGACATCCAAAAGCGATAATCGTACGGCGACAAGCTGACGGCCTTTTCGTATTCAGCGATGGCCGGACCCAGATGATCCAACGGCAGGATCTTTTGCGACACCTGCCCGATGCGCCAGTGCGGCAAAGGATCGTCGGGCGCCATCGACGCCGCCATCTGCGGCACATTTAGATTTTTGTCGGCAGGATTTGAATACTCAGCCAGCGTGTTTCCCAGGTACCAGCGGATCACGGTGTAAGACCAGACTCCGGCGGCCAACAGCAGCAAGATCAGGACAATCTTGAGCAGTGGATGGCGAACGCTTAGGTGAATTACTTCTTGTGGCATCTGACTTCAAGTATAAGTCCTACAGGTCCTATAGGTCTTATGACCTATATTCAATCGCTTTGCGATTTTGCGCCTTTGAGTGAGTAATATCTCTGGTCGGGGACACTCAGATCTTCCATCGTGATGCGCATGCGCTTCACCGCGATCTGCCTTTCCGAACACGTGCGCAACACTTCCTGAATCCGCTCCTCTGACATCTTCATGCTCGAAATCACGACTTCATCAACTTCATGCTGCGAACAAACAGCGTCGAGATCTCCATTCGCGCCAAACACCCGCAGCCCGTGAATCACTTTTCCGCTCTTCGCCGGATCGTCATCCAGAAATCCGATTGGAGACAATTGCAACTCGCGATTGTTTCGCAACTCCCTTAACAGAAGCTCACCGCCGTCGCCCGCTCCATAAATCAGCACTCGGCGGCCTTCCTGTTTACTGACAGCGGGCAGCAGCTGTCTGAAAAGCCTGAACGCCAGGCGACTGCACGCCAGAAACAGAAACATAAACAGCGCATCGATAACGAATACCTTGCGCGAGTAACCCTCAAAACGGAATAAGAACAGCAGCAGTAACAAACTCGCGACCGAGCTCAGTACCACCGCTTTCGCAAACACGATCAGATCGCTCATGCTCGTGTAGCGCCAGAGCCCGCGATAGACGCCCATCGCCAGAAACACGCCCATCTTCACAAACACAAGCACCGGCAGCGTGCGAATAAAAAGCGCCCACGCAGGGCTGTCCGGCGGAAACCTGATCGCGTAAGCGGACCAGTACGAAAGAATCACGAGCACCACGTCGAGCAACACTTCGAAGATGCGGCGTTTGTAGGAGACATCGACGAGAAAGGTGTAGAGCGGTTTGTCTTTGAGCGCGATAGCTTCGCTCTCGTCGTAGACCTTCACTCCCGCAAGATAGACGCCGACGAGTGTGAGCACGATCGTGAAGCCCGCGATCGCCGCCAGGCTCACGTCGAGCCGCGCTCGCTGCACGAGAATCGCGAGCACGCCGGAAAGCCCCGCAAAACCATAGAGCATCAACACGGCGTAACGCTCAGTCATTCCCAAAGCGACCAGCCGGTGCGAAGTGTGATCTCTTCCACCCTGCGAAGCAGCGCGTCCGGAGAGTTTGCGCAACACTGTGACGAAGGTCGTGTCGAAGATGGGAATGAAGAGAACAAGAATCGGCACTGCGAGCACAGGCAGGAAACTTCTCGATCGACCGCCGCTGACGTTTATTAGCGCCGAGCTTGCCAGAAAGAAACCGACAAACATCGAGCCGCAGTCGCCCATGAAGATCGATGCGGGATTCGAGTTATAAACCAGAAAACCCAAAAGTCCGCCGGCGAAGATGAGCATGATCAGCGCTTCGGTGAACTGGCCGGTATTTATAAAACTGAGTGCGAGGAATCCGGCGGCGATGATCGCGATGCCGGACGCGAGACCGTCCATGTTGTCGAGCAGGTTGATCGCGTTGGTGATGCCGATCAGCCAGAAGATGGCCAGCGCCATGTTGAGCAGCTTCGAACCGGTCCAGGGCAGCGCCAGGCCGTAGTAAACAACGAACGCCGCGCCGAGAATTTGTCCGATCAGTTTTTGATAAGGCTTGACGTGAATCAGGTCGTCGACGAGTCCGACCAGAAACAGAAACGTACTGGCCAGCAGGATCTCTTTGCCGTAAGTGATCTGGCGTGAGAACGCGAACGAGGTGATGACGACCGAGAGCCAGATCGCAACGCCGCCGAGCATCGCAGTCGGTTTCTTGTGCCAGCGATCGGTCTTCGGCACGGCCACAAAACCGAAGCGTCGCGCAACCGCGCGCACCACTGGCGTCAGTATCAGGGCTAAACAAAAAGAGGCGGCAACTGCCAGGAGCATGCGCGGACTGAAAGGCATTGTGGCTAATTCTTCCGTCTCTGATACTCGACTACTCTTTCGAGAATACCGTCGAGACTCATTTCGGGGCTGAAACCAACAAGTTCGCTGACCTTCGAGATATCAGGAACGCGGCGCGGCATGTCTTCAAAACCTTCCTCGTAGGCTTCGTCGTACGGCACAAACACGATCTCGGAATCGGATCGAGTGATCTGTTTTACTCGTTCGGCGAGTTCGAGAATCGATATCTCGATGTTCGAACCGATGTTGAAGACTTGTCCGACGGAGTCTTTGTGATCCATCAGTTTGACGAGCGCTCCAACCACGTCGCCAACGTAACCGAAACAACGGCTCTGTTTGCCGTCGCCGTAAACAGTAATCGGACGCCCGGCGAGCGCTTGCTTCACGAACGTCGGAATCACCATGCCGTACTGCCCGGTCTGGCGTGGTCCAACCGTATTGAACAGGCGCACGACAATCGTAGGCAGTTTCTTCTCACGCCAGTAAGCAAGCGCCAGAAATTCATCGATCGCTTTTGAACAAGCGTAACTCCAACGACCCTTGGTCGTCGCACCCATCACGAGATTGCCGTCTTCACGAAACGGAACGTCAGTGCTGAGACCATAGACTTCGGAAGTCGACGCAATCAAGACTTTCTTCTTCTTTTTGTTTGCGAGTGCGAGGACCACTTCGGTGCCGCGCACATTCGTTTCGATCGTCCGCACGGGACTCTCAACGATCAGCTTCACGCCCACGGCGGCGGCCAGATGAAAGATCACGTCACACTGATCGACCAGCTCCGCGGTGACCGGCGTGTTGTGTACTGTCTCGATCGTGTAATGAAAACGCGGATGGCCTTTGAGATGCGCAATGTTCTCGATCGTGCCGGTCGAGAGATCGTCGATAACGTAAACTTCGTCGCCGCGTTGAATGTACGCGTCGCTCAAATGTGATCCGATGAAACCGGCACCGCCCGTGATGAGTACTCGCAACCGTCAGCTCCTTGATTAATGTCGCCGCAAAGAAGCGCGTGTAGCGGGAAGCATCTGCGCTTTTTGTGCTTTTTTGTGACTCAGTTCGCCGTATAAATCCTTGATGTCTTCAAACAAACGTTCTTTGGAATAGTTAACTTCCACAAACTCGAGACCGCGCTCGCCGAGCTCTTGCCGCAGCGATCGATCGCGAATGATGCGACTCAACGCCGCGACAAACGCCTCTTCGTCGTCAGCGGGCACCGCAATGCCGCGGCGGCAAACGCGATATGGACCATCTTCAACTACGTCGCCCAGCAGATCGACCACGCCACCAACACTCGTCGCCACCACCGGGCGCGCATTCGCCATCGCTTCTATCAGCGTCAGCGGTGTGCCTTCGTTACGCGACGTCAACGCCACGATGTCGAGCGCGGGATAAAAATACTCCGGATCCCGTCTGCTGCCGACAAAGATGACGTCCTTCTCGAGACCCAACGAATGCTGTTGTGCTTCCAAACTCTCGCGCAACGCGCCGTCGCCGATGACGATGAAACGCACGTCGCCTTGCCTGCGACAGGCCGGGTCAATCGCTTTCAAACGCGCGCAGACGTTCAGAAACATCTGATGGTTCTTGATCTCAGTCAAACGTCCGACGATGCCGATCAAGAGCGCGTCGTCGTGAACGCAGAGCTCGTGACGAAACTTTGCGCGCCGTTCCGCGTGTTCGGCGAAGACGCCGAGATCCAAACCCAACGGCACTACTCTGAACTGCTCGGGCCGTCCCACGCGAAACTTCTCGCCGATCTCGGAACGCTGTTGTTTGCTGACAACGATCAACCGATCCGTGACGAGCTTTGCCAGCAATCTCTCGATCGTAAGGAATACTTGTGTGCGACGGCGTCCGTAGTAACTGTGAAAGACGTGACCGTGATACGTGTGGACAAACTTGCACCGGCGCGGTTTGCCGATGAGTGTTCCGGGCGTTAGCCAACGATACAAAAACCCTGCGCTGCGTCCGACGGTGCCCGCTTTCGCGGTGTGCGTGTGTACGATGTCGGGTCGCTCGTCCAAAAAGAGTTGAAACAATTTCCAGACTGTGACCGCGTCCTTCCATGAGACCTCGCGGCTCATCTCCGGAATGAATATCGGAAACACGCCCATATCGGCGGCGAAGTAGCCCATGTCTTCTTCACCTTCCGGCACTCTGCCCGCGACCAGCAAAGTGTTATAACCCGCTTCTCGCAGACCCTCAGTCAACCATGCAACATGCTTCGCCGGCCCGCCGACGTTGAGCCGCGCGATGACACGGATGACCTTGGTGTGATAAGGGGCAGTCATGGCAAATATAGGTCCTATTCGTCCTATAGGACCTATTCAACCTTCCATTCTGAAAATCGTGTCGTTGTCGCTCTCGTGACGGATCTCGTCGACTTCCTCTTTGCGTCCGTGGCCACGATAGAGCCGGTTCGGGCAATTGATCACGATGCCGTTCACTTCGCCGATATTCTGATACCCATGAACAACTCCCGCGGGTATCAGCACTGACGCGGGATTGTCCTGGCCCACGACCAGCGTCGTCATGCAACGAAACGTTTCTGAATTCTCGCGATTGTCCCAGAGTCGCAGCTTGAAATTCGATGGACCAAGGAAACAAAAGAAGTCGGCCTGATCGACGTGTTCGTGAGGTCCGCGCGTTACGCCCGGGCTGGTCGCCGAGATATACGCCATCACCGGAAAAAACTCTTCAGCCAGACCGTCATGACGAAAAAGCTCAGCCAGCCAGCCGCGCGCGTCGAAAGCTTTTGTCAAACGATTAACGACTACTCCCTTGATCTCGCCGTCTCTAAAGCTGTCGGGCATTGGCAGCTACCTCTTCGCGTTCGAAGTACATTTTGTTAGCTCCAGTTTCAGCGACCAGATTCGAGGCCCGCAACAAACTCTCAAACGTTCCCGCATCAGTCCACCAGCCTTCAAGCTCTTCCCACGTCATCGCATCGCGCGCGATGTAAGCATTGTTGACGTCAGTAATCTCGAGTTCGTTGCGGCCGGAAGGCTCGAGCGAGCGAATGATGTCGTAGACTTCAGCGTCGTACATGTAAATACCGATCACTGCATAGTCTGACTGAGGCGTGATCGGCTTCTCGTCGATATGCACGACGCGTTGACCATCGAGACGCGGTACACCAAAGCGCTGCGGATCGGGAACCTTCTTGAGCATGATCTTGGCGCCGCCGCGCTGCCGGCGATAAGACTCGACGGCCGAACGAATGTTGCCTTCGATGATGTTGTCGCCGAGCACCACACAGACCGGCTCATTCGAGGCGAAGTGTTCGACCAGTGAAAGCGCGTCAGCGATGCCGCCTTC
>Ga0126376_10000136_pt1 | contig 32411 bp, 26 predicted proteins | sample PanSoiMetPlot_15_FD_92760 | JGI IMG/M metagenome (GOLD analysis project Ga0126376, IMG submission 92760) | Tropical forest soil microbial communities from Panama - MetaG Plot_15 | ecosystem: Environmental > Terrestrial > Soil > Tropical forest > Bulk soil | place: Panama | collected 2016-02-17 | reverse complement strand
TGGAGCGAATTGGGCGCAGGTGGGGACGACGCAGACAATCAGCATGGCGCAGAATGTGTACATCGGCTTAGCGGTAAGCGCCAACAACAACTCAGTCGTAGCCACCGCATCCTTCGATAATGTTGTGGTGAGCCACTAGCGCCACGCGCGATGCCATTGCGGTGATGGTTTGTCGCGAACAGGCCGAACAACAGACGGCGAATGCAACTCTCAAACTAAGCACGCGAGTTGAGGGAGTTAATCCTGCGGGCGTAGGTAGGCGGCGCCGTGGCGATAGAGGCCCGCGCTGGGAATCGGTTGGGAGAAGACGATTCGAATGGGAACAAAAATAGCGCCGCTGCCGGGAGTGTAGGGGACGGCGACTTCGAGGCGAGTGCCTTCGGGATATTGGTTGCGGCTGCGAAACGCGATTCCGCCTTTAGATAAGTCTTCGCAAAGAGCAACTTCTTCCTGAAATCCGCGGCGGCGAATGCAAGCGAGAACACGAGCCTTGACGCGAGTGCGATTTCTGCGGGGCACGACGCGTTCTTCCACGGGCTGGCGCGTGCCGAGAATGTCTGTCGGAGATTCGGAAAGAACTTCGGTCCAGATGGAAGGAGCGTCGCACAGCTTGCAAAGGCGCGCAACGCATTTGCGAATAACGAAAGATTTCAGCTCAAGCTCGTTGAGGTAGACGACTTCGCGACGCTGGCAAAAGCTGCATTCCATCAGCATTCGAGCGAGAGCTTCTTCGGCTTTAATGAGAGGAGGAAATTCGATGTCCCAGAAGTCGGAGCCGGAGTCGAGAAGATGGATGGCGTAGAGAAAGCCTTCGGGCTCCTTGTCGATTTCGGCGACGATGCGGGCGCGCGCGGTTTTGGTCAGGTCGCCTTCGAGAGAACGTTTGAGTGTGATTTCCTGGTTTTGAAGGAGCTTTTCCTGGAGGCGAATCACGCCACCATTACGGCTGACAAGCAGGGTTTGCGCCATCTGTTTGACGAGCATGCCACCTGTGCCATACCAAGAGGTTTCGACAGGCATGCGAAAAGCGATGCGGTCGCTCTGGCGCGCAACTTCTGTGCGAGTTGTGGTCATAGTCGTCAGAGAGAATCTGCCTCAATTGGAGGATAGCACGGGGATTTTTGGGGATTTCGGCGGCCGGAGGACAGGTTTGTCGTTAGAACTAATACACGAATACTATTAGAGATCCGCATGCGCGCAGGGCTGTTACCTTTAGGCGGTATGGGTTAAGGAAACCGGGACGTGTCGGGTTCGAATCGAGGAAAATGGCAGGTAGCGAAGATTGGAACGATAGGAAAGTTGAGTTCGCTCTGGCACGGACCCAGCACCGTGAGGAACGTAATTTCCATGGATGAGCATGTGTCAAAGGGAGGCTCGAAAGGCCTCTCGGTGAGAGATCGCAGATACGCAATCCGATTCCCGTTTGCGGCGGACGCTTCGCTGATTGATTTGGAAACAGGCGGACGGACGGACGGAGTGACTTCCGACGTTTCCCTGGGCGGATGTTTTGTGTGCACGAGCAAGCCATTAGGCGTGAAATCCCGCGTGCGGGTGGCGTTGAGCAGGAAAGAGCAGAAGGTCGAGGCGCTAGGAGTGGTTCGAACGGTGAAGCCACGTATTGGGATGGGCGTGGAGTTTCTGGATTTGGAGCAACAATCGTATGCGATGCTCGAAAGGTGGATCGAGCAGATTCGAAAAGAACGCTAGCTTGTAATGACCTGATCGAGCAGCTGCTGGACGGCACGCTGCGCTTCCAAAATAGAAAAACGATGATCCATGGCGCCGGTGAGATCCGTGTTGGCGAACGCAATGCGGCCAAATGGCGACGCCCGGAGAATGTCGCGCGGAGCGGGCTTGCCTCTTGTGCCGAAGAAAAAGCCGGGCTGCGGACTGAGATAGGCGTGGCCCCAGCGGTTGATAATGATACCCGCGATGTCGCGGGAAGCGTCAAAGCCCGCTTGCGCGAACATGTCGGTGAACTGCTGACGGATGCGGCGTTCGTATTCGCGAAAAGATGCGGCGAGCATTTCACCGCGCCCTCTATGGCCCTGTTCTTCGGTGTTAAGACCAGGATAGGAATATAGAACTTTGAGAGTGAGGACGACGGGAGAGTCAGGATTAATGGTTTTGGGCACGTCGCCAACGGTAGCAAGGCGGCGAAGTTCGAGATAGTTACCGATGCCGGAGCCGAACCAGCGGCAGCCAGTGATGCCGAACTTGGCGAGGAAACGCCAGTTGCGAAGGGCGATGTTGGCCATCATGCAGGGAGAGCGGAAGAATTGGGAGTAGGCTTCCCGTTGCGATTGCGGGAGATCGCGAATGATATGCCTCGTAGTCCAACTGCCGCCGGCCATTACTACGGAGCGAGCGCGAACACGAAATAGTTGTTCGCCGACGGCGTAGACGACGGAGACAGACTGGGATTTTTCGGGCGCGGTGTCATGACGGACAGAAATTGCAGTTGCGCAGAGACGAATTTTTGTGGGCGAGTCTTTTGCGTCGAGAGCGGCAAAATCGATTGTCCCGCGCGTGACGCCATCCACTGTCGGGTCACAGGAAATGGAAGAAGGAAGCAGCGATTTCATCATGAGGCGCGCAATGGTAGTGTTTCCGCCAGGGAACATTTGGACTGCGTCGCCTTTTTCTTCGTAGGGGTGGAGAAGATCGGCGGCGTAGTCGCAGTAGGCGGAGAGAGCATCGGCGCCAATGCCCGAGCCTCCGCCCAAGTCGGGTGAAAGAAAAGTGCGGATGAAGTCGCGCGAGAGATTGTATTGGCGGATGTAGTGATCTTCGAGCGTGACGGAGTCTAGGCTGCGGGAGATTTCGTCGCCTTCATATTTGGGCGAAGTGAAGGGCGATGCTTGCGCAGCTGCGCCGGAGTACCAGCGAAGGAGTTCTTTTCTTGTGGTGTCGGAGACGGGAGCGTTTGCGAATTTTTTCCCGACGGGATCAATTTGCCAGACGCCGGGTTTTTGGCCGAACTGTGCGCCGAAGAAAAAGCCGTACTGACCAGTGCTCATACCAGCGGAATCGTAAGGCGTGCGGCCGATGGACATTTCGGGGCCTGAGCCCGACCATTTTTGATATTCGAGGTGCGGCTGCTTGAGGCCGATGGAATCGTAGAACTGTGCGAGGAAGCTGCGGGGATATTGCGCGAAGTAGATGGCGGAACCCTGATGAGAGATGAGCCGCTGACCGTCGACTTCGAATTCGTTTTGTTTGGCTTCTCCCCCGAAGACTGAATGATTTTCAAGAACGAGCGCGCTGGCTTTGGGACCAGCGTTGCGTGTGAAGAAGAGAGCGGCGGCGAGGCCGCTGATGCCGCCGCCGACAATCACGCAGTCGAAGAGTTCGCCGGTGTCCTGCGCGCTCGCCTCAGATTTCTCGTAAGCGCCGTCGCGGAGCTTGTGGCCAGCGGTGAGGACATTCCACGTGTTGCCGTTCGAAGTTGCGTAGTCGCCGACGCCGCCGAAGCCGTTGAAGGCGGCCGCTGCGGATGAATCATCTTGCGATGACCCAAAGAGAAGTCGCGCAGGCGAAGCGCCGCCGAGAAGGGCCGCACCCGAAGCCAAAAGAGATGATTCGAGAAAATCGCGACGCGTGATGGATGAATCCATGCCGAGAGCGCGATCGCCGCGGAAATGTTTCTCGGAGGACATAAGTTGACGTTCAACTACTGCTTTGTGTCGAGCGGGTGTTTTGATTTTTCGTAAAACTCGTTTTGGAGTCTGAGGCTAGTGTCGTCGGCTTTGATGGCACGAAGCGCTTCGACGATGGACATGACCCAGCCGTCGAGATTCCATTCGCCGAGTGCTGCGCGGGCGACCGAGCCATCTCCTGAATAATGATCCGGGAAGCGGGCGTACCACCAAATGCCGGTGTAAACGTCTTCGGGAAGTTTGATGCGAGCTTGATCGGCGCCGGATTCCTGTTTGGCGCGATCAGTATGGACAAGTTCGGGATGCGTCACGAGAGTATTGGCGGTTTCGTTTTCGCCGGCGTGGTAATCAATGCCAGTCGATAATTTTCCCGGACCTCCTTGCCGATTTCGTTCACCGATAATCGCGTAAACGACGTAGTCATGCGGCTTTTCGAGCAGCGATTGCGCGAAATAAGGAATCAAGCTTTCGTTACCACCGTGGCCGTTGACGATGAAGACTTTTTTGCAGCCGTTGCGCGCCATTTCATCGGTGGTTTCCTGGAGGAGCCTCAGCTGGAGTTCGCGGCTGTAAGCAACAGTGCCAGGTTCGTGCTTTGCTTCGAAGATTTGGCCGAAATAATATTCGGGAAAGACGACGGCGTACTCCCGCTCAGCGGCGTGGAGGGTAGCGTAACGGACGTTGAGGAGGTCCGTGCCGAGTGGGAGATGGGGCCCGTGCTTTTCAAGGATGCCGAACGGGAGCATGCAGACGCCTTTGGATTGCACGATGGCGTCGCGGAAGTCAGCGGCCGTAAGTTCTTCCCATTTGGGAGAGAGTTTTGTTTGGCAAGGCGAAGCAACTGCACAAAGAGCGGCTAGAACGAAAGCGAGAATGAATTTCCTAAACATATTTCCTCCACAGGATGAGACAGAATTAGCGTTTAACCGGCAACTGGCCTTCCCAACGCGGATCGCGATGAAAACCGGCATTCTTGTGCCAATCCAGACGCGCGAGGCCATTCAAATCCCAAACGATAAGGCCGTTGCGAACTGTCATTTGACATACAAGTTTCTTATGTCCTTCGAGTTTGCCGCCGAGGCTGTCGACGAATCCGAAGTTTCCCTTTTCGATACTAAGAATGGCGATGTCTGCGTCCGAGCCAACGGAAAGATTGCCGAGTTCTTCGTGATGAATTTCGCGCGCGGGATTTGTGGTGGTGCGCTGGATGATGTCCTCGAGACTCATGTCGAGATTGAGAAATTTAGACATGACGTTGGTCATGTCTTTCATGCCGGCATTCATGCTGCCGATGTGGAGGTCAGTGGAGATGGAATCGGGCACGAAACCCTGATGAACCGCGGGAAAGGCTTGACGAAAATCGAAACTGCCGCCGCCGTGGCCAACATCGAAAATGACGCCTCGTTTTTTGGCTTCGAACAGATAGGAGCGGACTTTGCCCTGCGCATCGAGCATGGGGACGTAGTCAATGTACATGTGGGTGGAGATGTCGCCCGGACGGAGTTTCTTTGTGACTAGGTCTTCGTAAGGACGCTCTGGGCGAAAAACGCCGAAGTCCACCATGACGGGAACTTGCGCGGCGACGCCTGCTTCGAGGGCGCGGTCCACGGCGGTCCATTCGGGCGATTCGAAGTGGGCGGTCTTGATGCCGACGAGAAGGCCAGGAAATTTCTTAACCATGTCGGCGGCGGCGGTGGAATCCATGTCATTTGTATTTTGCTCTGTAGGCTTGGGGCCCATGCCGCTGCCAACGATATTGAGGAAGGCAAAGACGCGAGTTTTGGCGCGGTCAATGACGCGATCTTTGAAGTCGGGAAAGTTTTTGTAACCCGAGCTGCCGGCGTCGGTGACGGTGGTGACGCAGCTGCGGAAGGTGAAGCCGTCGGGATAGACGCTGTTGTCGCCATCATAACCATCAACGAGACCTGTACCGGCGTAGACGTGAGCGTGAATGTCGACGAGGCCGGGCGTGACGTACAAGCCTTTGGCGTTGATGGTCTTTGCGGCGTCAGTGGTGAGGATGTTTTTTTCTACGGCGGCGATTTTGCGATTGCGAATGGCTACGTCACGAATTTCATGGATGTTGTTCATGGGGTCAAGGACGGTGGCGTTTTTGATAAGCAGGTCGTATTTTTCCTGAGCGAGGAGCGGGGAAGAAAGAAGCAGCAGGAACAAAAATCGTTTCATGATAGGGGCCGCGGAATCCTCTCAAACGGTTTAATACTGGCGGGCAAGAGTATTGCAGAACGGTGGAGAAGTGTCATGGGGAAATAGAGGTCAAGAAATAGCCTGGTGGGCGAATGAGCGTGGCCGAAAAACGAAAACTATAGCGTAGGCGGCAAGGAGAAGAAGAATCGGATCAATGGGATGACGATAACGAAGATTGGTGTGCGTGGCGTAATAGATGAGCGGGAAGAGAAGGGGAACGAATGTGAGAGGGATTACGTAGGGATTGCGGCGGAAAAAGAGAATGATGATGGCAAGAAGGGCGCCGAGAGTCAGGCAAGCGTTGAAGAGGAAGATGGAACGGAGGAGGAGAGCATCAGTGGAAAGGAAATCGCGCAAGGGAGTTTCGGTGCCGAGCCAGGTGGCGATGATGCGGCGCGCGATAAGGTGAGCTTCGAGAGCGGGATGTGTGCGAATGAATTGCCAGGCGAGGCGGCGCTTTTCGTCCATATAAGCAGTTTCGCCGAGCTGAGCGTAGAGACGAGATTCGCCAAAGCGAGTGATACGTTGGATGCCGCCGACAGCGTGCTCATCGAAGATGTCGTTATTGCCAAGCCAGAGTTCGAAGGGAAGATTCGAACGGAGCGGGATGAGGCGGTGGAATTGGATGTAGTTGCGGATGGTCCAAGGAGCGCAACAGATTAGGACGATTGCGACTGCGAGGGTGAGAGATTTCCAAGAGTGAGCTGCAGCTTTCGAAGGGCGAAGAGCTAGCCATAGCAGGAAAAATGGAAAAAGGATGCCGAGGGAGGGATTCGTCAGGAGAACGATTGCCCAAAGAACGGCGTATGCGATCCAATCTAGGACTTCTAATTTTGCGGTTAATTCTAGAGTCGCCCAGAGAATTGCGGTGGCGAGGAACGCGGAAAGAGAAGTATCCCAAATCCATTCGAAGGGAAGCATGACGCCGGCCGGGCAGAGCGCCCAGAGCCAGGCGGAAAGCGCGGCTAGAGTGAGACCGCCGATGCGACGGGCTGCAAAGAAAAGAGGAATCGTAGCGGCTGCCGAGAAAATGCAGTTAAGAAGGGCGGCGGCGAGGAAAGATGCAAATGTAAATTGGCCGAAGATGCGAAAGATTGCGGCGAGGATGGAGGGATAGACCGGAGCTAGCCAGGCGGTGGGGCCGGTAGGTTTGCGAAAGACGTCGCTGAACCCGTGACCTTGCGCGAGCGCGTTAGCAATGTTACCCGCCTCATTTTCGAATGGAACGGAGGCGAGGACTTGGTGAGGGATGATGCGTTGTTGATGCCAGACAAAAGCGGTGCGCATGAGTAAAGCAGCGGAGGAGATGAGCCAGACGGAGCTTATGAGCGAAAGAAGTTTGCTGGACATGCCGCAAGAATTATAGGGGGCGATGAGTTTGGTGCCAAACAGGCGAAGAAGAGAAAAGAATCGGGTATGATGCGTCGCGGGAAACCGGCATGACAGAATACGAGACAGAACGAGCAAGACTTGCGCGCACCTATTCGGAGATGAGCGACGAGGCATTGAAGGACCTGGCCGCGGATGACAAATCGCTCACGGAAACCGCGAAGCAGGTTCTAGAGGCGGAGTTAGCGTCGCGTGGAATCGAAAAAGCGAAGCCGGCGGTGAATGAGCCGCGACAACACTCGGGACCACTGGTGATGATCAAGCGATTCCGAGACTTGCCGGAAGCTTTTGTAGCGAAAAGTATTTTGGATTCGGCAGAGATTGATTCATTTCTTGCGGATGAAAATTTGGTCCGCATCGATTGGCTCTATTCAAATTTGATTGGGGGAGCCAAGTTAATGGTACGGCCGGAGGATGCTGCGGAAGCGGCGGCGTTGCTGGATGAACGTGCGAACGAGATTAACGCCGCTAAGAATTCTGGGCAGACAAATAATTCGAGCGAATCGGGAGAAGCGGGCGAATGAAGACGATCAAAGGGCCGGCGATATTTTTGGCGCAATTTGCAGCAGACCATGCGCCGTTTAATAAGCTAGATGACATTGCACGATGGGCAGCGAATTTGGGCTATGAGGGCGTACAAATTCCGTCCTGGGATGCGCGGCTGTTTGATTTGAAGCGTGGGGCGGAAAGCAAAGAATACTGCGACGCGGTGCGTGGCGTGCTTTCGCAGCATGGGCTTACGGCGACGGAGCTTTCGACGCACTTGCAAGGACAGCTTGTGGCCGTGCACCCTGCATACGATGCAGCGTTCGATGGATTTGCGGCGGAGAGTGTTCGAGGCAATCCGGCAGCGCGGCAAACGTGGGCGGTGGAGCAACTGAAATATGCGGCGAAGGCTTCAGGGAATCTGGGAATGAAAGCGCACGTGACGTTTTCTGGTGCGCTGGCGTGGCCATATATGTATCCGTGGCCACAGAGGCCAGCGGGATTGATCGAGACGGCGCTCGACGAACTCGCGGCGAGATGGATGCCGATTTTGGATGCTTTTGACGCGGCGGGCGTGGATCTTTGTTTCGAAATTCATCCCGGCGAGGATTTGCACGACGGGATTACATTCGAGATGTTTCAGGAACGCGTGAAGAATCACCGGCGATGCAACATACTTTTTGATCCGAGCCATTTCGTGCTGCAACAACTGGACTATTTGGAGTTCATTGATTTGTATCATGAGCGAATCAAGATGTTTCACGTGAAGGATGCGGAATTTCGTCCGACGGGTAGGCAAGGTGTGTACGGCGGGTATCAATCGTGGGCGAATCGCGCGGGAAGATTTAGATCGCCGGGGGATGGGCAAGTAGATTTTAAAGCTATCTTTTCGAAGCTAACGCAGTACGGATTTGAGGGCTGGGCTGTTTTAGAGTGGGAATGCTGCATTAAGAGCAGCGAGCAAGGTGCAGCGGAAGGCGCGCCGTTTATTTCCAGTCATATTATTCAAGCGCAGGAACGAACGTTCGACGATTTTGCAGCATCCGGCGCAGACGCCGCCGCGAACCGCAAAATGCTGGGCCTAAAGTAGGGTTTTCACACTCCGGTAGCCGTATCTGCAGAAATATTGATTGCTTCCATCCAAACGATTCGTTTGCGAGCGGAAGTGCGTGCGGGCAGGATACCACCAGCCTGAGTAAGGGGGTGTGTTGTGGATTACGTCGCGCCCGATGGGTTGGTTCAGTCCATGCTTTCTTCCGCTGAGAAGAAGGCCAATCTCTCCGAAAGAGACCTGCTGGTGCGGAGTTTTCTGGCGGGCTCAATCCTTTCGTTCGCAACGTCGCTCGTGTTTGTAATTCTCTCGCAAGGACTTTCATCGGTTGTGGGAGCCATCTTGTTTCCGGTTGGATTTGTGATGTTGGTACTGCTGGGGCTTGAGTTGGCGACTGGGAACTTTGCCCTTCTGCCGGCGGGGCTGGCGGATGGAAAGCTGACATTTTCGAAGCTGTTAAGAAACTGGGGCTGGGTCTATGCCGGGAATCTTGCAGGCAGTCTTTTCTACGCAATCTTATTTTATGCAGCCGCGACAAGTATGGGTTCGGGTTCCAGCGGGAATCTGGGAGATTTGTTTCGGGCGGCGGCGCAAAAGAAGACGCTCGCGTATGCGGCCATAGGAATACGTGGGTGGGAGACCGCGTTCATCAAAGGTATTTTGTGCAACTGGATGGTTACTCTGGGCGCGGTGCTGGCGATGGTTTCGCGCTCGACCGCTGGGAAAATTCTGGCGATGTGGCTGCCGATCTTCACTTTCTTTGCTCAGGGATTCGAGCACTCGATTGTGAACATGTTCGTCATTCCGGCCGGAAAACTGTTTGGCGCGCCGATTTCTCTGGCGCAGTGGTGGTTATGGAATCAGCTTCCAGTGACTTTAGGAAATATTTTTGCGGGGGCTTTGCTTACGGGCTTGGCGCTCTACTGGACGTATAAACCGAAGAAGGCGGCGGAAATCAGGATTAAGACGGAAGTGAATACTGCAGATGGAGCGATGCTCGAGCGAGTGACCACCGTTGGCTGAGAGAGGCGAACCGAGGAAGCGAAAGTGAAAGTGAAAGACAGGTTGGTTGTTGTCGGAAATGGAATGGCAGGCACGGCCTGCATCGAGCAGATTTTGAAGTATTCGCCGCGGTTTGAAATAACCGTTTTTGGTGACGAGACTCACGTCAATTACAACCGCATTCTGCTTTCGTCCGTTTTGGCCGGGGAGAAGGCTTCGGATGAAATTGTTCTGAATAGTCTGGACTGGTACCGGCAAAACGACATTCGATTGCGGCTTGGAGTGCGCGTTGTGGATGTGGATGCCGCTACAAAGACCGTTACAGGCGACGATGGCAGCGTTACTTCTTTTGACAAGCTGCTGATTGCGACCGGAAGCACGCCGCTGATTCCTCCCATGGAAGGCTCGCAGAAAAAGGGTGTGTACGTGTTTCGTACGTTGGATGACACGCGAGCATTGCTGGACTGTTCACGCAACGGTGCGCGGGCGGTTGTGATTGGTGGTGGGCTGTTGGGGCTTGAAGCTGCACGCGGTTTGCAGGTGCAAGGCTGCGATGTGACGGTCGTGCACTTAATGGACCGGTTGATGGAGCGGCAGTTGGATTTAGCTGGCGGTTCCCACCTGAAGGCGAAGATTGAATGCCTCGGCGTGAAAGTGCTGCTCGAAAAGGATACGGTGGCGATTCTTGGCGAGGAAAAGGCTACGGGCGTTCGTTTTAGGGATGGTTCGGAGCTTGATGCCGACTTTGTGGTGATTGCGGCAGGAATTCGTCCTAACACGGAGCTTGCCCGCAAGGCGGGGTTAGCGGTAAATCGCGGCATTCTTGTGAACGATCACATGGAGACGTCCAACGCGGAGATTTTTGCGGTAGGCGAATGCGTGGAGCACAAGGGGATTTGTTACGGACTTGTTGCGCCGCTGCTGGAACAGGGAAAAGTGCTTGCGGCAACAATTACTGGGAATAAGGGGCCGACGTATGAGGGATCGGTTCCCGCAGCGAAGCTGAAGATCATGGGAATGGATGTTTTCTCGGCTGGTGACTTCAGGGAAGAGACGTTCGGGAATGATGTTGTGCGTTACGAGGACCCGGCGCTCGGAATTTATAAGAAACTAACGCTGAGGGACAACAAACTGGTTGGCGTGATTCTGGTTGGCGACGCGGCAGACAGCCATCGCTACATGGATTGGCTGCAAGAGAAGGCGGATTTGAGCGAGCACAGGAGACAACTGCTGTTTCCAGCTCCGGGCGCGGACAAAGGGCTCGATGTTGCTGAGATGTCCGACAACAAAGTGATTTGCGGATGCCACGGCGTTTCGAAGAGTTCGATTGTGCGAGCAATTCGGGATCGAGGGCTGAGTACGCTTTCGCAGTTGAAAGAGTGTACGCGAGCGTCCACGGGATGCGGGAGTTGTACGGAACTGTGCCAGCATTTGCTGAAGGCGGTGGCTCCACAGTTTGAAGAGGAAGAGAAGAAAGCACTTTGCCAATGCGTTCCGCACAGCGAACAGCAGCTTCGTGAGATGGTGCGAAGCCAGCGACTGAGGTCGGTACAGCAGGTACTGGACATTTACGGTAACGGAGTGGGCTGCGAGCACTGCAAGCCGGCGCTGAGTTACATGATGGATATGGTTTGGTGCGGCGGTCACGTTGAGGACCGGTCGGCACGATTTGTAAATGATCGTGTGCACGCGAATATTCAGCGCGATGGGACATTCTCCGTTGTGCCAAGAATTCGCGGCGGCGTAACTTCACCGGGAGAACTGAGACGAATTGCGGACGTCGCGGAAAAATACAAAGTTAAGATGGTGAAAATTACGGGCAGCCAGCGGATTGATTTGCTCGGTGTGCGGAAGAGCGACCTGCCGAAGATTTGGGCTGACCTGGGAATGCCATCGGGCCAGGCGTATTCGAAAGGCGTGCGCATGGTGAAGACCTGCGTGGGCACGGATTTTTGCAGATTTGGCGTGCAGGATTCGATTGCGACAGGCGTGGAATTGGAACGACGATTTGAGAATTTGTTTACGCCACATAAGTTCAAAATGGCGGTTGTGGGTTGTCCGCGGAACTGTGCGGAAGCGACGGTGAAAGATATTGGCCTGGTGGGACAGGAAGGGAGTTGGCAAGTTGTGGTTGGAGGAGCGGCGGGGAAGAGGGTACGCAAAGCCGACGTGCTGGTGACTGTGGAATCGACCGAGCAAGCGCTGCAATCGGCGGCGCTCTTCTTCCAGTACTATCGCGAAAACGCGAACTACCTGGAGCGGAGCTACGACTTTGTAGAACGCCTGGGTATCGAGCGCGTTCGACGCGAGACGATTTATGCGCCGTTGGCGGTACAGCAGGGTTTGCGAGACCGGCTGAGAAAATCGAAGGCAGGTTCGCGGGACGCCTGGCTTGAAGGAGATGAACCGCGGACCCCGACGCAGTTCGTACAGATTCACCCGATGGAGAACCTACAATGAGTTCCGGCGAGAGCGGCAAGAAATGGCTGCGCGTTGCGGATGAAAGGTCTTTTCCGATCCGAGAGGGGAGAACGGTGGAAATCGGATCGAAGCACCTGGCGATATTCAATCTTGGGAACGAATTGGTGGCGGTTCAGAATCGGTGCCCGCATCGAGGCGGGCCGCTTGCGGAAGGAATTTTGTCGGGCAACATGATTGTTTGCCCGTTGCACGCATGGAAATTCGATCTGCAAACTGGAATCTCTGTGAATTGCCCGAAATCAGGGGCCTGTTTGAAGGTTTTTGAGACGCGGGTGGAAGACGGGATCGTTTGCGTGGAAGTTCCTACTGGCGTAGAGGATGAAGAGACGACACCAATCGCGTGTGATAGCCCGGATCGTCCGTTACGCTGGGTCGCGCGCAAGCCGATTGCGGCGGCCAGTTCTCCGCAATCGCCGTAGCAATAAAAATAGAAATTTGGGAATGGGGAAAATAAAGCGGAACGCCGTGTCTCGGGCGCAAAAACCGAAGCCTAGGATAAGACGTAAAATGGACCGATGATTCGAAAGGAACGCCAGAGGATGGCTTCGGAGGGATTTCGAGGGCTGCGAGTTCTTTCGTTGGAGAGCCGGCGCGCGGTGGAGATTGCGAAGCTGATCGAGGCGTATAAGGGTGTGCCTGTATCTGCGCCTGCGATGCGAGAGGTACCGCTTGCGGAAAATGCAGAGGCGCTACAGTTTGCGCGGGATTTGCTGAGCGGAAGCGTGGACGTTGTAGTGTTTATGACGGGTGTAGGCGCGCGAGCGCTTTTGGAGATTGCCTCCGCGGAGCACCGGCCGGAATCGCTTTTGCAGGCGTTGCGGAAAACGCGGATCGCGATCCGCGGACCGAAACCACTTGCCGTGATGCGGGAGTGGAATGTGCCCGTGGAGCTTAACGCTCCGGAGCCGAACACATGGCGCGAATTGTTGAGCAGCATGGAAGGGATGTCTGGTGGGCTGCACGCGCAGCGGGTGGCGGTGCAGGAGTACGGGGTTTCGAATCCTGAGTTTCTTTCCGCCTTGCGGGAGCGAGGAGCGACTGTGCGTCGAGTCCCGGTGTATCAGTGGGCTTTGCCCGACGACACCGCTCCACTGGAAGAAGCGGTGTCGGCCGTTGTAGAGCGAAGTGTCAGTGTTGCGCTGTTCACGACAGGTGTTCAGGCGACACATTTGTTTCAGATCGCCAACAAAATGGGAAAGCGTGAAGAGCTGCAGGCGGGATTCAGGAAGATTTTCGTTGCATCGATTGGACCATCCACTACAGAGACGTTAGCAGGGCTGGGTGTTACGGCGGACATGGAACCATCCCATCCGAAGATGGGAATTCTAGTGAAGGAAGCGGCGGAGCGGTCGGCACAACTTCTGGCGGAAAAGCTAAAGAGCTAAAATCTGACAGCGTCGGAGAGATCCTGCAAGTCGAGCAATCTTTTTTGTGTGCTTTCGATTTGCGTCGTTAGAAGTGGCGCCGCGCAAAGCGATTCGTCTGCTCGCGCTTCCTCGACTGTGGGTCCGACTAAGATCAGATTTGGAGCGGCGAGAGCGGGAAGTTGTGTCAGGCCACCGAGGGTTGTTCGAATGATCTTTTGCTGCGGCCGGGTAACTTGCGAGACAAGCAAGCATGGCAAGTCCGGACTGAGGCCGACTTCGGAAAGCTGTTTTTGTAAAGCTTCCAATTCTTTGCCGGGCATGTAGAAAACGAGCGTGGCATCTTCTGCGAGTGCCCGAGTGATTTGCAGGCAGTTTTTGCCGGCGCAGCATTGATTGCTGATGAAAACGAGTTTTGATGCTCCTTTGCGCTCCGTAAGAGGAATTTGCGCGGAAGCGGCGGCCGCGGTGGCGGCAGTGATACCGGGAACAATTTCAAATTCAATGTGAGCTTCGCGAAGGGCGATGATTTCTTCTTGCGTTCTTGCGAAAACGAGTGGATCGCCTCCTTTCAGGCGTACGACGGTCCACCCGGAACGCGCTGCTGCGATCATGCGACTATGGATTTCTTCCTGAGAGTTCTTTTTTGCGCCGTATCGTTTGCCAACACTTTGTACTGCGACGTGCGCCGGAACTGCTGCTAACACTTCATCTGAGACAAGGTCATCGTGAAGGACCAATTCGGCTGCTCGAAGGATTTCCAGAGCGCGCAAGGTGAGGAGTTTGGCTGAGCCAGGGCCTGCGCCAACCAAATAGACTTTACCGGGAAGTGTGAAGGGCATGCTCACAGAAGTTCCCTGAACAAGGCTAGCAATTTGAGAGGCGAGTCAATTGCGGAGTTTTGCGTCGAGAAGATTGAAAAATCTGATTGTTAAAGGTTATTTCCCGGAGGCACAGCGTGCTTTCGCCACCAATAGAAGAAGGGAATGCCCGCAAGAATGACGAGAAGGCCGATGCTGGAGCGTATGGGACGAACCAGCCATAGGTTGATGGTGAGAGCGAGCGCAGCGATCACAAAGATGATCGGCGTAAAGGGAAAGCCCCACGCGCGGTAAGGTCGAACAAACCCTGGTTCTTTCTTGCGAAGCCGTAGAAGAGCGATAGCAGTCAGCGCAAAGAAGATCCACGCGGCGAAAACAAACAGCGAATAAAGCTGCTCGTAAGTACCGGTTAGCGCAAGAAGAGAAGCGATGGAACCGAGGAAAACGAGCGAGCCGCTAGGCGTGCGAAGCCGTGGATGAATTTCTGCAGCAAAACGGAAGAAAATACCGTCGCGCGCCATAGCATAAGGAATCCGGGCGCCGGTGAGAACGACGACGTGCAACGCGCCGAGTGCAGAAATGGCCATGGCGACTGTGAGCCAGGAAGCGCCGCCGGGGCCAGCGACGGCATTCACCACATCTGACGCAATGTGCTGGGAAGAAGCAATCGAGGGAAAAGGAAGCGTGCGGAAGTAGACGACGTTTGCCAGAAGATAGAGTGCAGCGACTGCGAAGAGACCCAAGAGAACGGCTCGGGGAATGTTCTTCTGCGGCTCGCGGATCTCTTCACCAAGGTCGCCGAGATCGTTGAAGCCGTTGTAAGCCCACATAGCGGGGACGAGAGCGGAGAGAATGGCGCCAATTGTGACGAATAGGGAAGTTCTTGGGGTAACCGTGTTGGGTATCAAGGTTGAGTCAATTGCGTGCTTCGAGCCAAGAAAGAGTCCAGCGAAGACGATAAGAAGAATCGTGCCGATTTTCAAAGACGTCAGGACGACTTGAATTGCGCCGCTGAATTTCACGCTCAGGTAGTTGAGGGCGGTTACTAGGATTACTACAACCGCGGCAAGTGGCTGTGCGGCCGTAAACGCGAATTCCGAGCCAGCGATGTGGACAGTGAATAGCGGCGTGCTTACGGCGGGTAACAAGAAACCGAGAAAGCGGAGAAAGCCGGCGGCGAGCGTGGCCATCGCTACGGGGCGGTCGAGGAAGGCACTCATCCATCCGAAGAGAAATCCCCAAAGTGGACCGAGGCCGCGGCTTAAATAGATGTACGGGCCACCGGCTTTTGGGAACATCGCGCCGAGCTCGGCATAACAAAACGCGCCGAACAAAACGATGACGCCACCAAGAATCCAGGCTACGAATACGAGAGTTGTCGAGCCAACCGTGCGAGCCATATCACTGGTAACCAGAAAAATTCCAGATCCGATGGTATCGCCGATGACGACGGCTGTTGCCGCCAATAGGCCGAGGCCGCGAACGAGTTCAGAGCGTTCAGATGAGTGAGTGCTCATTGTCGAGGAAGCGAGAGACTACTATCGGCAAAGTGGGCGGTCAATTGATTCTGTGCGACTTTTTGCAAGGTGGCTCCAGTGGTACGTTCGCGATATCATCGTGAGGAATTGGGAGTGCGAATATGGCACCGTTGAAATTCATGGTGAAAGAGTTCGCGTGGGACGGGCAGTACCGCCTGGAGAATGCGGAAGAGGTGCTTACACCTGCGCTTGTGATTTATCCCGATGCGATTGCGGAGAACATTTCGCGGACTCTTGAATTGTTGGGAGGCAACGGGGATAGGTGGAGAGTTCACGTAAAGACGGCAAAATTGGCGTACACGATGCGGATGTTGAGCGAGCGTGGAGTGTGGAATTTCAAGTGCGCAACGACGCTGGAGTTGTCGACAGCTTGTGAGAACGGCGCGAGAGACGTGCTTCTTGCATATCCAACGGTTGGCGCGAACGTGCGACGCGTGCTGGAGATTGCGAATTCGTTTCCGGGAGTGCGAGTTTCTGTTCTAGCGGAGAACGAGGAGCAGATTGGGCAATGGCGGGAAAGTTCGGTTGGGGTTTTTCTGGATATTAATCCGGGAATGAATCGGACTGGAATTGAACAGAGCAAAAGCGATGAGGTTGTTAGGATGGCGCACGCGGTTCAAGATGCGAAGCTTGCGTTTCGCGGATTGCACTATTACGACGGGCATTATGGTGGTATGGACGAGCCGGAAAGAACTGCCGCCGCGCGCACAGGATACGATCAGCTGCTCGGGGTTGTAAACGCACTTGAGCATGGCGGCATCGCAGTGGAAGAGGTCATCACAGCAGGCACAGCTACATTTCCTTGCTCCCTCTCGTACGAAGGATTCCGGGGCAAGAAATTTGTGCATCGCGTTTCGCCGGGGACCGTTGTGTATAACGATGCGACGAGCTTGGCACAGCTTCCGGCCAAGTACGGTTACAGGCCAGCCGTTCTGGTGATGGCGCGAGTGGTGAGCCGGCCGCGTGCGGGGATGATTTGCTGCGATGCGGGACACAAGACAGTCTCGGCAGATGCGGGCGTGCCGACGTGTGTTGTTGCCGGTCATCCGGAACTGAGGCCTTTGTCACCGAGCGAAGAACATTTGCCGATGGAAGTGGCGAATGGCACGACCTGCCCGAAAGTTGGCCAAATACTTTACCTGCTGCCGAGGCACGTGTGCCCCACGGTGAACAACTTTGATTTCGCGTTGTTAGTGCGCGCAAACCAGATCGAAGCGGTGGAAAGAGTGTCGGCGCGGGGGCGGGAAGTTCCTATCACGCCGAAGAGTGTCAGACCACTCCAACAGGTTGCATCGCAGAAGTAAGCGGGAATCTTTCGCTACAAAATAATAAAGACGAGCCGTAGAATCAGGGCCGGGTGGACGAGTGCAATGCGGCAGCGGCTCGAGCGGCGCTCGCTGCTTGGCGTGCAAAAACAGAATGCGCGCCAGTCCAAACGAGTTGTAGCGCGGCGCAAATTGCGATTGCTGCGACGACGGTTTTTAGTTTCTGGGCCGGAACTCTTCGCGCAAGCAGGCAACCGACGATAACTCCCGGGACGCCTCCCGCTAAAAGTTGGAGGAGGATGGGGGTGCTGATGGAACCGAGAGTCCAGTGGACTGCGCTTCCGATGACGGCCAGCACGAGCCCAAATAAAAGGTCTGTGCCGACGACTTGCGCCGGAGCCATTTCAGAGTAGTTGAGCAAGAGAACTGTGCCGAGGGCGCCCGCGCCAGCAGAAGAAAAACCGGATTCAACCCCGATGGGAAACGCAAGCCAGGGAAGCCAGCGTGAATTCTTGACCGCAAAATTTGGATTTTGCACGCGCGGAAAGAAAGAGACACTCGAAGATGCGGCGAGGATTATCCCGAGGATCATGGCAACAATTGGCGCATTTTCAGATTTTGCGACAGAGCGTAATGTCAGCATGCCTAGTACAAGACCGGGCACCGCGCCGTAAAGTAGAAGGCGGAAATAGCGCGAGTGAACTTGGCGGTTTATGAGATAAAACGGGGCAGCGATTAGCCGAAGTAAGCCAGCGAAGACAAAAGCCGTACCCACGGCTTCGCCGGCAGGAAGACCGACGAGCAAGAGCAAAGCAGGAACAGTGAAGCTTCCCCCGCCTATTCCCGTGAGGCCAACGGCGACCGCAATGAAAAATCCGAGGAGAAGATGAATCATTGGGTGCGCTCCGAAAACGTGTGAATGCCGCATTCGAGTTTTTTCCCTGCCCAGCGGCCGGAGCGTGGATTGTTCGGATCGTGCGGGAGAGCAGTGCAGGGCTCGCACCCGATGCTGGCGTAGCCTTGGTCGTATTGCGGGAGGTAACTCAACCGATTTGCGCCGGTGTATTCCCACACGTTCGCCCAAGTCCAGTCTGCGAGAGGGTTCACTTTCAGAATGGCTTTGCCGGATGGGAGGCGATGATCTTCCGCTTTGCGAAGATTTTTGCGCGTTGGAGATTGCTCGCGACGAAGTCCTGTGAACCAGACATCGTACGGTTCGAGGGCGTCGAAAAGCGGCTCCACTTTGCGCAACTGGCAGCAGCGAGCGGGGTCGCGGCGGTGCAAGATGCCAAATTGCGATTCTTGCTGGGCAACAGAGAGCCTGGGTATTACGTTGACTAGATTGAGATTCCATTCGCGCGCGAGATCGTCGCGAAATTGATACGTTTCCGCAAAGTGATAGCCGGTCTCGAGAAAGAGAACGGGGATTCGCGGCATGCGCTTGCGCACGAGACTAAGCACGATAATGTCTTCGGCTTGAAAACTACAGGTGATGCAAGCTCGCGGCTGCGAACCGCGGGCAAGAACGAGATCCACGAGTTCATCGGCCGCATGGGATTCGGGATTTTCCAGATTCAACAAGGTAGTCATGGTTGATCCGTAGCCTTTTCATTCTCTGAATTGTCAGAAACGCGAAGCGCGTCGGCGATCTCGAGCGCGTGCTGAAGCGTTCGAGACTCAAAGAGATCCTGGCCCGCGATGGATTTAAGTGAAATCCGGTCTTGCGGCGAGAATTCGCTCGTGGAGTAAACAACGACAATTCCAGCCGCTAACAGTGAACGGAGCAAAGTTGGCAAAACTGACGCGGGAGTCTGTGCCGGCGAAATCAGCAGAGTTTCAAAGCCCAGATCAAAGAGTTTTCTCTCCAGACGCTGTGCGAATGTGGGGTCTTTCACTACAAAGATTGCTGAACGGTGGGCGTGACGTTGTTCTCGTTCGCGTTGAGTGACACCGGAGAAAGCAGAACTCTCGGTACTATAAGGCGGCGACTCCAGACTGAGTTCGTCTGGCGAAATCGGTTCGCGGATCATTCCTGCACCGACGGTGGCATTTGAAAGCGGGTCAATCAGGATGAAACTTCCGGTAGTGCGATTCTCCAAATAAGGATCGAAGAAGAGCTGGCTACTCGTCTCAAATTCAACGGAGGCAATTTCGTTCAATTGCAAGCGTTCGGTGGGATGCTCGGTCAGGTCATTGATGTTTACGCGAAAACGAATCCGTGTTGCTTTGGCTCTAACCATGCGACCCGCATGCTTGAGCAGATAGGCCCCGCTGAGTTCAAGCGGCTGGGAATAAAGCCAAACGAGCATTGCGGCAAAGTGATCGGAGGAAAACGGCGGAGAATCGGGAGAAACAAGCAGGTCACCGCGGCTTAAATCAATTTCGTCCTCGAGTTGCAGCACGACGGACTGATTTGGGATGGCAGCGTCGAGTTCGCCATCATAAGTTACGATTGCTTCTACTTTGGCTTTCTGCAGTGAGGGCAGCGCAAGAACTTCGTCGCCCGGACGTAGGATCCCGGCGGCAATTCTTCCCGCAAAACCGCGAAACCTGGCGTCAGGGCGAATGACACTTTGAATTGCGAAACGGAATCCGCGGGAATCGCCGTCGCGATGAAGTTCGACGGTCTCCAAAAACTTCATCAGAGTCGGGCCTGTGTACCAAGGCATGTGAGCGCTCTTGTCCACGACGTTGTCGCCTTCGAGTGCACTCAGCGGGATGCATTGAACCGAAGTGATACCGAGGGAACGAGCGAGCGCGCTAAAATCGTCAGCGAGTTTGAGAAAAACGCTCTCGCTGTAGCCCGCGAGGTCCATTTTATTGACGGCTGCGACGACGTGGGGAATGCCGAGAAGGGAGGAGATATAGGCGTGCCGCCGCGTCTGAGGAAGCAGGCCCTTTGTTGCATCCACCAGAATCACAGCGAGGTCGGCCGTCGAAGCACCCGTGGCCATGTTGCGCGTGTACTGCTCGTGGCCGGGCGTGTCCGCGATGATGAATTTTCTACGAGCCGTTGAGAAATAGCGGTAAGCGACGTCGATGGTAATCCCCTGTTCGCGTTCCGCGCGGAGCCCATCTGTAAGAAGCGAAAGATCGATGGCTTTGCCGGAGCGGTTGACACGGCTTTTGCGAACAGAAGCGAGTTGATCTTCGTAAACGGACTTTGAATCGTGAAGGAGGCGCCCAATCAATGTGGACTTGCCATCATCCACGCTGCCGGCCGTCGTAAAGCGAAGAAGTTGCTTGCTGAGGTCGCTATTCAGAAAAGTCGCGAAATCCGTGTGACGGTCGAGTTGTGGCGCAGAAATCATCTAGAAATAGCCCTCACGCTTCTTGAGTTCCATCGAACCTTCTTCATCATGATCGATGGCGCGGTTTTCGCGCTCGGAGCGGCGGAATGAAATCATTTCCTTGATTATTCTTGGAACGGTGTCGGCTTCTGACCGGATTGCACCGGTGCAGGGAACGCAGCCGAGAGAGCGCATTCTGCAGTTGACGATTTGCGTTTTTTCGCCGGGCAGAAGCTGATCCTTCGAGTAGATCAAGACAAGAGAGCCGTTGCGATCAACCACTTCGCGCGGCCGAGCGTAATAGAGTGGAACAATGGGAAGCTTTTCCGAGTAAATGTAAAGCCATACATCGAGCTCGGTCCAATTCGATAAAGGAAAAACGCGAATGCTTTCTGATTTGTCGATGCGGGAATTCAGAATGCTCCAAAGTTCGGGACGCTGATTCTTTGGATCCCATTGGCCGTGTACATCACGGAAGGAATAGATGCGCTCTTTTGCGCGGGATTTTTCCTCGTCGCGCCGCGCGCCGCCGAAAGCTGCGTCAAATCCGCCAGCAGTAAGAGCATCCAACAGAGCGCGTGTCTTCAAAAGGCCGCAGCATTTCTGTGTGCCAAACGTGAAAGGATTTGCGCCTTGGGCGAGAGCTTCGCGGTTTTGATGAACGATCAACTCGGCACCAATTTCCTTCGCATAGGAGTCGCGGAAGGCAATCATTTCAGGGAATTTGTAGCTGGTATCGATGTGGAGCAGAGGGAAGGGGATTTTGCCGGGATAAAAAGCCTTTTGCGCGAGACGCAGCATGACGGAAGAATCTTTGCCGATGGAATAGAGCATGACCGCGTTGGAGAACTCGGCGACGGCTTCGCGCAGGATGTAAATGCTCTCTGCTTCCAAAGCTTCGAGATGATTCAGCCGCCGGACACTGGACGCGGCGCCTTCTTTCCCTTCGTGAGGGAGAATCACGGGTGCAACTGGCAATTCTGAGATGACGCGTGTCATAAGTTCTCTCGATCGAAGAAATTAAGCGCAAAAACAAAAATCCCACCAGCCAGGTCTTCTGGCGGTGGGAATAACTGCAACTAGGCTATTGCTGAATTCCTAGAGGAAGAGCCTCCCGGCGCCAAAAGACACCTGTGCGCAACACAGACAACAATTGCTGCGCATACCGTGCTTTTGGCCGAAGCTCAATACCATGTCTAAACTCTAGCAGGGAACCGACGAGCGGAGCAAATTGAATTTTCCGCTCCTCGTTCTTGCCGCGACCTCGCCCTTAGACTCAGATGTATTGCGGCCTCGGGAAGTCACAAGATCAACCCAGAAAATTGGCAGTCTGAGAGAGGGTGAGATACCGGCTAAGGATGGCCGGCCTGTGCCGTGGTTTGATGACGCTCGGAGACGTCATTGCGTTGTGTCATGGAAACGACGATGTATTCGCGCTCTTTGTCATCACCCTCTGCTACACGCAGAAGCATCTTGTCCTCGTGGATGCGAAACTCAGCCGTTTCACCTACAGGCAAAAGCGCAGGGTGCTTGTCATCTTTCGGACGGATGCGATAGATCAGGCGATCGGATTTGAGAATGTATTCCTGGCAAAGAACTTCTTTTGTGCTTTTGTGCTGACCGTCTGTACCGAGGATTTGGCCGGCGAGTGTTTTGCCGTCTTTTTCGGCATAGCCGCAAAATGAAGAATCCATCTGCATCAGAGTGCCTTTTTCGTAGGCTGGCCGGTCCTTGGCCTGAGCCACACATGCCAGTGAGAAAACCAAGCTTGCCACAATGAGCCGCTTCATGTTTAGTCCTTTCGCAACCCGGCTAGTTTCAGGCCGGATAATCCCGCTTCAGAGTTATGCAGGAGTGTCGTATCAACATCCGTAGACACTCTGGAAGTTCCAAGGCTAGGGTACGAATAGAAAGAGATTGCGAAACTGTCTCGATCCAAATTATCGATAATGGGCGTGGTATTTCAGCGCATGACAATGCAGCGAAGCAGGTTGGCGGAGAGCTCAAAATTGAATCCGGAAAATCGGGGACAACGGTTCGATTGGTTATTCCCGTGAATGAAACTGAAACGAGAGATCAATCCACTGCGAAATAAAAGTGCGCATTAGGGATAAACTACTTGGCAGCTATATGGACTTTGGCTGTATATATAAATATGACCTTCCCACACCTCGAAACGCTTTCTCGCAGCCGCAAATTTGGCCGGTATCAAGCAGCCAGATGGGCGAATTGCGCCGTTGCGATGATTCAAGGGGCCATCGCTTTACTCGTGCTGTTCTTGCTGGTGCATCCATCGGGGGCCTCTGCAGCGAATCCTGACCAGGACACTGCGCTGACTGGCTCGCGCCAGCGTATTGAGAAGCTGGATTACCGCTTGAGTGGGCGGCTCATACGGGTGGAAGGCAGTGGCAAGCGCACGAACTACAAGTTTGTCGCCAAAGGTCACTGGTTTCCCGATGGTTTGCGACTGCTGTGCGAGATCTCGGGGCCGGGCTCAGAGAAGACGCGCCTTCTTTTGCATATGACCGCGACAGGGCAAGTGACCATCGAGGCGATACTTCCCGGCGAGAAGACTGCCAGCGCGTTGCCATTTGAACGTTGGAACGACCCAGTCGCGGGAACAGACTTCTCCTATGAAGACATGGTAGAGAACCAATTTTTTTGGAAGACGCAGGAAAGCCTGACACCTGAGAAATATGGCGCACGGGATTGCTTTGTCCTGAAGAGCAAGCCCGGCCCGCAAGACCGGACTCAGTATGATTCAGTGACGTCGTGGATTGACCGCAGCATTTTCTTTCCGGTGCATGTGGTGAAGACGCTTCGCGGGACCGGACAACAGAAGGATTTCATTAACTCCGGGCTTCGGCAGAACCACGGCGCTTGGGGTGCCTCGAAAGTGGAGGCAAAGCTGGTGGGCAAGCCCGGCTACTCGATTCTTGAAGTCGAAGGGGGTTCGGGAAAGGCAAATCTTGGACGCAAGGATTTTGATCTCAGCCGGTCCAGCAGCGTTCAAGAAGAGGAAGTGAAATAAATCGAGGCGCTTACTTAGTCAGGAGGTCGGGTATTGGTTTTTCTTCAGTCGTTGCCTGAGCTCCAGATAGGCCCAAAGGCCACCAATTCCAGTCGCCGGCAAGTTTCAATAGCGCGGGCCCGACAATCATCCGCACCACTGTTGCATCAATGAAAACGGCCACGGCGAGCGTAAAGCCGAGCATTTGTACGACCAGGAAGCCTCCCAAAGTGAACGCGGTGAACACGGCAATCATGATTGCCGCCGCGCTGGTGATAAGCCCGGCAGTACGCGCAAGACCCTCGATAACCGCTGATTTTTCGCACAGGCCACGGCGCCGTTCTTCCAGGACTCGGGCGACCAGGAAGACCTCATAGTCCATACTTAATCCGAAGACGATGGCAAACGAGAGAATCGGCACGATCGGGTATACTGAGCCGGTCGGTCCGTCGAGCCCAAAGAGTTTGCTACCGTGGCCTTCCTGAAAAACGAGAACTAACGCACCGAAGGAAGCGCCAACAGAAAGCAGATTAAGCAGAATTGCTTTGACCGCCGCAAATAAGGAACGTAGGCCAATCAGCAGCGCCAGCAAGCTCCCCAATAAGACCCAAAGAACCACGCCGGGCATCCGCTTTTTCACTACCGAGTCATAATCTGCGTCGAGTGCCGAAATTCCGCCGACGCGCAGTACCGCGCCCGGCACGCCGGTTATCGCCGCGACATCGGAAGCACGCACTTCTCGTACCCAGCGTATCTGTTCGTTGGGCGAAAGAGTGGCGGTGGGGAGCAGTTCAATCAATGTAGCCTGGCCATCGCTGCGAAGAAAACTATCGCGGATCGCCTGGGGCACATCGGCGAGAGAATCCGGAGTGTCAGACATTCCCGTAAGGGTCGGAAGAGATAAGACCTCCTGTGCTCTGGGATCGCTCTTGAAATGTTCCGTCAATCGGCTGACGGCCAACCACCCAGCCGGCGAGAGCGGTCGGGATTCCGGTGGCAACTCCACAATTACTCGCAGGGATTGCACAATGCCCGACCGCCCCATGCCTTGCAGCGTGCGCAGTGCTCGCACCGACTCGGCTGTAGCCGGCAGCGAGTCATGGTCAGGAATCCCGGGAGAGATTCGCCTTGTCTGTAATGCAAGGATCAGTAGCGGAATCCCGGCGATCAGCAGAGCCACCCACGGCCAGCGCGTTATGATGCTGCCCCACCGCACCCACCGCTCGCTCATCGCCCCCAAGCTTTCCCGCGTTTTGAATTGTTTGGCTGGCACGCGGACTCTGGCGGCATTGATGCGATGCCCAAGCAGACCGAGCACCCAAGGGAGAATGAATGTACACAGTATGACGCTCAAAACGGTGACCAGCAGGCCTGCTATTCCGATGGAACGCAGTTCGCTGATGGGCACAGTCAGCAGCGCTGAAAATCCGATTGCCACTGTCGTGGCTGAGATGAGCAGCGTCCGCCCCGCTTGCGCGGCGGCAATATCGGCAGCCTTGCCGGGATTACATCCCTCGCACAATGCTTCACGAAACCGGCTTACCATCAGCAATGCATAGTCGATTCCCAAACCAAGGCCGAGCATCGTTGCCAGATTCTGAACGAGAATCGACAGATGCAGATAATGTGAGAGGAGCGCAGCCGCGCCGAGCGCCATCGAAATCGAGAGCATTCCAATTCCCAGCGGCAATAGCGCGGCCACAAGACTGCCGAAAGCCAGCAGCAGCAGAAAGAGAGTCACCGGCATCGCTCGTTCTTCTGCGCGTTTCACGTCATCTGCGCTGACCTTGCGAAGATCGAAGGTCAGGGGTGTTTCGCCCGTAATCTCCATTTTGATATTGGGGTATTGCGACCTAAGCTGACCTTCCATCCAGTCTGCTTTAGCTCTCAGAACGGGGACCAACGCCTCTACAGCTTTAGCAGGCTGGTTCGACCCTATGATGATCAGGGCTCCACCATTGTCCCCAGTGAACACAGGGTCTGACCAATCCGGGCTCGAGATTGCACCCGACACTCCAGGCACACTGCGCAATGAACTTGTTAAGAAGCCCAACGCTTCAGCGCCTTTTGCTGAATCCGGATCCGGCATGCCGCTGATCACGAGAACAAGGCGGTGGGCGTACGGTGACTGGAAGCGCTGCGCAAGTTCCCGCTCAACCTTTTCGGATTCTCCACCCTTGATGTGAGCAGCTGTCTCCAGTTGACGTTCGACTTTGTAAGAAAAGGGCATCAGCGCTAGCGCCATGACAAACCCGGACATCGCCAACCAGAATCGGCGGCGACCGGCATCACTGCCAGTGTTCAAGCCTGGTATTACCATCCAAGGTCATCCACGTCGCTTGCTATAGGAACGGACCGAATATGCACTCGGGTCGGGCCTCTTGCTCTCGTCACAGAAGTCCCAGCAATCACCACTCAAGCTGCGATATCATACTTTTCCGGCCCATAATATCAACGCCCCTACCGACTGTAGTTGACGAATCGCTTCTAACTGGATTCGACGCGATGAGAAGGTAATGACGGATATGTCACAAAACATATCTTCTTGCCGGAGTGATCCGCGCCGTACGGCACAGCCTGGCGATTTTTTTGGATCGAACGAGATCCCGCTCTCGACGATACATTCCAGCAAGCGCTTGAAGACCCAAGAAAATCCCTGAAGGCCATCAACTCGGGCGGCCTAGCATGCAATCTCGGGTTGCATATCGGGTTGGAGGTCTTTGGGATCAGCCGTTCTTGCAAGTGTTTGAAAAGAATGGCGGGGACGACGGGACTCGAACCCGCGGCCTCTGCCGTGACAGTTTTACAACAACTTACAAGACACGCGGGGACTTCCAAACGCAGCGCAAGTCATATAAGACCACGCGAATGGTGGGCTGGGTTGTGGGTTGGAAAATCGTGTCGCTGGCCTCGGTCGGGGACGCCGCACCGGAAATCTATTTCACGCTGTTATAGTCCTTAACAGGTCCGGATTGTCGGCGAGCAAGAGGCAATTTCGGTTCCTTCCTGTTTGCCCGTTACACGGACGCGAGCCGCCCAGGTGTCCCCGCACGAAGTTTGGGAAATCTCGGAAGGTTCTTTGCGAATCAGCGCCAGGTGTGGACGCCAAGCTACGATAAGGGCTGCGATCGACATTTTGCAAGATTAACTTGTCAATTTATCGCTGCGAGCGGGCGGATGGTCCGTTTTGAACAAAGTCTCAAACACCTCGCGAAGCTTGTCGGTCGCCTGTTTGGAAAACAAGCCCGCAAGTCCGGCGACGGCGCCGATGCCGTAGGGGCTAAGCACATCAGCGCCGGTGGTGGCCCCGGTCAGGCCGCCACGAACAGCGAAATAAACCATGAGTGCGAGCGCCACGCCGATGAATGGCCGCAGCACGTACCACCAGGTCCAACTGGCGTAGCAGCGGCGATTGCCAACGAAGTCAGCGAAAGACGTGGCGGCATGGATATAGCTGCCCAAGCCTCCGGCGACGATGACGATGAACAGGTAGCGCACCTCCAGCGTGAGAGAGATATGGAGCTGGTTCCAGAAAAGATTCACGGTTTCAACCGCGGGGCGCTCGGCTTGGTTTTGCGAAATCTTGTCCGGCCAGATTTTGATGAGCAGGTAGATCATTACAATATTCAGCAAAATCATGTAGAGGCCAAAAATCAGGAGCGTAATTGTCGTCATCGGTTTGGGGGGTGAGAGATCCTCAGTTACCGACGCCGGGGCGTTGGCCTGAGCATCTCCAGTTGCTGGGATTGGACTGGGGTCAGTTGGCATGTCGTTTCTCCATCAGAGCACAAGAACAGAATCCTCACGTGGCCGCGGCTACTTTGACTCAATTACCCTTAGTTGCCCGCTTTTCCCGAGGGTGCAGTCTTTTTCTTGTTCAGCTCCAACACCTCGGGTGGGCAGGGTCCGCGCAAAAACGCGAGGCACGTCTTTTCATCCAGTTGCTTCGGCCCCTTTCCTCTTGCCAGCCGTTCTTGGGCCTCGCGCAGGACAAGCTGAAGTGGCGCGAGGTGTTCGTACATTTTCCAGTCTTCCGCCAGTGTGTACAACGTGTTGCCATCGGGACTGTAAGCCAACGCCTTAAGAACCTTCTTTCCTGTATAGAGCGTCGTTTGTTCCTTATTCAAGTCCAGATTCCAAAGGATAACCGTGCCACCTGTTCCAGAACCAGCCACGGTTTTTTGGTCTGGGCTGATCGCCATGCCCAGCCAATTGTCGCCGGTTAGAGCGCCGGGCAGCGATCGCCATCGTTTTGTAGCGAGGTCCCATACCATCATCCCTTCCATCCCGGGAGCAACCAGGTGTTTACCATCCGCGGTGAACGCCACGCTGTAAGACAGCTTGGCGGGCTTAGGTTGTTCCTCGATAAATTTGGGTTGAGCCGAAGAAACATCCCAAAGTTCCATTTGTTTTCCTTCATGCCCAATAATCACAAGCCGACGACCGTCAGGTGAAAAAGCCACGTCCCCGATTGAACCCGCATTCTTGGGGGTTACGGACTTTACGTCAATTGACGGATTGTCCGACCGCATGTTCCAAATCTTCACGCAGTGGGTGCTCCCTGTGGCCAGGAATTTACTATCCCGGCTAAACACAGCACTAAGCACCTGCCCCGTCGCATGGCCATCGGGCCCAGGCTCAGGGATCAACTCGAAGCGCTCCTTGCGCGTGTCAATATCCCACACTTTGGCAAAGCCATCATCGCTGGCGGTGGCTAGAAATTTGCCGTCAGGGCTGAATTGAATGTCCTGAACGGTATCGGAGTGGTGCCCCAGGTACTGCAAGTATATGTCGGTGCGCACGTCCCACAAATGCACAGCATCATCTTGGGTTACAGCTGCTACAAGCTTTGCGTCCGGACTGAATGCAGCCATCATGAAAGTGTAACCATCACCGTGATCATAAATGGTGCGCAAAGACCGCCTGCGACTCTTCAGCTCCTGGATTTTTAGTGATGATTGACTGACGAGGGCAAGGCGACTGCCATCCTGGTTGAAAGCTACGGCTATCCAGCCCGATGGTGCTGGCCCCGTGGGTCTGCCGGAAGTAACATCCCAAAATTGTGTCTCTTGCGCCTTGTTCGGGTCGGTGTTAGGGCTCAAACCCGGCCTCAGTACCAGTGTCTTGCCATCCGGGCTAAAAAACAACGAAGGGAGAAACAAGCGGGGCGCAGAAGGTATAGGAAGCAAAGAAGTACTTGGGGGATTTGGAGAAGTCCAATCCCACACCTTTACCAGTGTTCCTGAATATGTGGCAGCGCGCGATCCATCTGGGCTAATGGCAATGAGTTGCGCCGACCGGTCTGTAAAAGATTCCGTCGAATGCAATGACCGGCTGTCCCAAATCGTGACAGATCCATTGGTTACTGATCTTGCAGCCAGATGGTTGCCATCCGCGCTGGCGACCAGTGTGCTGGGTGATGGCACTTCGATGGTTTGCTCCTCGCCGGTTGCCAGATCGCGAAGATTAATGCTCTTATCAGTCAAATAAGCGATGCGCCGGCCAGATTCGATGATCACCGGCTCCCTTCCTGGAAACGTGTCAGTCTTTCCTGACAGGTCCCAACTTCGGATATTGTGGTCGCTGCATCCAGCAAAAACGGTCCGCCCGTCCGCAGCGAGGGCAATCTGCTGGACTTGGAAGCCCGAACTTTGCGGACCAGCAGTTCCAGGGCTTGTCCCTGCCGGTAAGATCTGTTTGTGAGTGTTGGCATCCCAAACGCGGAGTTCGCCGTGGCTCCCGCAGGCTATTGAGTCTCCGTTGTTGCTGAACACAATGCCCGGCGAAGCCGTGCATTGTGTTCCTTTGAAAAGGGCGATTTCTGGCCGAGAAGATATCTCTGAAGAACTAATATCCCAGATTCTTACAGTGTCGTCCGTTCCAGAGGTGATCAGTAGATTGCCATTCGGGCTGAACGCCAGGGTGGTAACCGGTTTGGAATGACCGGTCCGCTCCAATTCTTTGGGTGGCGCCGCAGTGCTCCTGCGAAGCGCTTCCTCGACGTCCGGCAGCACTGTTCCGTCCCTGTCAAAAGTAATGCGTGTGGCTTCCCACGCCAAAAGTAAGTTGGTTTCATGGTTTCCGTCGGCCAAAGCTACGAGTGCTTCCGCGCCAAGTTGATGAGCGACTGCGATATTGGCTTGGTCCGCGGCTGTCTTCGCATCCTTTTTTGCTTCCTTAGCCTCGCTTTGTGCTTTTAATTTCTGCAGCTCGCCAAGCAACAGCTTGGCGTTGGACTCTCGTTCGTCGGCCTGCGAGGCAGCAAACACCGCCGCAGCGCGCTCTCTCTCAGCTCGCGTTGCAAGTTTTGCTTTGTGAGCTGAAAGGCCGCCCAAGACCAATGCGAGGATCCCGGCCACAGCCAGGCCCACCGACAGTCGGCGCATTCGCTTGGCCGACTTGCGTTGGGCTTCGGCTTCGGCTTGTTTCGCCAGCTCGGCCTTTTCCTGCTCCTTGGTGTAACGGGTGCGCCAGTCGAGCACGGCTGGGCCAAGGACATCATGAAAGATCTCGTAGCGCTCCGGCGGGGACGTGCGCCGCAGCAAGTGCGTGCTGGGATCAGCAAGCTTTTCGAGAAGCGGCTTTACTTCTTCCACAGGACGCTCGGCAAAAGCGATCAGGTCCACGGTCTCGTGCGCGACCTTCGACCCTCTCGGCGTGACCAAGTAACGGAACATTCCGGCGCAAATCTGCTGTTGGGGGCGCGAAAGCGTGCCCAGGACATTATCCAAATGACTCTGAACGATCTGCCGAGCGCCGCCGAGTTGGCGGAGCGTTCCGACGCGGAGACGGCCTGACCCGGCCTTCATTTCTTCATGCCACAGTCTGGTCATAACCAACTGCAGGAAAGCAGTCTCGATCCGGTCGCCGTTTTCTGTCCCTTTGGCCTGGCCGCTGCCTTGCGACTCGCTCAAGTTCAGCTCGCCAGCGCGCACCTGGGCAAGAACTTCGGGCACCAGTTCATCCTCGAGTTGCACTACCGCGCCTTTGGAGTTTGCCCGGTTGTACACCTCGAGAGGCTTGCGGATGGCATCTCCGGCCGCGGCCGAGGTCAGGTGGTCCAGGCGATAGGTGTTTGACAGCAAATTGGGGATGCGCCTTTGGAAGCGGTCGAGACGGGAGAGCCAGTCGTCGCGCAAAGAGATCGTGAACCCCAACTCGGTTTGGTTTTGATTTACGGCGCTGGCGAATTCGCCGTCGAAATTGGAAGCGCTGTCAGTCTCGGGATGGTAGAGGAAGTATTCCTCAAACTGATCCAGCAATATAAGAAGGGCGGAGCCGGACTTCTTCCCTAAGTCGGCCAGAAACTTGTGCAGAGGTTTGCTGGTGTCAACAGTTACGGGGCTGCCCAAGCTTCGAACCACAGCCTGCAAACAATCCGCCTTGAGCCTGTCAGCAAAACACGGGTCCTGCCACTGGTTGAAATACACTACCGTCGTGCGTTCTGCAGACCGAAGGTACGGCACCACGCCGGCGCGCAGAATGGAGCTCTTCCCCACGCCGCTTGCGCCATAAACGACGGTGAGCGAGGATGCATAGAGGTTTGAAGAAATGATGCGCTGTTCAGGCTCGCGTCCGAAAAAGAATTGCCGATCCTCTTCCGTATAGGGTTGCAGTCCTACATAGGGGCAGGATGTAGTGTGAGCCATATTCACTCCCCCAGTCTTTGCCGCGTTTCTTCGATCATGGCGGTGAAGTTGTCCAGGGTGAGGTTGTAGATGTTTACGTTCTTTTTCTCCCAGAGAGCCTCTTCCAATGTGGATGGATTGAGCTGGACGGACCACGACCTGGTAGGCGAACGGCGCTTAAGACTGTTCAACACCACACGTAGATTCCAGTCGCGCAGGCTGTATCCCAGGAAGAGGAAGCGGCGCTTGCGGAAGTGCTCGATAAAGCTGGAAGGTACGGCGGCGCTCGTGGTCATGCGCGAGAGGAACTCGACGTAGTCTTCCTCGGTAATGACGAAATTGTCCCATTCTTCGCCGTGCGGAGAGATGGTGCCGTGCATTTTGTAGATGACGGTAGTCTTGGTCAGATCGATATCAAGCTTATTGGCCTCCACTGGCGTAGGCTCGGTTGCGCCGTGCGACCACCACAGAAGGGAATTGGCGAAGTCGGAACGGTCTGCCGGATAGACCACCAGATCATAGGGCCTTGCGGCGGCAAGGAAAGCCTGTTCGACCAAGGTGTCGTAATTGGTGACAACGATCACCTGCGGGCCGGGGATGCTCGCTATGAAGCGATGGAGTGGACCGGGTTCGTAGGGACGGTTCAATAGCTCGCGCAGGCGCTGGCGCAGGTCTTCGCGATCGCTCGAGACTTCAACGAAGTAAGAGCAGACCTTGGCCAAGTCGGCTATTTCCCAGTCTTCCTTCGCTGGAAAGCTGGACGCTGTGGCCAGATAACTTGACAGATCCCAACCGCTCGGTAAGAACTTGGGATCTCGGGGGTTGAACTTAACCCCCAAAGGACGGTTCACAATGGAGGCTCCGGCGCCGAGGAAAGGAACCACATCACCTCTCTTCCAGGCACCCCATATGATCTCGTACGGTATCTTGTCAGCTTCTTGCGTGACGGAGGAAGAAGCCATGGAGCGAATCTCCTTAGCCAGTGGCCGAAAACGCGCACAGCTGCGGGATGCAGGAACCACCCCCGATCGGCTAAGACGATGCCAAGCCACCTCCTAGCAGTGACGACCCATAAGGAGGGTTCCGTCGTTGTTTGATAGTGTCGGACACCTGGAGAACGTTACAGCCAACTTGACTGAATTGCACTAGCAGACTCGGGCTTCGAGATCAATTGGTGGTTCTCTTGGACGGTTCGCTTGGGATTCGACGCGGCGAACTC
>Ga0126376_10000135_pt1 | contig 32425 bp, 28 predicted proteins | sample PanSoiMetPlot_15_FD_92760 | JGI IMG/M metagenome (GOLD analysis project Ga0126376, IMG submission 92760) | Tropical forest soil microbial communities from Panama - MetaG Plot_15 | ecosystem: Environmental > Terrestrial > Soil > Tropical forest > Bulk soil | place: Panama | collected 2016-02-17 | reverse complement strand
TAATCAGCGATAAACAAATTTCCAGCGTTGTCGACAGCCACTCCGGCAGGCTGGGAAAGACTCGCCCTGAGCGCGCTACCACCATCTCCAGAAAACCCTGAACTGCCGCTTCCGGCTATTACAGTAAGCTGTCCATTGGCGCGGTTCACACGATAAATCCGATTTGCCTGACCATCAGCAAAGTAGAGGTTACCCGATCGATCGACCGCTACCGAACTCGGAACAAGAAGATTAGCCGCAGTTGCGTTGATGTTATCTGGTCCGCCTCCGGCAATCGTCCGGATAGCTCCGACCTGAGAAAACACTGAAGCAAACGGGTATGCCAAAAACAACAATGCAACCGTAAGGAAGCGGGGAGATCTCATTTCTGGCGATCGTGCAGCCGAATGATTCAAGCTGTTGCGGCAGGAACTGTAACAGCAGCTTATGAAAGCCTAATTAAGGAATCGATAATTTCGAGGCCAGCGTGAGACGGGGTTGTGCGCTGGATGACTGTGCTGTGCTGGCTTCTAGAGGACTGAGCCTATCTGCCAACCAAAGCGACAATGCGAGTCCTTTAAAATTAGAGGCCAGGGGCAAGTCCCAGCCGAGTCATGAGCCGAGGTGCTCCGTACTACTGCGACATCTCAATGATAAGTAAGAGGTTATTTTCTTAATAGCTTGTGGGACTAAGAGCTGCACCTTTTCTCGATATGGATTTGAGCGTGGCAAGACAAGCAAAGAGTCATGAGATTGTGTTCACCGAGAAAGTCGGCAATAATCAGCTCTAACCCATAGCCTCGAGATTTATTTGAACCAAGCAGCACTGCAGTTTCGATTGCTTGCTCAACAATTGAGTTTGTGCTCATGCGCCCGTTTGCAAGCTCAGCGGCTATCTATCCGATGCTTCAGATTGCGCCTGTTGGTTTCGACTTCTTCAGCCACCGCATGATGCGCAGCCGCAATCGATAGTTTAGAAATACCTGATGGCTGCCACAGCTTGCGTCAACCGGAGCCTCGCTCTGGTGTGGAGCGCGGAATCTCCGCGTAGCCAATCTCCAACGCTAATTCCGGAAGTTCAAGTTTCGATGAGCTGGCTGTTTTCGGTTGCTACAATTGCAAACACTTTCGCCATGCCACTCCTGTCAGTTCGATCAGGGATAACTTGATTCCTCCGAGATGCACATTCTTGCAATTTGGTTTCGACTTGCGCTTCACGAATATGCCATCGGGAAATGCGCGTATCCCAATGAAAATAAGCCTGTTAGCTCCGGATCGAAATACTTATCCACAGGGGTAGCATCATGGTATTCGGAATGCTCTACTCAGTGCGGGACCCTTGTATCAGTCGAAGAGGGCAGAGAACGGGGAGAAAAATGATTAAGAAGTCAGCTGCGTTCGTTGCGGCGATGATGCTAGTAACAATGGGTGCGTGGGGTTCGTCCACACTACAGGTGAACGCCGGCACTCCGTACATTTTTGGCGGGCCGTGCGTCGGGGCGGCATGCCAGGCTCAGGGCGAGTTGCACGCAATCAGTGGGAACTCAGTGTTGATCACTCAGAATCAGGGTGGTGTGAACTCAACTCTAACTGATCCCGTTTTGATCATTCTCGGCATGGCAGGAAGTAACAATCTCGCGCCGACGCTGACGACCGGGACGTCGTTTGGTGGCTATACGGTCGATGCCAGCAGCGGTCTCACACACACCACAGTCTGGGGTGACAATCTAACTGGTCAGACAAGCACCAACCCCGCTGGAACGCTGGGGTCGGGCAATAACGGAATGAACGATGCCTATGTACAAGCTGGTCTGGGTGGCCTGGGAGCACTGGGGCAACTGTATGTTAACTGGTCTACAGCCTACAGTACGCTGCTCGGAGCATCAGTGCCTGGGTCTCAGTTTCAACTCTTTGTTTACAGCGTCAATCTAACACCGGATTTGACCGGCGCCGGACCAAGCAATACCTTTCAGGCCACATTTAGCAACCTTCCTGTTGGGACTTTTGTGATCGCGTTCGGTTGTCAAGGCCAAGCCACTACTTCTGCGGCTTGTACTGCGAATAGTCCAAACCCGTTTGGCACACCCTTTACGGAGGCCGGATTCTCGGTTCCCGAACCTGCTTCGCTAGGCTTTTTGAGCGTCGGTCTTGTTGCGCTCGGTACCATACGTCGTCGGCTTCGAGTCTGATCTTTCGTTGATGTTCTTTAAGGCCCTGGTGATTACGCCCCCGGGGCCTTGCTATTTTCTAGGATACCGAAGGCTATTCTGTATGGACGGCAATACGATTTCTAGTAGAACGAACTGCGAAAATGTCGGCAGAGAGACTGGGACTTGGCCGATCGCTCAATTACCTGCCCAGGGACGTGATTCAGGGTATTCTGCCCGAGAGCAAGTCCGCCGATATTCGGGTTTAGTCCTTCTCCTGGTGGTTTTTCTAGCAGGTTGCACTCTCGATCCTAACGCCCGCAAGCAGAAATATCTGCACAGCGGGGATCGCTATTTTGCAGAGAAGAAATATCGCGAAGCGATCATCGAATACAGCAACGCGCTCAAGATCGACCCTCACTTTACTGCGGCCCATTATGGGATTGCAAAAACGTACATGCAGATCGGGTCGTGGCAGAATGCCCGTGTCGAATTGACAGCCACAGTGGAGGCTGAGCCGGACAATCTTGAGGCCCAACTCGATTTGGGAAACCTTCTCCTTGCCGGACATGATCTTCCAGGCGCACGTGGCAAAGCGGAACTTGTTCTCGCCAAGTCACCGCAGAAGCCAGAAGCGCATGTACTGCTTGCCAATGTATATGCAGGAGAATCGAAACAGAGTCGGGCCTTTTCGGAGCTGAAACAAGCTATCGCACTGGCGCCAACACGCGGATCCCTGTACTACAGTCTTGCGTTGTTGCAGTTGAACGGCAATGACCTCATCTCTGCCGAATCGAGTCTGAAACAAGCAATTTCCCTGGATCCGAAGGATGTAAAGAGTCTGCTGGTTCTAGCGGGAATGCGGCAGCGGCAATCCCGATTTGGCGAAGCCGAACAGACGCTTCACACTGCTATTGAGATTTCGCCAGAGGAATTTGATATTCGGGCTGCGCTGGTTGGGCTGTACCTTTCTGAACGAAAAACAGATCTAGCGGAAGGCGTGCTGCGTCAAGCGAAACAGGACCTGCCGAAAAATACCAGTGCTTCTCGCGCTCTCGCGGAGTACTACCTCAACGTGATCGGGGATGTCGATAAGGCTCTTGCCGAGTATTCCACTATTGTCCGGGAACATTCTGATGATGCTGCGGCCCAAACACGCTATGCGGAAATACTCCTTGGACAAAACCGCACTGACGATGCGGAGAGAGCGCTCGAAGCTCTCAAGTCCCGTTCGACGGGCACCGCCGTTCAGATTCTCAAGGGCCGGATCTTACTAAAGCGCGGTAAGACCTCGGATGCCATCGCTGCGCTGCGAGCTGCAGTCAAAGCAGATGCAAACAACGCGGCAGCACAGTTTTGGCTTGGGGAAGCTGTCAGCGCAGGTGCACAGTCAGGACTGGCGGAATCGTATTGGCGTGAGGCAGCTCGCCTCGATTCCAGCATGGTTGAAGCGCAGGATCGGCTTGCGATGTTGTCGGCAATGAAAGGCGACCTCAACACACTGTCCGCGGTGGCAAATCAATTGATTCAGCTCCGTCCTAATCTACCCGGTGGCTACATCTACCGTGCTGCTGCGGCGGTCGGCAGAAAGGAATATGACGCTGCCGAGGCCGACCTCATGCGAGTGATCCAAATGGCTCCCAATTCGGCACTTGGCTATACCCGGCTGGCGCAGCTCCGAGTTGTTCAGAATAGAGGCGCTGAGGCGCAGAGGCTCTTTGCCGAAGCGATGCAGCGCGACGGAAACACTGCTGAAGCAATGCAGGGTCTCGTTAACATTTACACACGGCAGAAACAGTTTGGGAAAGCCGCTGAGGCACTCAAAGGGCAGCTGGCTAAGTTCCCAAACGACGGGAGCCTCCATGAACTGTTGGGTGAGACCTTATACGCGTCAAGCGATCTCGCTGGGGCCGAGGATGCGCTGCTGAAGGCAATACAACTCAATGCCGGGGATACGAAGGCCTGTTTACTACTGGGTGTTGTGCAGGTCGGACGCGGCACTGCTGCCAAAGCCGAGTCGAATTGGCTTTCTTCGATACAGAAAAATCCAGATGACATACGGCCGTACTTGCTGCTGGCAGGCCTGTACCAATCCCAAAACCGATTAAACGACGCGCAGCGGTATCTCGAAAAAGCACTCCAATTTCAGCCTGACAACCCGGTCTTAGCGAACAGCGCAGCATGGCTAATGCTGGAGAACGGAGGTAACCGCGACCTTGCTCTCAGCCTCGCACAGCGGGCGCGAAGATCGTTCCCGAACGTAGCCGAGGTAGCCGATACGCTCGCCTGGGCCTATTACAAGAAGGGCGCTTACAACGCAGCAATCGACTTGTTGCGGCCGGCTGTGACCCAGCTCCCAGATAGCGCCGTTTTGCATTACCACCTTGGGCTCAGCCTGCAGGCCGTAGGCGACACTAGGAACGCCAGGATTCACCTGCAAAAAGTGCTGCAACTCGACCCGAAATTCCAACACGCTGATGTTGTAACCAAAGCCTTAAGCCAAATGCAGGCGTAATTGCAAAGCGCTGGAGGCCCTATCGCGCAGGCCCTGTCCTAGATGACTACGCGTGGTAACTGCCAGGTTACCTTTGTAACAGCCTGCTTTATCCATTAGCGAACTAGCATATCCAGAGATGGATTTGCGCCGCGAGGAGCGTGAGGGCACACGGCATCAGGTCTCCATTTGGACATTGGATTCCGAAGGGAAGATCTTTGTCCAGGAGGGTGAGACGCACGATGTCTCCAATATCGGTGCGCGCTTATCCGGCCTCCATCGTCCCATTGAACCCGGCGCGTTCATCGGGGTTCAAAATGGGAGTCGTCGCGGAAGATTCAAAGTCATCTGGACGGAGCGCGATGGCCAACGAGACCATCAAATTGGAATTGAACGAGTCTCAAGCGATACCGATGGACCAACTCGCATACTGCTTGTCGACGACAGCAAAGAATCCGTTGAATATCGTAAGCCTGTTTTGCAGGCACTTGGATATGAGTGCACGGTAGCTTCTTCAACTTCCTCCGTATTCGATTGTCTCAAGAATTCAGACTTTCATCTCGTGGCGCTCTCGCATCCTATGCGGGACGTCGATTCGATCGAGCTACTTGTCGGAATCAGAAGAAGCGGAAGTCGGGCCAAGATTGTTTTGGTATCGGCACACCCGCACGTTCATGAATCTCTCCGCGGAGTAATCGACGCCTTTATTTACGCGCGCGAACCGCAGAGAAACTTCATCGCGGCCTTGGAGAGCGCCCTTAACCGAACGCCGTCAAAGCTGCTTACCACGCGCACGATTCATCGTCATGCTGTACGAGTCGCGCTGGCGGTTGAGGTACTTCGTTCGGGAGTTAAGACCATTCTTTATGGAACGTCTGCCGATATCAGCGAACGCGGAGTGGGCGGCACCATCAAAGCCCCGCTCATTCCTGGAGAGATGGTGAAAGTGGCCTACTCTTTGCCGAATTCCACGACCGAGATCCAGGCGTATGCGATCGTGCGACACCGCCGCAGCGAATTCTACGGGTTCGAATTTGTCTCGATCGATGACAAGAGCCTTGAGACCATCCGCGGTTTATGCGCAGTGCTGCCGCCACTCCGCGCATAATCCAGCATTCAATCAGACTCCATGGGTGCAGGCAGGTTACGGCTTCAATTGCGGAGTCAGCGCACGTACCAATCCCTAAGACTATACTCTGATCCTCTGCCCAGTTGTCAGTACGTCTGGAGGTGCCTAACCTAAGGATAACTTTGCGATGGCCGGTAAGTCACGTTTTGATCAAGAGCGTTTTTAGCTGTTGCAGCGCTCGATGGTTGAGTTCGCGGGAAGCGCTATCCATCGTCCCATCGGCTGAGAACTGCGAGAAAACTCTTCAATTTATCGAGCAGCCGGTAAAAGGGAATGGTTCTGGCGAACCAGGCGAAGCATCGTTGAAGCCAGGCAATCATTCCAGCGGGGCATAACGATTCCAAAATTTGACTCGACCTTGCTGCAATCGAGACGAGAGTTCAACGGGCGCTTAGCGGCGGTCTTATAATCAGAACTTCTGATGGCATACAGGCGCGGAGCAGCGATTGAGAGTCGTGCTGACGCTTGTTGAAAGATCTCCGTGGCGAAGCCGAACCAGGAAGTCTCGCCGGAGGCTGTCATGTGGTACGTACCCAAACTCCCGTCCGCCACTTTTTTCTCCGGGAGAATTTGCTGCAGCGCCTCAACGGTAGCTCTCGCAAGGGATTGGCTCGATGTGGGCGCTCCGATCTGATCGTCAACAATTCTGAGCTCGTCGCGCTGGCGTGCCAATCTGAGCACAGTCAGTAAGAAATTATTGCCGCGATCGCTGAAAACCCAACTGGTGCGAAAGATCAGATGGCGACAACCTGTGCGCCTGATCGCTTCCTCGCCGTCCGCCTTGGTTTTCCCATACGTGTTGATTGGGCAAACTGGATCCTTCTCGGTGTAGGGATCCAGTTTAGTTCCGTCAAAAACGTAGTCAGTTGAGTAATGCACCAGAAGAGAGCCTAAGCGGGCGGCTTCCTCTGCGAGTACCCCAGGTGCCTTTGCATTGACCGCTTCAGCAACAGCTGACTCCGATTCGGCCTGGTCTACTGATGTATATGCGGCAGCATTGACGATCACGTCAGCGTTCATTGACCTAACACACTGCCGGATGTCGTCAGGTCGAGTTAGATCCAACATTGCACGGTCAACCGATGTGACACTCGAAATCTTTTCGAGGTGCGGAAGGATATCGTGACCCACTTGACCGTTCTTTCCGATTAGCAATGCTTTGCGGCGATGATTCACAGACTTTGTCTATTCGAACAGTTCAGCTTTTGAAAGCGGGAGTCCCTGTTGGTCTTTGGCGGACAAGATTGGTTGAGCTGTAGGCCACGGGATAGCAAGCCCAGGATCATTCCACAACAAAGTTCGCTCATGTTCCGGCGCATAAAAATCTGTCGTCTTGTACAGCACGTCGGCCTGATCTGAAAGAACTAAGAAGCCGTGAGCGAATCCCTCGGGAATCCAAAGCATCCTGCGATTTTCAGCGGAGAGTTCTACGCAAACTACCTGCCGGAACCTTGCCGACTTTCTTCGGCAATCAACTGCCACATCGAATATCTCGCCGCGTAAGACCCGAATCAACTTTCCCTGCGGGTGACGAATTTGATAATGAAGCCCGCGCAGCACATCCTTCTTTGAGGTGGACTGATTGTCCTGCACAAACGCGTTGGGTAAACCTATTTTGCTGAATGTCGCCTCATTGTAGGCCTCAAAAAACGCCCCGCGATTGTCTGTGAAAATTCGGGGCTCGACGATCAGTACATCTGGATGCCCTGTTGCAGTTACCTTCATCTCTGCCCAGTGGCCGTAACCGTCAGCTTAACTTCTGGTTCGCTCAATACTTGAAGCACGTATGCGCGGTAGTCTTTATTCTGAATCGACATCGCCGATCGTTCCAACTGGACCTCATCAATGAACCCGCAACGGTATGCGATCTCCTCCGGACACGCTACCTTTAACCCTTGGCGTTTCTCGATTGTCTGAATGAAAAGGGCGGCTTCAATCAGTGAGTCGTGTGTGCCAGTGTCGAGCCAGGCGATGCCACGGCCCATGACCTCGGCTTTCAATTGTCCAAGATTCATGTAAGCACGGTTCACATCGGTAATCTCGAGTTCACCACGAGCTGAGGGCTTGAGATTCGCGGCGATGTCAACCACGCGGTTATCGTAAAAATACAGACCAGTAACCGCGAATCGGGATTTCGGGTACGCAGGCTTCTCCTCCAGACTGACAGCATTCCCATTTTGGTCCAGCTCGATCACGCCGTATCGCTGCGGATCATGCACCTGATACGCGAACACCGTAGCTCCTGATTCACGCGCCGCAGCATTACGCAGCATCAACGGCAGGTCATGTCCGTAGAAAATGTTGTCCCCCAGGACCAGAGTGGTCGCATCGTGTCCAATAAAGGTCTGTCCGATTAGAAACGCCTGAGCCAGTCCGCCGGGGTTCGGCTGGACTTCATACGAAAGATCCACGCCCCATTGGCTTCCATCGCCCAGCAATTCACGGAACCGAGGCGTGTCTGTCGGCGTGGAAACAACCAGAATGTCTCTTATTCCCGCCAGCATGAGCGTGCAGAGCGGGTAATAAACCATGGGTTTGTCGTAGATCGGCAACAGCTGCTTGGAGATAACATGAGTGACGGGATAGAGACGCGTTCCCGATCCTCCCGCCAATATGATTCCTTTTCTTCTCTTCACTTGTATTCCGCTTCGATTTCGGTAGTCAGCCGCGGGCATAGTGGACGGCGACCCAGTCCTTGTAGGCCCCGGTGACCACTGATTCCAACCACTGCTTATTGCTCAGATACCACTCGACGGTTTTCCTGATGCCAGTACGAAACGTTTCCTGCGGTTTCCATCCAAGTTCAGTGCGCAACTTGGTAGCGTCGATCGCGTATCTGCGATCGTGCCCGGGACGATCCGTCACGTATTTGATCAGTGAGGCGTGCGGTCTGAATTGGGAATCGGGCCGGAATTCATCCAGGGTTTCACAGATCGTCGTGACGACGTCGATGTTTGTTTTCTCACTCGAACCGCCCACATTGTACGTTTCGCCAGGACGCCCAGACCGCAGAATCGTTGCAATCGCAGCACAATGGTCTTCAACATATAACCAATCGCGCACGTTCTTCCCGTCTCCGTAGACGGGAATAGCTCTTCCATTCATTGCGTTCAGAATTGTTAAGGGAATCAGCTTCTCAGGAAACTGAAAAGGACCGTAATTATTCGAGCAATTACTGGTCAGAGTTGGCAGACCGTAGGTGTGGTGATAGGCACGAACCAGATGGTCGGATGCAGCCTTTGAGGCGGCATACGGACTATTTGGAGCGAACGGAGTCTTCTCGGTAAATTCCGGATCAGAAGCGCCGAGTGAGCCGTATACCTCGTCCGTTGAGACGTGGACAAAACGAAAAAACTTCTTGTCTTCCGGTCGAAGCTCTTGCCAGTAATTCTTTGCGTAATCGAGGAGCGTGAACGTGCCGTTCACATTGGTTCGAATGAATTCCTCTGGGCCGTGAATGGAGCGATCCACGTGGCTCTCAGCGGCGAAGTGCACAATGGCAAACGGCTGATGCTCGCGAAGCAGGCTGGACACGAGCTCGCGATCGCAAATATCGCCACAAACAAATGTATGCCGCGAGGACGTCTGCAGCGATTCAAGGTTCTGTAAGTTCCCCGCGTAAGTGAGCTTGTCGAGGTTAAGAACGTAGTAGCCCGATTCCCGCACTATTTGCAGCACGAAATTGCTTCCAATAAATCCCGCACCGCCAGTTACTAAGACACAGTTACTCACGCAAACTCCTGAGGGGGCCCGCGGCTCGAAGAAATCGGACGCTACGCGAAGGAATGGCTTGATTATAAGCGATCGGGAGGAAGTGAAGTGCGCAGCAACGGATCGCGGCGGGGCACTCCAGTGACAGGAGGCATGCTCCTGCCGGGTTACGCGACCTCTTCGCCGTCAACCTGCCCGATCAAGAGTCAGGCTGGGGCGAAATAAAGGCGAATTTCTATGTCACATAAGGACACAGCAACGACCATGGGCGCCGCCGAAATCGGTCACGAGTCACCGGCTAGCCCCGATAACGGCAACATAAACAGCCCGGCAATGTCGTCGCTACCGACTACAACTCCGGCAACCCTGCGAAGAACACCTCGCAGGCCGGCGCCGAGGCCGCGCCAGCAAACCGCAAAAAACCCGGCGGGCCTAAAACCGAACGCGGCAAGGCTAACTCCGCTGGAACGCGGTAAAGCACGGTGGGTACGTGAAGAAGCTCAGCATCAGCGAGAGCCGTCAGTTGCCGGAATTCGGCGCCTACGACCAGCTGCTCAACGAACTGTCCCGCGAATTGCAACCCGCCACAATGCAAGAAGCGGCTGCGCTCAAAAAGTACGTGATGGACTTGTGGCGCCTGGACCGTTCGTTCCGCTTCGAACTCAAAGAAACAGAAGCTCACGGTATGGTTGCCTTCGGCATGCCCAATCTGCTTCGGCGACAGCAACTTGGTCGATCGCCAATGAGCGCAATCCAACGAGCGTCTCGAAAAAATCCGTTGCCGCCGCCTCGAAGAACTCGCCAGCATCGAAGATGACGAGCCCGGCGACGATGAAGGCGACAATGACGCACCAGAAGGTGGCATCACAATTTGTGACTGAGCAAATGTTCTGGTGCGGGGCGTAAGGCTGGTAATTCCCACAGTGGGCAATTAGTCGCAACCTTTCACCTTCAGTGCCGAGCTTCGCACTTGTGGACGCGCCGCCACGCTGCAGCCCAGGCCATTCTGACCGAACGAATGCTTACCCTTCAGCGCCCCAGCGTCTCACTTTCGGCTCGGGTAAGATCCAGCTACCAGACAGTTTGACGGAACGAACCCAAGAAGTCTTTTATTTTCAACGTTCGAACAAATAATGAAGCTCTGTAGGGTCCGTAAATCCTAGCCTGCGATCTGAGGAATCAGAGCTCGCAGCAGCAACGAAAATTGTCCTTTAATGCGCTGGCCGATCTCCAACACTTCCTCGTGATTGATCGGCTGATCCAAAATTCCCGCTGCCATGTTGGTCACAACAGAAATGGCTAGAACCTTCATCCCGCAGTGGCGTGCGACTACTACCTCCGCGACCGTTGACATGCCAACCACGTCTGCGCCTATTGTTCGCAGAAATCGGATCTCTGCCGGCGTCTCGTAGCTCGGCCCTGGTACCGCGGCGTAGACGCCTTCGAAGATGTCGATGCCATGCTGCTTTCCTTCAGCCAGAGCAAGCTTTCTCCAGTTTTTCGAATAAGCCTCGGTCATGTCGGGAAAGCGTGGCCCGAATCGGCCTTCATTATTGCCGATCAGCGCATTCGTTCCTTGGAGATTAATGTGATCGCTGATCACTACGAGGCATCCGGGTTTGAGGTTCGCACCGATGCCTCCTGCGGCGTTGGTCAGCAATACTCCCTTGATTCCAAACCTGCAGAAAACCCGCATTGGGAATGTCACCCGAAGCATCGTATGGCCTTCGTAGTAGTGCACGCGGCCCTGCATAGCGGCTACTGCGACGTTTCCAACGCGACCGATGACCAGGTTACCCACGTGTCCTTCGGCGCTCGAGACTGGGAAATGCGGGATCGTCGAGTAGGGAAGCACGACGCTGTCTTCGAGTTCGTCAGCGAATGCGCCTAAGCCTGATCCAAGAACGATAGCAAGCTGTGGGCGCAGAGGGGTCTTGTTTTGGATGAAGTCGCCGGCTTCCCCGGCCAGCGACCATATGCTTTCATTCAGTTGTGTTGACATCGCCTCAATTGGTGGAGACGCAGCCTGCTGCGTCTTTGGAACGCCGGTTGTGACTATCGCATCCTAGTGCTGCACTAACAAACTCACGATCGATGCAGACATCAAATTGGCCATCGTTCCTGCCAGCATCGCGCGAAATCCAAGCTTGGCCAATTCAGAGCGCTTATTCGGGGCCAAGGCCCCGATTCCTCCGATCTGAATTCCGATCGAGGAGAAATTGGCGAAGCCGCAAAGCGCGAACGTAGCAATCGTCACGGAGCGCGGATCCAGTAGAGCTTTCGCAGCTCCAAGTCCCTGATATGCAACTAGCTCATTGATCACCATACGGGTGCCTAGCAGATTCCCCACGGAAACCGCATCCTTCCATGGGATGCCGATGGCATACGCAACCGGGGCAAAGATATGACCGAGTAGAGACTCCAGACTGCTTGGGAAGATTCCGACGTAGTGATGGATTCCACCAAAAATACCATTCACAAGCGCAATCAGCGCGAGAAACGAAATCAGCATAATCGCGACGTTGAAAGCGAGCTGCCCGCCGTCGATCGTGCCGCGGGCGATCGCGGCGAGAATATTGTCGTCGCGATGCATGTCCTGATCGGACATCTCAACTTTGCCCTGCGTCTTCGGTGTTTCCGTTTCGGGAACCAGAAGTTTTGCCATCAGGATCGTTCCGGGCGCAGTCATGATTACCGCTGCCAGGAGGTGTTTGGCCTCCACGCCGAAAGCAATATAAGCCGCCATGATGCCGCCGGAGACGTGCGCCATGCCGGCGGTCATGATCGTCATCAACTCGGAGCGGGTGCATTCAGGCAGAAACGGACGAATCGTAAGCGGAGCTTCGGTCTGCCCCATGAAAATTGAGGCTGCTACGTCGAGTGATTCGACGCCGCTCACTCCCATCGTGCGCTTCATGAGCCAGGCGAAGAATCGTATGATGAGCTGCATGATCCCGAGGTAATACAACAGCGCGAAGAACGCGGAGATAAAGATAATCGTCGGCAAGACTTGGAAAGCGAAAATAAATCCGGTTGACGTGCTCGCCTTGCCGAGCGAGCCGAACACGAACTCAGCGCCGGCAGCGGAATAGCTCAGCAGCCTGGTTACGCCCGCGCCTGCTGCGGCCATGATTCGTTGCCCAAATGTCCAGCGAAGAACGATGATGGCAAAAATCAGTTGCAGACCGAGTCCCCACAGAATTGTTCGTAAACGGATTGCGCGGCGGTTCGTCGAGAAGGCATAGGCAAGGCCCACGACTCCGAGGATTCCGATCAAGCCCGTAAGTCTGATCATTCGTTCAGTTCTCTTCTCGCGTGAAATGAACAGCCCGGCTAGGAAGCTTGAGCAGCCGGTTTGGAACCGCCTTCAATTACTTGTCGAATCAATTTTGCCGGAGCTGCGGTTCGCGAAGCCGAAAGTACGTAACTCGAGCGAATAAGTGACTCGGCTTCAGTCAGGCGCGCGTCGGCGTTGTAGTGGAGCGTGCAGATCGGCTCGTTCTCTGCAACAGCATCTCCTACTTTTTTATGCAGCACGATTCCCACTGCGGGATCGATACTGTCCTCCTTCTTCTCCCGTCCACCACCGAGTACAAGACTGGCGACTCCCACCTGCTCGCTGTTGATCGTCTGGACGTAGCCGGCTGTTTGGCTACGAACCTCGCGACGATTGGTTGCCGTCGGCAGCTTGCGCGTATCGCGTAATGCTTCTGCGTTCCCGCCCTGGAGTTGAGCGACCTCGCAGAACTTCTCGAACGCGGAGCCATTCGCGATCATTTGCTGCGCAAGCTTTCGTCCTTCGTCGATTGAAGCTGTTCTGTCTCCCAGGTAAAACATCCATGCCGATAGCTCAATGCTCAGATCACGTAAATCGGCAGGCCCGCCTTCTTTGAGCACCTCGATGCATTCGATCACTTCGAGAGCATTGCCAACATAGCGACCAAGAGGCTGATCCATGTCGGTGATCAGCGCGACCATCCGTTTGCCGATGCGGACGCCGGTTTCTACCATCAGTTTGGCCAGATGGACTGCATCGGCTTCCTTCTTCATAAAGGCGCCTGAACCGGTCTTGACATCGAGCACAAGTGCGTCGATGCCTTCCGCAATCTTCTTACTCATGATCGACGCGCTAATCAGTGCCGGACTTTCAACCGTGGCCGTCACATCGCGCAGCGCGTACATCTTCTTGTCGGCAGGCACGATCTTCTCCGTTTGCCCAACCAGCACCATTCCGCATTTGCCGAGAACCTCGCGCATACGATCCGGCGCGAGATTTACGTCGAATCCGGGAATGGCTTCGAGTTTGTCGAGTGTCCCGCCGGTATGCCCGAGTCCGCGTCCGCTGATCATAGGCACAAGCAGGCCACCAGCCGCGACGATGGGAGCGAGGATGAGCGATGTCTTATCGCCCACGCCGCCCGTTGAGTGCTTGTCGACTTTCTTGCCGGGCAGATCAGACCAGTCAAGCGTGATCCCCGAGTGCAGCATCACTTCAGTGAGCGTCGCGATCTCCTGTCCTGTCATTCCGCGCAACAGCACAGCCATCAGCCACGACGACATCTGGTAGTCGGGAAACTGTCCGTCCGTGTAGCCGCGAACGATGAACTGGATTTCTTCACGCGTGAGCTCGTGCCCGTCACGCTTCTTGCGGATGAGATCGACAATACGCATGCGACACGCCGGAAGGCGTCAAAGGCTCCTGAAAGATTGAAAAGTGACAGGCAAGATTACAGGAACAAGGAGCAGCTGAATAGACCTTTCAGCTCAACGACTCTGAGCTAAAGCAGTGGGGCAAGAGTTCACGCATCGAACTGCGCTGGATGCCCTGCGGTCCTAAATAGAAGATGTCGGCATTCGGACCGAATTCGCTAATGACTTGGCGGCATGCGCCGCAGGGAGAGCAGGCGACATTGCGATCGTTAACCACTGCGACCGCGCGAATCCGCACCCTCTTCGGTCCAAGGGCTGAAACTGCGGAGAAGATCGCCGTCCGTTCGGCGCAATTCGTCAGGCCGTAGGAGGCGTTCTCGACGTTGCAACCCAAGAACAAGTCTCCATTTTCGAGCAGAACCGCCGCGCCTACTCGAAAGTTGGAATAAGGAGCATAAGCGTTCGCTTGTGCTCGCTTAGCTGCAGCGACCAATTCGTCTTGTTGCTTTGAGGTGAGTTCTGTTCGTGGCGCCGTCATTGAGGTCGCGAACAGACTACAGAAAAATCAGGTGACGGAACAGTGGACAGGGAACAGTAAAATCGAATCGAATTCCCTGTACCCGGTTCCCTGTAAACTGTCCCGTGGTTTTACGCTGCCTGGTGTTTTTCCCCAAGGTTTCTTAATCGTTCCCGCGTTTGCCTTGGTCTCCTCTCGTGCTGGCTCGCCGCGACTGGCACCGCGCCCGGTTCCGCCATCGGCTTGATCGCTTGCCAAGTTCGTGCTCGGCCCTTCAGTGGCGCCCGTCGGGGCTGACGGATTCATTTCACCGCTTCGGTTCTCCGGAGTGTTGCTGCGGACGCGTACATTTCCAGGTCCGCTGCTCCCAGCACCTGATCCATATTTCTCCCTGCCTTTACTTTCTTTCTGACGTGACTTGCTTGGCTGCTGGCTGCCGGCCATATCGATCCTCGATTCGCTGATTGCTGATACCTTTAAGAAGGCGCTAAACTGCGAATCTGTAGCCTCGGCAGAGCTGCTTAAACCTTGAGCGTTCTCGTGTAGATGGCCATTCCCACAACGGCATCTATATCCATTTGATTGAGCCGCTCGATCTCTTCGTTCGTGCTGATCCCCCCGGCAACGATCAATTTTTTGTAAGTGGCAGAGCAAAGATCAGCGAGGATTTCGAAAGGGAACCCCTGCATCAGGCCTTCCGTTTCAATGTGTGTATACAAGAATGCCGAGCAAAATGGCGCAAGGTGACGCATAGCTTCGCTCGGGCGAAGTCTTGTGCTCTGTTTCCATCCCTTCACAGATACAAATCCAGCGCGCGAGTCGACGGAAAAGATCAGGCGCTCGGCGCCTAGTTCGTCGGCGAGTTCCTTCGCAAATTCCGTGTTCAGTCCTTTTGAAGTAAACAGCGAAGAGCCAATGATTACTTTGCGGGCTCCGCTCGTTACCATGGCACGAGCTTTCTCCAAGCTCCGCAAGCCACCACCAACCTGGCAGGGAAGCTGAGAGCAGAGGTCCTTCACTAGATCCGCATTGCTGCCGTTTCCCATCGCGGCATCCAGGTCGATCACTTGCACGATGGGAAATTTCCTGAATCGTTCAATCCACTCCGCGAAGTCGTCGAACTGGAGAGCCTTGCGCTCGCCTTGTACCAGTTGAACGATCTTGCCGCCCATCACGTCGATGGAAGGAATCAGCACGGCAGCCTCATCGGAATGTTTTTGGATTGCAGAATTGCCTTGAGTTCGCGAATGTCCTGTACTGCAAAATGGAAGACTGAGGCAGCAAGAGCCGCATCGGCACGTCCGGTCTCGAATACCTCAACGAAATGGTCGCTGGTTCCAGCTCCCCCCGACGCAATCACGGGAATCGCGACTGCTGAGCTCACGGCTGCAGTAAGCCCGCAATCAAAGCCGGTGCCGGTGCCATCGCGATCCATCGAAGTAAGCAGTATCTCCCCTGCACCATGCTGCTCGGCTTCTTGGGCCCACCCGATGGCCTTGCGTCCAGTCGGCGTCCGGCCGCCTGCGACAAGAACGTCGTAATTAGTGCCATGCCCATTGATTCGCGCGTCGATCGCGACAACAACCGCTTGCGAACCGAAGCGCGCAGCGATGCGATCGATTAGCGATGGGTCCCGCACCGCCGCTGAGTTGATGCTGATCTTGTCTGCTCCAGCTTCAAAGATCGACGCGGCATCTTCAAGAGTGCGAATTCCCCCGCCAACCGTGAATGGAATGAACAGTTCTCGAGCCGTGCGCCTTACCGTGTCGATCAGCGTTCCGCGATTCTGATGAGTCGCCGATATGTCGAGCAGAACGATTTCGTCGGCGCCTGATTCCGCGTGGGCACTGGCGAGCTCGGCAGGATCTCCCGCGTCGCGTAGGTTCACGAACTGAGTTCCCTTTACCACTCGTCCGGCATCGACATCAAGACACGCAATGATTCGCTTCGTTAGCATTTTTCGTCGGAGGTCAGAACTCGCAGAAGTTTCTGAGCACCCGCATCCCAACGCCGCCCGATTTTTCAGGATGAAATTGCACGCCGAACAAATTGTCGCGCTCGATCACTGCCGAGTAGGGCTCGCAATAATCTGTAGTTGCGACGGTCTCTGAGCTGAGCGGAGCACAGTAAGAGTGCGAGTAATAAACGAACGATCCAGACTCGATACCCTCGAGCAGCCTGGCTTCGCGCATCTTGGCGATCTGATTCCATCCAACATGCGGTATCTTTAAATCCGTTGATTCGAAGCGCCTACATCTTGCATGAACAACTCCCAATCCGGGAACTTCAGGCGCTTCGCTACTTCCTTCCAGCATCCACTGCATTCCGACACAAATTCCTAAAAAAGGCTTGCCGGCGGCAATGCTCTCCTTCACGCTCTCACGCATGCCGTTTTTGTTAAGTTGAGTCGTCGCAGCAAAGTGTCCCACTCCAGGAAGGATGAGTTTGTCCGCACGGCGCACAAGCTTGGAGTCGTCCGTAACGACGGCGTCCATACGCAGATGATCGAGTGCTTTCTTCACGGACGCCAGATTGCCGGCCTTGTAATCGATGATGGCGATCACAGCAGTCCCTTGGTGCTGGGCAACATCTTGCCGAGTCGCTTGTCGCGTGAGCAGGCAAAGCGCAGCGCTCGAGCGAACGCTTTGAAGAGCGCTTCGAGCTTGTGGTGATTCGAGCGACCGTATAGTGTCTTCACGTGAACGTTTGCTCGAGCCCCACGAGCGAAGCCTTCGAAGAAATCGTGTGCCAGCTCCGCCTGGAAGTCTCCTACGAGACGCGTGCGAACCTTCGGATCAACGACGGCAGCGGCGCGTCCACTCAGATCTACGGCGGCCATTCCTAGCGTCTCATCCATCGTCATGAGGAAATATCCCGCGCGAAGAATACCCTTATGGTCTCCGAGCGCCTTATCAAATGCTTCGCCTAGCGCGATGCCCACATCTTCAACGCTGTGGTGCTGGTCGACATCGAGATCTCCATTGCAGCGCAGGCGAAGATCGAAGGCTCCATGACGAGCGAACAACTCCAGCATGTGATCGAAGAAGCGGATGCCAGTCGACACTTCGTACTTGCCGCGTCCGTCGATGTTTAGCGAAAGATCAATCTGCGTTTCTGTTGTATGGCGCTTCAGCTGCGCGGTCCTCATCACGCGTTTCCTATGCCCCTGTTCGCTTGAGCCTTCGGATCCGGCGTCCAGCCTATAATTTTCAATCCTTCCGGCAGCGCCATCAACAGCCGCTCCGTGTGCGCGATGGTGCCCACCGTCATACGCACGCAACCACTGCAGCCCGGATCGTTGTTACGATCGCGCACAAGAATGCCGCGGTTCCGCATTTCAGTGACGAACTCCTTGTGGAGCGAACCTATATTGGCAAGCACAAAGTTGGCCTGGCTGATCCAATATGGAACTCCGTGGCACGTGAGCTGAATCATCAAGCGGGCACGTCCTTGTTTAACCTGCCGCACGTATTCAGACAGAAACTCGCGATCGGCGATCGCATGCGGCAGGCAAGCGAGAGCGATTCTATTTACGTTGTAAGGTGAGGCCACTTTGCGCACCATCGGCATCTGAAGACTGTTTCCAGCAAGTACACCAATCCGCAATCCTGCTAATCCGTAGGCTTTTGAAAATGTTCTACACGCGAAGAGATTGGGAAAGCGTGCAACTGCGTCGAGCACGGTCTCGCCCCAGAAGTCGTAATAAGCTTCATCCACCAGCACTGCAGCTTCTGGGGCAGCGTCTGCAATACGAAGCAGATCTGCTCGCGACGCGGTTGCACCGGTAGGATTGTTAGGGCTTGCAAGCGCGATCATGCGAGTTCGTCCCGTGATGGAACTCAGCACGATCTCCACCGGAAATCGGAATGCCCGCTCAGGATTTGCCTGTACGGTAATTACCTTCGCGCCAGTGCTCTGCGCGTAGATCTCATACATCGAGAAGGTCGGGACAACAATCAACACTTCATCTCCGGGCTCAAGATAGGTTTCGCAGAGCAAATGAATCGCTTCGTCCACGCCATTCGTGAGCAGCACCTGATCGGGAGTAAGTTGTAAAAAGTCCGCGATTAGCCGCTCCGCAGGAGCGCGTTCCGGATACATCGTGAGTTCTCCGCCTGCAATCCGCTTCAAAACTTCGGCAACGCGTGGCGACGGAGCGTCGGTGTTCTCGTTGAAATCAAGGCGCAAACCTTCTCGTCCGCTAAGCGGCGGATGGTATTCCTTCATGCTTCGCACTGCGGTTCTTGCATGCAGTACTTTTTCCATTAGGCGTTCACCCTTACTGCGATTGATTGCGCATGCGCTATGAGCCCTTCTGCTTGGGCGAGCGTGCTGACTTCACGCGCGATCGTCTGCAGCCCTTTGGCAGAGAACTCCTGGACCGTAATCAGTTTGACGAAGTCGTTCACGCTGAGCCCAGCGCGAAAACGCGCCGAACCTCCAGTCGGCAAAACATGGTTCGGGCCAGATGCATAGTCGCCCGCGGCCTGCGGTGAATAGTCCCCAACAAAGACCGATCCTGCCGATTGGATTTCAGCGGCATCTCGCTGCGATGGCACTGTGATGTGCTCTGGAGCGAGCTCATTCGCGATCCGAATTGATTCTTCGGGGGACGAGGTCACGATCGCGAAGCCATTTTTCTTGAGTGATTGCCGCGCAATATGGTTCGCTGCCGACTGTCGCTCAGTCTCCGCTATGGCCTTGATCGCAACGCTCTCATCCGACGTGATGAAGATCGCGAGTGCATCTGGATCGTGTTCTGCCTGTGCCACGAGGTCGGCTGCAATGAAGGCCGCATTTCCGGTATCGCTGACGATTACGACCTCGGTTGGCCCAGCGAGCATGTCGATCGAGCAATCAAAGGCGACAAGCTTCTTTGCCGCCGTGACAAAGGCATTTCCCGGGCCGACGATCTTGCTCACGGGGCGAATCGTCTTTGTGCCATAGGCAAGCGCAGCAATGGCCTGCGCACCGCCAATTGCGTAGAACTCTCTCACGCCGAGCAGCGCCGCCGCCGCCAATGTTTCTGGCGCCGGTCTTGGTGAAACCACAACAATTCGTGGCACACCGGCAATCTGCGCAGGGATGACAGTCATCAGGAGTGTTGAGGGTAGCGGGTGACGTCCTCCAGGCACATAGCATCCGACTGATTCCAGCGGGCGAATCATTTGGCCCAATCGCACTCCGCCCTGTACATCGCGCATCCACTCCAACGGTTTTTGCCACTCAGCAAAGCGCCGAATGTTTTCCGCAGCCATTTCGAGTGCGGCGCGAAATTCTGAACTTACTTGATTCCACGAGTTCTCGATTTCCAACTGGTCAACACGAAATGCCTTGTTGGTCAGACCATCGAATTTGCGGCTGTAGCGCAGCAGTGCCCCATCGCCGTTCTTCCGAACATCGGCAACGATCTTTACGACAGTCTTCTCCACGCGGGCAAGATCCAGTGCCCCGCGATTCGCCAATCGTTTGAGCACTGATGCGCCACGTTTGCTAGTGATGAGTTTCATTAGTTCATCTCGCTCACATCACGATCTTGTTCAACGGATACTCGACGATGCCGCTGGCGTTCGCGTCCTTTAGCTTGGGCAATACGTCGCGCACGACGCTCTCTTCGAGAATCGTGTTTACTGCTACCCAATCGCGATCGTTCAGCTCAGAGACCGTGGGGCTGTTTAGCGCCGGAAGCACCGCAAGAACGTTGTTGAGATCGCGTTTCCTAACGTTGAGCATTAGTCCGACGCGTCCTTGCGCGTCGATCGCTCCGCGCAGCATCAATGCAATGTTTTCGATCTTCTTACGTTTCTCTGCGGACTGCCAAGCTGCTTTGTTCGCGATGAGCTGCGTTTGCGATTCGCAAACCGTCTCGATGATGCGCAAGCGGTTGGCTCGAAGAGAACTGCCGGTTTCTGTGACCTCTACGATTGCATCAGCCAGGATGGGAGGCTTTACTTCTGTTGCTCCCCACGAGAACTCAACCTTCACGGGAACGTTCTTCGAAGCAAAGTAATTCTTCGTCGTGTTGACTAGCTCCGTAGCGATGATGCAATTCCGCAGGTCTTCAGCCTTCTCAAAACGGGAATCTTGGGGAACCGCAAGCACCCAACGGACTTTGCCGCGGCTCTGCTTGGCATAAACGAGGTCGGTAACCGTCTCGACTTCGAGTCCGCTTTCCAAAACCCAGTCTCGGCCGGTCAAGCCGGCATCGAGGAATCCGTGCTCCACATAGCGAGCCATCTCCTGCGCGCGTATCAGCATGCACTCAATCTCGGGATCGTCGATGGAAGGGAAGTAAGAACGGCCATTGGCGTAGATATTGAAACCAGCACGCGCGAAGAGTGCCACGGTCGCATCCTGCAGGCTGCCTTTGGGAATACCCAGCCGGATCTTCATCGCACTCGCTCGGCGGTGAGCGCAATGCTCTTTGTGAAACACGATCGCGTGCCCTCGTGACAGACGAGCCCATCGCCTTCGACCTCTACGCGGAAGAGCAGGCAATCGTTGTCGCAGTCTGTAGCGGCTGAGATCACACGCAGGCGATTGCCGGAGGTCTCGCCCTTCAACCACAGCTTCTGGCGCGAGCGGCTGAAAAAGGCAACGTAGCCGGATTCGAGCGTCTTTTCATAGGCTTCCGCATTGGCGAAGCCAACCATCAGTAGCTCGCCGTTCGCGTTGTCCTGGACGACCACCGGCACGAGGCCATCCATCTTCTTGAAATCGATTTCCATCCTTCACTCTCCGTAGACCGATGCGCGCAAAAACACAAAGCCCGCTGCGCGGTTGCGTCAGCGGGCTTGATCTCTATGATTGCTTCTCGACTTATTCGCTAGAGAGCTCCGCCGACACGTTCGTCACGTGATGATGACGATGATGGCGGAGCGAACTCATCTCTACTGGCGGTAAAGATACACGGCGGACAAGAGCCCTGTCAAACTACATGGCTGCCTTCCCGTTCGCCTTCTGCTTTTTCTTGTGATTGCCCAAAGCGATATCGGCCAGTTCCAAATATCGATTGCCGGCGGCCTCGGAGCTGCCGTGAATAATGGTCCGCGGCGTCTGTAGTTGCTGCGTATGTTTACGAATCAGCTCTTTGTCGACCCAAAGGCCTACTGGATGGTCGTCCGCCTCATCCAGGATCGATCGCTTGGGACGAGCCCTTAGCTTCTTTACCTTTGCAGGCATAGCCAAATTGTCGGGAAAGTGCTCAGTGAGAATACAACATCAAAGTTACATTGCAAGAGGAAAATGAATTAACAAGCGCCAACAAACGCCCCGTTCCCAGTCGCGGATTTGCGAATAGCCTTATGGCCATTCTCATATACTGCTGGAGCCCGCCAGAGGCGCATTAGCTCCTCTGGAATCATTCTGTTACACTCCCGAGCGTCATATGGAGGACAGGAGACCCCAAATGAACCTAAAGAGACTTCTCACATTGCTCTCTTCACTCATGCTGGTTGCAACCCTGGGATACGCACAGGCCCCAAGTACCAGCTCAGACCAGTCCACAACAACTGCCACGACGACCAAGACCACCAAGAAGACAAAGAAGCAGAAGACAAAAGAAGCCGGCACCGATGTAAAAGAAGGCACCGAAAAAGTGGCTAAAGCCACAGAGAGCGGCGCAAAGAAGGCTGCTAAGGAAACGAAGGCTGGCAGCGAAAAGGCCGCCAAGGCTACTGAAAGTGGAACCGAGAAAGCTGCAACTGCGACGGCGCATGGCACTGAATCCGCAGCCAAAGCAACTGCCAGCAAGACGAAGGATGTTGCCGGAGGCGCAAAGTCAGCACTCACCGGAAAGAAGTCCGCAAGCGCAAAGCTCGACATCAACACTGCCACGAAAGAACAACTTCAGGAGCTTCCCGGAGTTGGCGAAGCTTATTCGCAGAAAATTATTGACGGACGCCCGTACAACGCAAAGAACGACCTCGTGCGCAAGAACATCCTTCCACAAGCCACCTACGACGGAGTCAAGGAGCAGATCATCGCCCATCGCACCACCGCCAAAAAATAGGGGATAGGGAACAGGTTACAGGGGACAGGGCGAACAGCCTGTCCCTTTTGTTTTCTAGCTTTGCGTTATTGCGGCTTTCCCCTGTACCCTGTCCACTGTTCCCTGTACCCTAGGTATAGAGGTTTTCGATCGTCTCAGCCTGTGGCATACCTGGTTGTGGCGACGGTGCCGGATCATCCGGCCGAGGGCGTGAGTGGAAACGCTTGCGCCTCCCGTTTGGAAAGGAAACCGCCCGCCAATGCGCCGTTTGCAGGCGTGTCTCATCTTTTCCAAACGATTTCGAATCCTCCGAGCCGCGATTTGCTCTAACACTCGCTAGCTGATGCCGATGCACGACAAATTCGGGCGCGCAATTACCGATCTGCGCATTTCCATTACGGACCGGTGCAATTACCGATGTGTCTATTGCCGAACTGGGAATGAAGGTGCGCAGTACGCGGACTTGAAACTTCCAGAGTACCTGCGCATGGTTCGCGTGATGGTCTCGCTCGGAATCGAGAAGGTGCGCATCACTGGTGGCGAACCCCTGCTGCGCCGAGGCGTCGTCGATTTCGTTAGAGAAGTCGCGAAGCTACGCACGGCAAGTGACAACAAACTTGATATCGCGATCACTACCAATGGCCACCTCCTCGAGGAACTGGCGCAACCCTTAAAAGAGGCAGGGCTGAGTCGCATTACGGTCAGCATGGACGCGGTCGATCCGGAAAAGTTTGCGCGCATTACCCGCGTTTCCCGAGGATTTGAACGTGTTCTCGCGGGCATTCGCGCAGCCGAACGAGCAGCTCTCGATCCAGTGAAGGTGAATTGCGTGCTGCTGCGCGGCTTCAATGACGACGAGATTGTCGAATTTGCGAAGTTTTCGCGCGCCGAAGGCGTTGTCGTACGTTTCATCGAGTTCATGCCGCTCGAAGAGGATCGCGTCTGGAGTCCCGAAGTTGTGGTGACTCTGGATGAGATCGTGAAGCAGCTCTCCTCCTGGAAACCGCTACGTGAACTGCCGGCAAATGTCGCAAGCGAAACCGCTCGACGCTATACCTTCGAAGATGGCATCGGCGAGATCGGAATCATCGCTCCGGTCTCAAGGCCGTTCTGCGGACACTGCTCCCGTATCCGCATCACCTCCGATGGGAAGATTCGCACCTGCCTGTTCTCTCTTTTCGATCACGATCTCTACGCCGTGATGCTGCGAGGCGGAGACGATGCCGAAATGGCTTCATACATCCGTTCAGTGGTGGAGAAGAAAGAGGCGCGGCATCACATTGGAGAACCAGGATTTATGCAGCCCTCACGGAGCATGGTGCACATCGGCGGTTGAGAAGAATCAAAGAGGAGATCTGGCCGGCTCGGCCGTCTTTTCCCCGCAGCTTCTAGGATGTCTTAAAATCCAGATTTTCTTGATCACGTGACTGGTTCGTAAGTAATCATTTGGCAGTCCCAAACACCGGCCGACGCGGGTTCTCTTTTTTGATCCTCTTAGTTGATTACTTATCTATAAATAGCGGCCTGTGATCCAACCTGATTTCCATCCAACACGACACATTTTGTGCCCATCTAATTGGATGAGTGCTGGTTACCGATGAGTTATCGCGCCGATAAGCCATTCGGGAGACGGAAGACTGATTTATCGACCTCTGCCAGGGAGAGTAGCCACTGGCAACAGATCCGGCGCGACGTCGAAGAGGACGCCAGCGGGCTAATCCGTCGCTATCTGCGGCTTTCCGAGAAGATCGTCGGATCTGAGAACGAGGTGAAGGTCCCGCTCGCAGACGTTCGAGAGGAAGTTTTCGATCGAGAATTAGAAGAGCAAGAACACCGAATTCCCGACACCTCGAAAGCACCGCCAGGACGAGCCGCTTAACTCACGTTGCCCCGAAGGATATCTACCGAATTGGGAATACGAGTTCCCCGGGCTTGCGCTTCCGCAGTTTCCTCTACGGCGTCTCCTTCCCCAGGTGCAAGGAACAGGTTCTTCTCCAGGCCGTGTTGCCTCGTGTACAAATCGAAGTAGCGTCCACCACGATCGTAGAGTTCTTCATGTGTGCCATGTTCCAAAAGGTTCCCATCCTCGATTACCAGAATCTGGTCGGCGCGACGAATCGTACTCAGGCGATGCGCAATCACGAAGGTCGTGCGTCCGCGCATCAGGAAGGAGAGGCCTTCCTGGATCAGCGCCTCCGACTCTGAGTCCAGGCTAGACGTGGCTTCGTCGAGGATCAGAATTCGCGGATCGGCGAGAATCGCGCGCGCAATGGAAATTCGCTGACGCTGTCCGCCAGAGAGTTTGACTCCGCGTTCTCCAACGATGGTGTCGTAGCCCTTGTCGAAGCGCTCCGCAAATTCGTCAACGCGCGCGATCCGACAAGCACGCAAAATCTCTTCTTCCGTTGCTTCAGGACGCGAAAACGCCACATTTTCGCGAATGGTTCCATCGAACAAAAACGACTCCTGCAGCACGACACCAAGCTTCGTACGGTACGAATCGAGGCGCACATGGCTGAGATCCACATCGTCGACGAGGATGCGCCCGCTCTGTGGCTTGTAGAAGGCTGAGAGCAAGCCAATGATCGTGGATTTTCCCGATCCGGAAGGCCCAACGAGTGCGGTCACCGTTCCCGGAGAAGAACGAAATGAGATGTTGTGCAGAACTTCTCTGTTCTGGTCGTACGAGAAGCTGACGTTCTGAAATTCGACGTTGCCGATAATGTCGGCAAGGATGATCGTGCGCTGTGGATCGACATCTTCGGGGTTCTCGTTCAAGACCTCGCGTGTGCGCTCGAGACCGGCGAGAGCCTCCGTGATCTGTGTCCCGATCGCGACCACCTGCAGCATAGGCGCGATCAGGAAGCCCATGAACATGGTGTAACTGAAGAATCCACCGACGGTGAGTGTGCCGGCGAGGATCTGCCGTGCTCCGAGATACATCACCACGGCGCCGACGATTCCGAGCAGTACTGTCGAGGAGAGACTCATTACTGATGTCGCGGTGAGGGTTTTCAGGACATTGTTGAGCAGGCGATGAACTCCGGTAGTGAACACCGCATGCTCGCGATTCTCGGCGTGATACCCCTTGATGACCCGTACGCCACCGAGCGACTCGGTGAGGCGTCCACTGACTTCGGCATAGATCTTGCTTCGCTCCCGGAAGATCGGACGAATCGTCTTAAAAGCTTTTCTCAGGGCCAGCGAGAAGATCGCAATGCAGATAAACGCGATCGTTGTCATGGTGACGCTGATCCGTATAAGGACGATGAAGGCGAGAACCGCCGTTAGCAGGCCGCCAAGAAAATCCACGAGTCCAGTGCCGATCAGGTTGCGCACGCCTTCCACGTCGGAAAGAATGCGCGTTACCATAGTTCCCGTTTTGGTCGAATCGTAGTAAGCGATGGGAAGTCGCCCCACATGCTCCTGAATCTGCCGTCTCATGTCGGCGATGAGCCGTTGTGCCGCCTTGGATAGTAACTGCGTGAGAGCGAACGAGGTGATGCCCTGGATGACAGTTGCCGCGATGACCGCGATCACGATCTGCTGAAGACGGAAGACGTGCCTCTTTATAATCACGTCGTCGATCAGAAACTTCGTCGATGCGGGCAGCACCAACCCTGCCACGCGATTGATCGCCATGAGGACTAGGCCAACTCCCAACAGAGCACGTCGCGGTCGAATAAGAGCCCAGATTTCCGGAAGGGCGCCCCTGATCTGCTGGACTGCTGGAGTTTTGGGTTTGGCCTGAGCGATGGCAGCGGTTGCCATAAGGAATAGGGTACAGGTTACAGGATTAGGAAACAGCTAGCCATTTGGGCGGGAGTGGCAGCCCTCGCTACCAGGGGGCTTTTGACGAGGCGGTGAAGCGACCTTGCTCAAGCTCGATATCAGAGGACAAGCTTTATCGATACTTGCATGATTCTTGGTCCTGATGAGCTAGTTGGCATGCCAAAAGCATTGATGCCTGTGTTAGTTGGGATCAAGCACGGAGCATTCGCTGCGCCGCAGCGCAGGGAATTGGAAGAAACCGCGTATTGATTGGTACGAACCCCGACGATATTGGAATGGTTCAGCACATTAAACGTTTCCCAGATCAGCTGCATTTTGATTCGTTCTGTAATCGGTATCGCGCGAGTAACCCGTGGATCCAATGAAATGCTGGCCGGCAAGTAGAAAGTATTTCGGCCTAGGCCCGGCGTGCGATCTGTCGCCGAATTGCCGTCATTGTTGAGATCGAAATTGACGAGCCCGGAATACGGATGTCCGGATTGGGCTACGAAGATTCCGCTGAGTTCCCAGCCGTCGAATATCGCCTTGACTGGTGCCGAAATCCCCGCACATAGTTCAGGTTCCAGATCCCGCACGCGACAAACCGGTGCCGCTGGTCGTTTGCGCCGGGCCCGCGGTCTGCTCGCGGATTCGATTCATCCGATAACTGACCGAAATCGTCAACACCAGGATTCACGGTGAAGTGATCAGGCACATCGTCAATTACTTTTCCGAATGTCTACGAAGCTTGTAGCTGGAAATTTTGAGCGAGCCGCTTGTTCAACTGTGCGGACAAAGCGTGATATACAGAACTGGCCTCGCTCCCGAAAAGCCACATGCGGTCGAAGCCAGCAATCGGACGAACACCGCTGAATTCAGTGAAAGTGAGCAGTGTATTGGTTCCGGCGATTCCGATTGTGGTCGGAGTGGGCGGCGTCTCGAGGTTCACATCCTGTGTTCGCTGCAGGTGAGTGCCCTAAACCCACAAATAATTTAGAGAGAATGACAAATTCTTCTGCGGTTCGACCTCTATCCCAAAATTGCCCTGTTGTGTGTAGGGCTCGACGTAACGAGGCGAGAAGAAGACCAACGTAGGGTTCGACGTCGCTACGGGCGGCAGACAACTCGGTGGCAATACAGAAGCAGGCAGGCCGCAGAGATTTGCCGGATAAGCAGGAACAAGCGCGGCCTGAGGTGTACCAGCGTTCAACCTCTCTGTCTGCGCAGTGATCCCGTTTTGGAAAAAGGCTCGAGCAGTCATGATCAAGGGAGTGATTCCGTAAAAAATGCCGTAGCTTCCTCGCACGAGGAATCGGTTGTTTCCAGGCCGTGGCATCCAGGCAACACCGAGTCGCGGAGCGAGATTGTTCTTATCGGTCGGGACAAAACTCGTATCCAAACCAGCGGCTGCCAGGGCGGGAGACGTATTTTTGATTGTCGGACTGGGCATTCCCTGCAAGTCGTATCGTGCGCCGAGGTTTATCGTAAGTTGTGGAAGCACTCGCCATTCGTCTTCGACGAATCCCGCCCATTCGGTGAAGTTGGGATGTACTCGAGTGCGGTGCGTGCCAACGCCAGAGAAGGCTTGTCTGTAGAATTCGCCACGCATCGGAATCGGCACGCCGGCCAAACCTTTCCAAACTATTGAAGCGGTAGCTGCCGGAGAAATTGCTCGCGGTAAAAATTTCAATCTGAATCCAAAGTGCATCTCCACCTATTTTGAGCGCATGCTGTCCGCGAATGAACCAAAGGGTATCGGACCACTCCAGTCGTTGAATCTGGTTTTCCCGCGGGCTGATTGGATTGCGTCCGATGTTCAAGAGAAGTTGCCCGTTTTGGAAAACAGTGGCTTCAGGGTTTGGACTATAAGAGGAGCCTGGCTCATCGCTTCTCACATAGCTGAATCTCGCCTGATTGACCCGTGACGTCGAACGCGTCGAAGTCAATGAGACTGACAACGAATCCGTGTTCACGGATGATGTTCCGCTGTGTTCAAACGCAGTGTTGGGTCCGACATTCTCCTGCCCGAGCACGACGCCCAGTTCTCTGGCAGGACGGCGTGATTACCGATCTGGGATCGCTCGGCGGCGTAGCCGGCAACGCGAGGGCGATCAACAGTCATGGCCAGGTCGTCGGGCAATCCACTCTCGTGAGTGGCGATGTGCATGGCTTCATCTGGGAAGGCGGAGAAATGACCGACCTCGGTACGCTCGGCGGAAATTTCAGCGTGGGGGATGGCATCAACAATCACGGGCAGGTAGTTGGCGGATCGAAGGTTGCTACTGGAGAAGAGCACGCTTTCGTCTGGTACCGCGGCCTGATGACCGATCTCAATGCCGTCATCTCCGCGGATGCAGGATGGATTGTGACCGAGGCCACAAGTATCAACAGCTCCGGAGAAATTGTCGGCTTTGGGATCATTAATGGTCAGACCCACGCAATTCTACTGGCGCCGAACGAAGAGTGAATTAAGGAACCAGCGCCGCCATGAAAACAGTTGGCCCATTCGTATCCCGGAACGGGACGACGTCGCTAACCTACTTAGGCCGCCGAGCGAGAAGAGAGTCGTGTATAGTGTCCGGCCATGACTTTGCCATCAAAAGTTTCCGTTGCCACTCAGGATCTTCCGCGCAAGCTTAGCCTGCTCGATGCAATATCGATCGGGGAGGGCGTCTTTCTCGTGCCGAATCTGGTACTTCGGAAGATGCAATCACTGCCGCTCACACTAGGCGTTCGGATACTTGCAAGTCATGCTAAGTTCGCAGTTTGCGTATGAGGAACCTTCCTTTCGGGCTTGTGCTCGCTGCCTCGTCCTTAGCGTTTTCTGCCGATCCGTCCGGAGTTCCGGAATCCGCACAACGCATTTCACTCGAGAAGACCTGGCACATTCAATCAGCATGCAAGATGAACGATGGCGGCGAGAAGATCTCGCGAGCGGCGTACAACTTGCAAAGTTGGCTGGCGACGACTGTTCCGCACACGGTTCTTGGCGCTCAAGTGGACGGAAAACTTTTCCCCGATCCTTTCTACGGCATGAATCTGCGCGCAGTTCCCGGAACTACGTACCCGATCGGGAAGGTCTTTGCCGAACTGCCGATGCCAGACGATAGCCCCTACAAGTGCTCTTGGTGGTATCGCACTAAGTTCCATCTTGGGCCACAGCCCCAGGGAAAGAAGGCATGGCTGCACTTTGACGGAATCAACTACCGCGCAAACATCTGGGTAAATGGAAAGCAGATCGCCAACAGTACGCAGGTTGCCGGAGCGTACCGGACCTATGCGTTCGATGTGCACGATTTCTTGCGCTCGGGTGAGAACGCGATAGCGGTCGAAACCTTCGCACAGTCTGAGACCGATTTGGGAATCAACTTTGTCGACTGGAATCCGGCGCCGGCAGACAAGGCTATGGGCTTGTGGCGTCCTGTGTATCTCACATTCGGTGGGCCGGTTTCTGTGCGTTATCCCATGGTGAGCGCTCATTTTCCGGATGATTCGCTCACCACGGCGGAGCTGACTGTCGTCGGCGATCTGGAAAACAGCAGCGATCAGGTGGTTTCGGGAAGTCTGGAAGCAACGCTTGAGGGCATCGGAAAGATCGAGCAGCAGGTAACGCTTGCAGCCAATGAGCACAAGAGCGTCACCTTTGTGCCCGAGGAATATCCGCAGCTACGGATTAAGAATGCGAAGCTTTGGTGGCCTTATCCGCTAGGTCCGCAAAACCTTCAGACAGTGAATATGCGTTTTCGCACCGCAGATTCAGCCTCCGACACCGCAAGCGCGAAGTTCGGGATCCGGGAGATCACGGCAGAGAAGACACAGGAAGGCCACGAATTGTTTCGCATTAACCATCACAAAATTCTGATTCGCGGCGGCGGCTGGTCGCCGGACATGTTTCTGCGTGTCAACAACGGGCGCATGGTTGATGAACTGCGCCACGTCCGAAATCTGGGACTCAATACGATTCGTCTCGAAGGCAAGCTCGAGACCGACGAGTTCTTCGACCTCGCGGACCGTTATGGGATTCTGGTGATGGCCGGGTGGTGCTGCTGTGATCATTGGGAGCACTGGGACAAGTGGAAGCCCGAGGATCACGAAATCGCAAAAGCCTCGCTCGCGAGCCAGCTGAACCGGCTGCGCACCCATCCCAGTCTGCTGGTCTGGCTCTATGGCAGTGATAATCCTCCGCCGGCGGATGTGGAATCCGAATACTTAGCCGTATTGAAAGATCGCAACTGGCCGAATCCTTATATATCTTCTGCGAGCGCAAAGCCGACTACCGTTACCGGACCGAGCGGCGTGAAAATGTCAGGTCCTTACGACTACGTTCCGCCTTCTTATTGGTTGCGCGATCCCGGGCAGTGGGGTGGCGCTTATGGCTTCAATACAGAGACGAGTCCGGGCCCGGCGCCGCCGCTAATCAGCTCCCTGCAGAAATTTATCCCAAAACAGAACTTATGGCCGCACGACGATGTCTGGAATTTCCATGCTGGTGGAGGTGAATTCAAGGAGACCAACCTCTTTGATAACGCCATGACGGTCACGTATGGGGCGCCAACGTCACTTGCAGACTACGTAAAAAAGGCGCAGGCCATGACTTATGACGGCGAGCGCGCGATGTTCGAGGCTTATGGTCGCAACAAGTACACATCCACCGGAATCATTCAGTGGATGCTGAACAACGCCTGGCCGTCGGTGATCTGGCATTTATATGACTACTACCTCGTCCCCGGAGGAGGTTATTTCGGAGCCAAGAAGGCCAACGAGCCGATTCACGCCCAATACTCGTACGATGATGCCTCAGTAGCTGTCGTTAATAGCCTCTATGAGGCGCAGAAAGGCCTTAAACTGCGCATTCGAGTGCTCGATTACGCCGCCCAGGAGCTGTTTAGCGACGCAAAGAGCGTCGATATAGACGCCGATAGCGTTGTTCGAGTGCTCACAATCCCGCAAATTAGCGTGCAGAACGCGCCATATTTTGTGCGTTTGGACCTCACAGACGCTGCAGGAAAGGCGGTTAGCACGAACTTTTACTGGCTTCCAGCGACGCTGGAAGAGCTCGATTGGGAGAAATCAAACTGGTATGTGACGCCCGCAAAGTACGCAGACATGACCGCACTAGCGACTCTGCCATTAACAAATGTCGAGTGGAATAGCCAAATAGAGCGCCGCAACGACGAACAAATCGTGCGCGTAAGGGTGCGCAATGCCGGCAAAACCATCGCTTTTCTCGTGCACCCTGAGCTCAAACGCGAGCCCGGTAGTGACGATATCGCGCCAGTTCTGTGGGACGATAACTACATTTCACTGCTTCCAGGTGAGTCAAGAACGCTAACAGCGACGGTTAAGGTGCGCGATCTGCACGGTATTGCGCCGGTCGTCCACGTCGATGGATGGAATGTGAAGCCAGTCGCGAAATGATGTCAATACCGGCGGCGGTAGCCGCTGGGTCAAAGAGTGACGGCCGCTCCCGGCTCTTCATGGGCCGAAACGGAATGGGCGCATGAACACTGGCATTCCGAGGACGTGGAAATCAGGCCCAAAGGGCCGAAGGAAGCAGAGCCCAGCGGTGTAAGCCCTGGGTGGAATGGGAAAATGAAAACACGAGCCCTGAAGGGGCGATATTCGTATGTGTCGTCCGTCCGGGACTCAAGATTCAAAACGGGAAAAACCACGCAGGGCTCACGCCACTGGGCTCCGCTTCTTTCGGCCTTTCGGGCCTGGCATCAGAGTCCTTAGAATGACACTCGTCGCGGGTTAATTTCACTGCTAACCTCGTCCTAAAAATATCAATGAGCAACTCGTTCGCAACGCTGCAGGCAGCGCCAGCCCAGCTCCGCCGTGTCCTGACACTCTGGGACCTCGTCTTCTACGGCATCGTTCTCATCCAGCCGATCGCGCCAGTTCCGCTCTACGGCGTCGCGCAAAAGCTTTCGAACGGCCACTTCGCAACGATCATTCTCATCGCAATGTTCGCGATGATGATTACAGCCGTGAGCTACGGACGAATGGCAGCGCTGTATCCAGCTGCAGGATCTGC
>Ga0126376_10000133_pt1 | contig 32477 bp, 32 predicted proteins | sample PanSoiMetPlot_15_FD_92760 | JGI IMG/M metagenome (GOLD analysis project Ga0126376, IMG submission 92760) | Tropical forest soil microbial communities from Panama - MetaG Plot_15 | ecosystem: Environmental > Terrestrial > Soil > Tropical forest > Bulk soil | place: Panama | collected 2016-02-17 | reverse complement strand
TCAAGATCAAACGCGACCGCGCAATCTCGATTCAAAAACCCGTTTGTTCGGATTCGATTGTTTCAAATCCTAATTCCACAGCTTCACTTTGGAGACTTTTTCAACAGCATCGGTCATGTGTGGACAGCTTCGAACGAGCACATCCTGTCCGCTTTACCCCCAAAAGCGGACATTCGATTGACGCTCAGGCACGTCCGCTCTGTGCCAAAAGGGACCCATGTACCGCAGAAAAACAAATCCTATTCAATCATCTCGTCGGCTATTTGCGAGTATTGCCGGCGGAATATCGACGCCAGGCGCCCGGTGACGCCCCCCTAGACCCCCCGATACTATCCAAGGCACAAATCAGACAAGGCGCGATCGCTTTGAATAGCTGCGCTGGGCAATTGGCAGCACGTTGACGGAGGGTAGCTGCGCCATGGCGAGACGAGAAATCCTGGACCGCATCCAGAAATACGTTGATCCCTTCCGCATCACCAAGGGCAAGCGCTTTCGCCTGAACAGCGTCGATCCGGGAGACACCCGCGGCCTGCAACTTGGCAAAGGCGAGGCAGCCGAACTTCTCGCTCGCGGCGCCGAGTGGCTCGCGGAAGAGCAGGACATGCTCTACGCGCAGGACAGCTGGTCCCTGCTGCTTGTGTTTCAGGCGATGGATGCGGCGGGCAAGGACGGCACCATTAAGCACGTCATGTCGGGCGTCAATCCGCAGGGATGCCAGGTGTTCTCGTTCAAGCAGCCCTCGCGGGAAGACCTCGACCACGACTTCATGTGGCGATACGTCAAGTGCCTGCCCGAGCGCGGGCGCATCGGCATCTTCAACCGCTCGTACTACGAAGAGGTCTTGGTCGTGCGCGTGCATCCCGAAGTCCTCAGACGCCAGCGGCTGCCCGCACCGGATGTCAGCAAGAAAATCTGGGATCAGCGGCTCGCCGATATCGCGCATTTCGAGGATTACCTCACCCGACAGGGAACGATTATCCTCAAGTTCTTTTTGCATGTGTCGCGCGCGGAGCAGAAAAAGCGCTTCATGCAGCGCCTGGAACGGCCGCAGAAGCACTGGAAGTTCTCTGCCGCCGACATCCGTGAGCGAGGCTTCTGGGCCGACTACATGCACGCCTTTGAGGAAGCAATCCGCGCCACCGCGACGCCGCGAGCACCCTGGTTCGTCGTGCCAGCCGACAATAAATGGTTCACCCGGCTCATAGTCGCAGCCGCGATCGTGGAAGCGGTGGAGAAGCTTGACCTGGACTATCCGAAGATCGATGCCGCAAAAAAGAAGGAGCTAGTGGCGGCGCGGGCGGCGCTTGCCCGCGAGAAGTAGCTCGATCGCTCCGTTAGCTCGGTTGCTTGGCCCTTTTGTAAATGTGATGAAAAACGTCACGCCGTTTGCCGGGCATCCAAGCCTGTTCCGCCTCGCTGCGCCTTACAGCGGCACCACCTGCACTGACGCTTCCATTCTGCTGAAGGCGTCCGCTGGCCCATGCCAAGAGCCGGAGAGCGGAGAAGCCTTTTCCTGCTCGCGCGCCACGGCAACCGAGACGTGCTCAGTACCAACGATCTTGTTGTTGGTCGGATCAAATCCATGCCAGCCCGCGCCGGGAATGTAGATTTCGGCCCAAGCATGCGTGGCGCCGTGCTGACCTCCGCCCATCTGGATGTAGCCGGTGACGAATCTCGCCCCGAACCCCCAATGCCGCGCGCCTTCCATCATGAGCACCGCAAAGTCGCGGCACGATCCGCTGCCGAGGGTCAGCGTCTCGTGCGGCAGCTGAACTCCGGGCTCCTCGCGCCGGGCATATTTGAATGATTGATGGATGTGAGCATTGAGCTTGTGCAGAAGATCGAAGGTGCTGATGACCTGTCCGGGGCGGTAGAGGTCATGCAGCCAATTCTGCAGCTGCGGGCCATCGTACGGATAGCTGGGAAGGCGGTACACGACCAGCTCCACCTGCTCTTCCGGCAAATACTGGAACGGGAATTCGCGGGCCGTTGGCTCGATTAGGCATTCGATGGGGTTGTCGTCATAAAGTTCCACGTCCACTTCGCTTGCGACACTGAGCCTTCGTGACGATTCTTCGAACGTGAGAACAGCGATGGAATTGCCGTAGATGTCGCGCAGCCAACGTACCGCCGCCGCCGGCGCGACACTCAGGCGCGACCGCGAAATATGCACGTCATGTCCCTCGCGCGGCCGCAGCAACGCGCGGTGGGGACCGAATTTGACCGGTTGATTGTAATGGTATTGCGTTTCATGGACGATGCGGATGCGCTTCATGACACAATGACCCAGGCATAGGCGATCGATTCACCTGGTCCGAGCATGCGGCGGACGCAATTTCTCGGTTTCCGAGACGAACAGATCCATTCCCAAGCGTTGGGAAAGATACTTGCCGACGAGCTGCCCCTTGACGCTGCTCCTATTCGACGAGGATGTGCGTGAGGCTGCTGCGTCAAGTTCCTGCCTCCAACGCGGTGACCGCTCTGTGCAAGGAGCCCGACGAGCGGATGATGAGCTTCTCCGCCTCCACAACGAGGAAGAATACCAGTCCACCTAGGAGAAGCCATGGCCAGACCCAAAGCGGGATGGCTTCGTTGTCGAACAGTCGCTGCAGCGGCGGCGCGTAGGTGAACAGCAGCTGCAAAACCACGACCGCGCCGATGCCCAGCGGCAGGTACTTGTTGCCGAGATGCGCCGTGAGGGAGAGTGAGCTGTCCAGCAGAAAACGGCTGTTGAGGAGGTAGAACACCTGGCCGATGGTGATCATATTGACCGCAACCGTGCGGGCAAGCTGGTCCGATGCACCCTGCGACTTCATCCAGAAGAACGCCCACAGCGTGACAGCGAGCAGGGCCAGACCGACGAAGACTACCCGCCAAATCCCGAAGCCGGTCAGGATCGGCCGGCCGACCGCGCGCGGCGGCCGGTTCATCACGTCAAGCTCGTGCGGCTCGAAGGAGATGACCAGGCCTAATGCGACCGAAGTCACCATGTTGACCCACAGCACCTGCGGCGCCGTGATTGGCATGGTGAAACCGAAGAAGATTGCAACTGCAATGACGAGCGCCTGGGCGACATTCGTCGGCAACATAAAGAGGATCGCTTTCTCGATGTTGTTGTAGACGGTGCGTCCCTCCTTCACCGCCGCCGTGATCGACGCGAAATTATCGTCCGCGAGAATCATCTCCGCCGCTTCCTTCGTGACCTCAGTGCCCTTGATTCCCATGGCGACGCCGATGTCCGCCTTCTTGAGCGCCGGAGCGTCGTTCACCCCATCGCCTGTCATTGCCACGATCTGTTTGTTCGCCTGTATAGCTTTCACCAGACGAAGCTTGTGCTCAGGGCTCGCACGGGCGAACACGTCAACGTCGCGGACCCGCTCCTCCAATGTGGCAGTGTCCATATCCTCGATCTCTGAACCTGTGACTGCCGTCGTCCCGTCCCCGATGCCGAGCATTTTGGCGATGGCGGCGGCCGTAATCTTGTGATCGCCCGTTATCATCGTCACGCGGATCCCACCGTCATGACATTCCTGCACTGCCTCGATTGCTTCCTTACGCGGCGGGTCAAGCAGCCCGATCAAGCCGAGCAGAATGAGATTCTTTGGGAGGTCGGCCGGCGTGAGACCGCCGCCGTTCCCCTTTGGGCTGTCAAGCCAAGCCAGTCCAAGCACGCGCTCGCCCTGTCCGGCGAGCTTGTCCGAAGCTTCCAGGAATTGCTCGCGAGTGAGTGGCATTTTCTGCCCGCTGAGGGTTTGCTGCCGATCACAGTGCTCGAGGATGACCTCGGGCGCGCCCTTGACCAACAGGATCTGCGTGCCGTCCGCGGCCTTGTGGAGCGTCGCCATGAACTTGTGCTCCGACTCGAACGGAATGGCATCGATCCGCGGATACATGGTCTGTTCCGCTTGTCGCTCCACGCTGAGCTTGCTCGCAAACGGATAGAGCGCGCCCTCGGTCGGGTCGCCTTCCACCTTCCACACGCGTTCCTGCTGGAACAGCTGCGCATCGTTGCAGAGCACCGAGACGCGTCCCATGAGTTCGAGAACGGGGTCCTTGCCAGCCGGCTTCCCGTCTTTCTTGACCTCGCCCTCGGGCGCGTACCCGTTCCCGGTGACCTGATACGCCGACTCAGCAGTGACGGCGGACACCACCATCATTTCCATGAGCGTCAGCGTGCCAGTCTTGTCGGAGCAAATCCGCGACACCGAGCCGAGGGTTTCTACTGCGGGGAGGCGTCGGATGATGGCATTGCGCTGGGCCATGCGCTGAACACCGATAGCCAACGTGATCGTAATAATTGCCGGCAAGCCCTCAGGTATGACTGACACCGCGATGCCAACGACCGCCTGGAAGAGTTCCACAAAATCCATGCCCTTCACCCACTTGCCGTAGGCGAAGATCACGACGCTCACGAGCGCAATGACGGCCGTGATCGCATAACCGAACTTCTTGATCTGGCGCAGAAGCGGCGTTTCAAGCGCACTGACGCTGGCGAGCAGCTGATTGATGCGGCCGAGTTCGGTTTCATTGCCGGTCGCCACGACCACCCCGGTCGCGCGGCCCGACACCACCATGGTCCCGGAGAACGCCATGCTTTCGCGATCCCCCACGGTTGCGTTGGCGGAGACGGGGTCGGAGCTCTTGTCAGTCGGAACCGACTCGCCCGTTAGGGCCGCCTCTTCAGTGCGCAGGTTCTTCACCTCGGTGAGGCGCAGATCCGCCGGCACTTTGTCGCCTGATTCCAGCAGCACGACGTCCCCGGGCACGAGCTGGTCCGCCGCAATCATGCGCGTCTCACCGCCGCGCACGGTCCGCGCCTCCGCCGACAACATGTTGCGGATCGAATCCAGGGCCTTCTCGGCCTTGCCCTCCTGAATGAAGCCGAGAAGCGCGTTGAGGATGACCACGCCGAAAATAATCGCCGCATCCACCCACAAGTTAAGCATCAGCTTGGTGAAGCCGGCGCCGAGCAGGACGTAGACCAGAATGTTGTTGAACTGCGACAGCAACCGCATGAACGGTCCCCGCTTCTTTCCTTCCGGCAAACGATTGGCCCCGTACTTTTGCAGGCGGTTCTCCGCCTCGGCCGTATCCAGGCCCTTCCGAGTGTCGGTGGCGAGGCGCTTCGCCAATTCGGCGACCGAAATCGCATGCCAAGCGACCTCGTCAGCCCTGCCTGCATTCGCGCCCATGCTTCTGCTCCCGTCCCATGACGATCGTGGACAAACGTTAGCGTCGTACGCGTAACTTCGCAGTGCCGTTCGCTTCGCACCCCCGTCTGCTCACGCCCGTGGCCACGCCGGTGAGCCCTCATGGTGATTGGACCGGACGATCAAAGTTCTCCGATTACACCAAATGTGGACTCGTCATTGCTATGCGTTGGCTGTTCGTGGCAACCTACATAGTGCCGCTCCACGGGCGGTTCTGACCATCGGCGCGGCGCGGACGCGATCAGATGATCCTAACAAGCAAGAGGCGAAGCTGAGGGTAGCCCTGAATACGGCCGCCTGACGAGAACTTTCGGTCGCGATGGGGTGTTCGGCGGAGCCAGAAGGGTATTCATGTCCATACCTTGCAAGTTCGAGCGCAGCGTCCTCAGCTATGACGAGCACGGGATCATCTTGCGCAGCCATCACCCCGAAATTTACGAGGCTGGGCTTGATGACCTCAAGGCATTGCGCCTGCGCCTGCGCGACATGCGCGACAAAGAGAGCACATTGGCGCGCGCGAAGCGGCGTGAAGCACGGGGCAAGGGGCCCGCGCGAGGACAAAGCCTTCCAGGCACAGCCGAGCATCCCCTGCAGCGCAAGCAAGTATTCAGCGCCGCGTTGAAACGGGTGAACAGGGAGATCCATCGCATGGAGAAGCTGGAGGCGCGGACTGCGCACATCGAAGCCGCGCGCCGAGCTCTCGCCATGCGCCGTGCGGCTCAGTTTTCTCCGCGTCCCCAGGCCGGTGATACACCGAGCGAGGGCATGCATCCGCTGCCGAGTCGGCCGCGACGCACCCGAGTTGCTCCTGCAAGGATCGGGAGCGTATCGCAAGCGACAAAGAATGCTCAAGCGGCGCGCGACGCCCGCAACAGACCCGTCCAGTAAAAGAAAGAAGGAGAGACCGCGATGTTCTTCCTCTCGGAAGGCTTCACTTTCCGCAATTTCCTCACCGACGCCTTCGCCGTGTTCATGTTCGTCCTATGGTTCTGGCTCCTCGTTATCGTCATAGGCGACCTGTTCCGGCGTCACGACATATCCGGCTGGGGCAAGGCGATCTGGGTGATAGCCCTGATCGTGTTCCCCTATCTTGCGATATTCGCGTACATGATCACTCAGTCGAGGGGCATGGCGGAGCGAAGCAGCCAACAGGCGCAACAGGCACGTGAAGAGCTGCGGCGTGCGGTCGGCTTCAGCGCTGCCGACGAAATCGAGAAGCTTGATCGTCTCAAAAAATCGGGGTCGATCACCGATCAGGAGTTCGCTCGACTGCGCGCCAGGCTGGTTTCATAATCAATGTCGTGATCCCTTTACCCCAGCCGCGATTGGGGTCATGGCGAATCGGATTACCGGACCAGGTAAAGAGACACCTCAATAAGCATGGTAGGCGCGCCAGAGGCGCCGAGCCGTTGTCTCGTACTGTCTTAGCCCGCGTTGGGCAAAAAACCGGTCAAGTGACGGCACTTTCTCCAGCATGAGGTTCGGCACTTATTGAAGTTGGTGAAACAATTCGGGCCGGGGTGACGCCCCTCGCATGCATACCTGGCGACACACCGTCCTTTGCACGAGCTGTAACATTGGTTGTCTTCAAGAGCGAAGGAAGGAGCAATCGCCACAAGTCCCAAAGCTAGAACTGCGACCGCTTTGATTGGAAGCGTGGACATATGGACCTCGGCGCTGAAAATTTTTTACCATCATACAACGGCCGCGCGCTTGCACTCAAATATGCGCGAAATTCAAATGAGGAGGAGACGCCATGAGGGCCGCTGACGTCATGACCCCTGATCCCGTGTGCATTTCCCCGGACGCTTCGATCACCGACGCCATCCGGTTGATGCTGGAGCGCAAATTCAGCGGCCTGCCAGTCGTGGACGCGCGCGGCTCCTTGGTTGGGATCGTGACCGAGGGCGATCTGCTACGCCGCACCGAAACCGGGACCCAGCGCAAGCGGCCGCGGTTGATCGAATTTCTGATGGGTCCGGGGCGCCTTGCGAGCGAGTACGTACAAACGAGCGGGCGCAAGGTCGGCGATGTGATGACTGTTGATGTCCGGACGGTGACCGAGGATACCCCCCTTGAGGAGATCGTCCATCTGATGGAGCGCCACCAGATCAATCGTGTACTCGTGGTCCGCGACGGCAAGCTCGTCGGCATCGTGACCCGTGCCAATCTGCTGCACGCGCTGGCGACCGTTGCCCCCGAGACGAAGCCAGGACCGACCAGTGATACGTCCATTCGCGAGCGTCTCTATGCGGAGCTGAAGGCCCAGTCGTGGGCACCGATCGGCCTCGTCAACGTGGTGGTGCGCAACGGAGTCGTGCACCTTTCGGGCACGTTGCTCGATGAGCGCTACCGCGCAGCGATCCGTGTGGCGGCAGAACGTATTCCCGGCGTCAAGGCCGTCGAAGATCACCTTGTATGGGTTGACCCCGTGTCCGGCATGGTCATGCCGGCCTGAAAAAGTCACCGCGCCGTACGGAAAAGCCTCTTGACGCAATCTTGGCCGCAGGGGCCTTTGCGCTTCAAATGCGCGAAGACATCTACTGCCCCGCATCGAAAGTGCAATCCGCCCCTCCGCCCGCCTTCTGCATGATCTCGTTCGGGTCGATCGTGCAGCGCAATTTGGTGATGGTTTCGATGCTTGAGCCTGCGGCTCCCTGGGAGGGAACGCCGGCAGCCGCCGCCGTTGCGCCGATTTCGTTGGCTTCGCGCCCGGTCAGCGTGCGTTTTCGGGACCCGAAGCTGAGCTCGCAGCTACGCGACGTGATGTCGACATTGCTTACGCGGCAGACTACAGAATCCGCATCGACAGAAATTTTCTTGTTTGGCGTAAAGCCGAATGAGGTATTGCCGCGAAACAGGCGCGCAATGACTCGCTTGTCGAACGCGCGCACTGCGGGCGAATGTGGCGCTATCACTGCGGCCAACGCCAACGCGGTTGGCCCCGTTGCGCTGCCTAGAGCAGCGAACGCAGTGTTTTGCACAGCCGTGAAAGTCAATGCGGCAATAATCAGCTTCTTCATCTGGCAGCCTCCGTTTGGGACTCTTCCGGCTCGGCGATGATGAATACGAATTCAGCGGCGAACCCACACCAGCAGCCCCGCAAGATTAACATGCCTGGTTTCCTCCCCTGACACTCTTGCAGCATTATCTTGATCTCTCTGCGGCACGCAGCAAGATCATCGTATAAATGATCTGAGGTGACGAGGAGCACAGTGGCATCGAACCGTGCCCCGGTTCTGGTGGACTTCGCGCTGCAAGGCGGTGGCGCGCATGGCGCCTTCACCTGGGGTGTTCTGGATCGCCTGCTCGAGGAGCCGTGGCTGCGGATCGACGGCATCTCGGGCACTTCGGCGGGAGCGATGAATGCCGCAGTGCTGGTCGACGGTCACGCCGATAACGGCGCCGACGGCGCGCGCGCCGCGCTTGAGGATTTTTGGCGGCGGGTGTCGCGGGCGGCCTTGCTGAGCCCGCTGCGGCGCACGCCGCTCGACATATTGCTGGGCCGTTGGACGCTCGACCATTCGCCGGTCTTTATCGCGATGGATCTCATGGCGCGCTTGTTCTCGCCCTACGATGTCAGCCCTGGCGGGACAAATGCCCTGCGCGACATCCTTACGGAGATCGTCCATTTCGATCGGCTGGCGCAAGCGCCGATCAAGCTCTTTGTCACCGCAACCAACGTGCGCACCGGGCGCGGCCGCGTTTTTCGAAACGGCGAAATCACGCCGGACGTGCTGCTCGCGTCCGCGTGCCTCCCCACGCTGTTCCAGGCAATCGAGATCGATGGCGAAAGCTATTGGGACGGCGGCTACTCCGGCAATCCCACCATCACGCCGCTGGTGCGGGAATGTAGCTCCAAGGATACGATTCTCGTGCAAATCAATCCGGTCGAGCGGCCGGGATTGCCGCGTACAGCCCGCGACATTCTCAACCGGCTCAACGAGGTGTCGTTCAACGCCGTGCTGCTGAAAGAGTTGCGCATGATCGCCTTGCTGCGCCAAGTCGCGCAGCCGGATAACTCCGAGAATGCCAAATGGGCGGACATGCGCATCCACCGGATCTCCAGCAATGTGATGGTCGAGCTCGGCTATTCTTCGAAGCTCAACGCCGAGTGGGAATTCCTGTGCATGTTGCGCGACGAGGGGCGCCGCGCAGGCGAGACATTTCTGAGCGCTCACCGCGAGGACCTCGGCCGACATTCCACCTTCGATCTCGACGAATTGCTGGGAGGCGTCTGACACCGTGGGTCTTGTCGGGATCCTGCTCGGACTGGCGCTGCTCGTCTGGCTGGCGATGCGCGGCTGGAGCGTGCTCCTCCTTGCCCCCGCCGCCGCTTTGCTTGCCGCTGCGTTCGCGATGGAGCCCCTGCTCGCCAGCTGGACGCAGACGTTCATGGGCAGCGCGGCGATCTTCCTGGCGCAGTTCTTCCCCTTGTTCTTGCTCGGCGCCTTATTCGGCAAGCTCATGGACGATAGCGGCAGCGTCTCCGCCATAGCGGGCTTCATGACGGAACGGCTGGGCGAGCGCCGCGCAGTGCTGGCAGTCGTACTGGCTGGCGCGCTCGTGACCTATGGCGGCGTCAGCCTGTTCGTTGCGCCTCGTTCCGATGGCACAGGCGTTGTTTCAAGCGGCATCCATTCCACGCCGGTTCATGCCGGCAGCGATCGCGCTCGGCACCTCGACCTTCACCATGTCGGCGCTGCCGGGGACTCCAGCGATTCAGAACGCGATCCCAATGCCATTCTTCGGCACAACGCCATTCGCGGCGCCTGGTTTGGGAATCATTGCATCCATCATCATGCTGGGGTTCGGTTTGTGGTGGCTGGGGCGAGCGGAAGCCGCCGCTCGTCGCGGCGGCGAAGGCTATGGCGCTCCGACCGGCGCGGTGGTCGACGCCGCGGCGGAGGATCCAGTCGTGCGCGAGCTCGCCACGACCGCCCGCGAATTCGATCCCGCCGAAATTCATCGCGGCCAGCACAGCGCCACGACACCGCCAGTTGCTCGAGCTTTGCTGCCCCTAGTCGTCGTGATGAGCGTCAACCTGCTGATGTCGCTGATTGTTCTGCCGCGTCTCGACTTCTCGTTCCTGGCGGAGGAACGTTGGGGCTCGACCTCGCTCGCTGCAGTCGCAGGCGTGTGGGCGGTGGTGCTTGCGCTTGCTTGCGCTATTGCCGGGCTCATCGCCGTCAATTATCGCTATTTTCCGTCGTTGCGTGCGAGCATGGATGCTGGCGCCAACGCCTCCGTATTACCCGCATTCAGCGTTGCAAGCCTCGTCGGTTTTGGCGCAGTCGTGGCGGCGTTGCCGCCTTTCGCAGCGGTCCGCGACTGGGTGCTCTCGATCGAAGGAGGCCCCCTCGTGTCGCTTGCCGTCGCTACGAACGTGCTGGCGGCACTCACCGGTTCGGCATCGGGCGGTCTCACCATCGCGCTCGACGCACTCGGTAACGCGTACATGGAGCTGGCGGCACGCAACGACATCGACCCGGCGCTCATGCATCGGGTTGCGGTGATCGGCTCCGGAACACTCGATAGCCTGCCCCACAACGGCGCCGTGGTGACGCTGCTGGCCTTGTGCGGCTTGACGCATCGCGAGAGTTACTTCGATATCGTTATGGTCGCCATTGTCGGCGCGATTATCGCGCTGATAACCGTTATCGCGCTCGGCTCGGCGTTCGGCTCATTCTAGCTCTCGCGCCCGGCCTTGGATGTAGGCCATGAACACCCGCTTGCGCGGCGCGCTCAGCGCTGCGGCACCAGCTGCGCACGGCCCGAAAGCTTGGCCAAGGCGGCCTGGCGTCCGCGAGCAGTTCCGTAAGTTGCTCCACAGCTGCCATCTCGAATCAAAAAGCAAGAAACGGATGTCGGCGATTGGGCGCGCTGCCATGGTGTGTCCAGTGTCTAACCGCGGCGCAGCCAATGGCGGTTCTGTTCGGACCCTTCATGGTGCTCACATTCTGCCTGTCGCAGGCATTTCGCGACGTGTATTTCGCTCGTGTTTTTCAGGGACTGGATCTCTTTGCCGTCATCGCAATCGCATTTGGGCTGTCAGCCATAATTTTTTGCTTTGTGACAGCGATTCGCTCGCCGGGCGACTTCACCAAGCTTCGAGAACATGTCCGGACGGCGACAGCGATGAACGTCACCACTGCGCTTGCGTGGACTTTCTACTTTTTCGGCCTCAAGCACCTCGAGCCCTCCATCGTGAACACGCTCCATAGCGGCATGGCGCCGTTGACCGTCGTTGCACTGGCCGCTGTCGGGATACCGCTAGCAAAAGAAGAGCTCGTAAGCAGACGAGAATATGCGTGCTATGCCGGGCTCACACTCTCCCTTGTCGGGCTCTGGTGGGTGGTACTTTCCGGTCGCTCCGGCTTTCCGGACCAAGATGCCGAGTCGAGCTTGCTTGCCTTGGCACTACCGCTAGTCAGCGGCTCGTCGAGCACGATCAGTCTACTCTACTCGAAGCGGCTTCATGATCAGGGCGTGAGTGCGGAAGGTGTCACGGCGGTACGCTACTTGCTGATTATCGCCGTTGCGACGAGCATCGAAATGCTCAAGGGATGGCCGGAAGGCATACACACCTCCGCGCAGTTGGCGACGATCTCCATCGCAGCGACGGTACTGATCGTACTGCCCACGTTTGCCTTGCAAGTTGGCATTGCCCGCACCGCGCCTTTGACTGCGCAGGTGATTCGAGCGCTCGGGCCAGTGTGCGTCTTCGCGCTGCAACAGTACGACCACAGATTGAGCTATTCCTGGCCGACTTTGGCGTGCATCATCGCCTATTCGATATTTACCCTAGCAGCCAATGTCGTGCATGGATGGCGCGACGGGCCAGCGGTGATGGTCGCCACCGTAGGTGCCCAAAGGGGATGACGCCACCGGGCGTACTGCAGATACGCAATGTGGCGAACCTGCTCGGACTGGCGCTGCTCGTCTCCTTCGCGTCGGTTCCGCGGCGCGCTCAGCGCTGCGGCGCCAGCGGCGCATGCCCCGAAAGCTTGGCCAAGGCGGCTTGGCGCACCGTCTCGCGACGCAGCAGATCGGCGAGCTTTTCCGGCGGGTTGTCGGCCGGCACGGTCATGCCGAGCGCCTCCATGCGCGCGCGGAACGGCGGCGACTGCACGACCGCGTTGAGCTCTTTGTTGAGGAACGCGATGATGGCAGGCGGCGTCTTGGCGGGCGCCGCGAGCCCGACAAAACCGTTGTAGTCGAAATTCGGAAATCCCAGCTCCTCCATGGTCGGCACAGTCCAGGTGGCAATCCGCTGCGCGCTCGCCACCGCCAGCGCGCGTACTTTGCCATCGTCGGCGAGCGGCTTGGCCTGGGCATAGAACGCGAAGGCGCCCTCAATTCCCCCGGCCGCGACGTTGCGCGCGGCTTCGCCGGAGCCCCGATACGGCACGCCCACGATTTCGGTTTTGCCGAGCGAATTGAGTTGCGTCAGCGCGATCGCCGGCGAGGTTGCGGGACCGGAGGTGCCGAAGCTGATTTTCGTCGGGTTGGCTCTGGCGTCGGCGATCAGCTCCGCAAGCGATTGGTACGGAAGCTTCGCATCGATGATGAGAACCAGCGGCGGACCCTCGACGATGATGCCGATCATGGCGAAGTCGTCGACCGCGTTATACGGCACCGGGATATAATGCAGGTTCTGCGCGTCGGCGACCGAGTTGGCGAACAGCGTGTAGCCGTCGGGCGCGGCGCGCACGGCATAGGTCCCGCCTACAACGCCCGAGCCGCCGGGCTTGTTCTCGATCACGATGTTCTGTCCGATCCGCTCCTGCAGCATGGCCGCCATGACGCGCACTGGAACGTCGGTCAACCCGCCGGGCGCGAACGGCACCACAATGGTGATGGCCCGCGCCGGATAGTCCTGCGCCTGAGCAGCCGCAGGCGAGGCCGCAATGAGAGCGGCAAGCATGCCCGCGCGTAGCGCTCTCGTCATGATTTTGGCTCCCGTTCGCTCCGTCCAGCGCAAGCATAACAATGCAAACCTATTTGTGCATCGATTTACGCGCGTATCTTTCCCTCCCGCACGGAGAATGCCAAGGTTGTGTCCGGCGCCCCGTCCCCACCTCTTGGACCAGCCACCATGAGCGATAAAAGCGCGTCACGCGCGGCGCAGCCGCTGCTTCCGGTCGAGCTCGGCGCCGGCAAGATCAGGTTTGCGCAAGGCATGAAGGCTGGCCGTTGGGTTTTCGCCACAGGGTTGATGGCACAGGATTTCGTCAACGGCATTGCGCCGGACGTGCTTGCCACGCGCGCGCCGCATGCCTCCCTTCCCAAGCGCGAGAAGGAGGCGCAGCGCATCTTCGAAAACCTTGAAGCCGTGCTGTCCGCCGCCGGAACCGACGGCAGCAATCTTGTGCGCACCGATCAGTACTACACGACGGTGAAGGCGGTGCCGCCCTATCAGCAGGTCCGGCGCGAATTTCTGCGCGGGTGCATCCCGCCCTCGACCTCGATCACCCAGAAGCGGCTGCTGCTTCCCGACGCCGACATGACCGTGCAAGCGCTGGCGGCGATCCCGGACAAGGATTTCGCGGTGGAGCATCACAAACACGAGTACCTCAAAGGACGCCCCACGTCCGGCTATTCGCCTGCCCTCACGGTCGGCGACTTCATCTTCATTCCCGGCATCACCAGCATGGCAATCGGCGACGAGCCGCGCCGAAACGGCATTGCCGCGGCGGCGTTGATGGCGGTGGGCGCGCAATGGGGCGGGCAGCCGATCAAGCTTGAGACCGAATTCATCATCACCCAGCGCATCGTGCCGTCGCTGAAGCTCGTCGGTGCCGGCCTCGAAGATGTTGCACATGCACAGATTTATCTCACCGATCCCGAGGACTATTCCGCCTTCACCGAAGTCTGGTCGCGACATTTCGGAGAAACGGGACCCACCTTCTCCGTCATTCCCTGCATCGAGCATGGGCTCGCGCCCTACCACGGCAAGCTCGAGATCAACGTGCTGGCGCTAAGACCGGGCGGTGCCGCGCGCAAGCGCCACATCGACGCCTCCGTCGCGACGGCCTTGCATCGGCAGCCGCAGGCGCTGCGGGCGGGAGACCTCCTCTTCATATCCGGCCTTATGGCGGCGGAACGCGACGGCCTTGCGCCATCGGCCGCGCGCGATCCGCGTCAGCCGTGGTTCTCCTCGCCGGCGCAAATGCAGGCGGACATCATTATCGGCAACATCAAGCGGCTCTGCCAAGCCGCCGGCACCTCGCTCGAGAACGTCGTGCGTCTCCAGCAATTCCATACCGATATCAGCGAGTTTTATGCAGTTTACAAAGTGTGGGAGCGCCATTTGGCAGGCCGCCCGCTGCCGTTCTCGGCGGTCGAGGTGCCGGCGCCGCTGCCCGTTCCCGGTGCGAACGTGCTGATCGAGGCCTGGGTTTATGCGCCTTGATGATGGTCGCACATTTCTACGAAATGGCGATCAATGCCCATGACAGTGCTGCGATCATCACACCGCATAATGCCCAAGCCACAATCAGGCTTGCGAAACGATTGAAGGCGTCCAATTTCGATGACCCGACGATCACCCTCGATTTCAAGTACCGCGAAAATCCGTAGATGAACCAAATCGCGACCGCCGGGGACAGCGCGACGCTTTGCAACATATTTTCGAAAACCCGCTGCTGCGCGGTCGCGTCGAGATCGCTCAACGCCGCCACGCTCAAAAGCGCGCCGAACGGCACGAGTGGCAATCCCGCGAGCACACCGTGTACGCCGTCCGGCACGCGCTGGTGCGATGTCGCCGCCAAAAAAATCGCCAGCGCGAGCGCGAACAGGACGATTTTTAGCTTGCTGCCCAGGATTGTGCGATCGATCGACTGCCAGGAGAACATGCTCGTATCAGCCGCAGCAAAATGGACTTGGGGCAACAGGACATGTGCGAGCGCAACCAAGAGCAAGCCGGCGAGTGTGCAAATGATCGCGTAGGGAAGTTGTCGCCGCTCCGGAATGCCCCCAATCATCTGCGGTCGGAAGGCGATCAAGATCCATGCTGCAACAACGGCAACGGCAAGAGAGCCGGCGAGAATCGTTTCGTTGACATCGCCCAGTAAGCGCAAAAAAACGATCATGAATACAGCGCAGAGCGATCCGTTGATGAGGGGAAGCCACAACATGCTCCGCGCCATAGGGCCTACGCTCCGTTGCTCGGCGAAGAAGAATGCAAGCCCGTTGAGTGCCGGGAACGTCAACATCAAGCCCGCCGCGTGTGGAAAGGGTGCCGCCAGAACGACGAGACAAATGTATACGGCCGTGCCAGCTGCAACGCGCCAGAGCAAATAAACTCTCCCCGCGGCGCGCTCCTGCCTCCTATGCCGCCGTCACCTCCGCTGCCGGCTGCTGATACGCCCTGAGCCGCGGCAGTACCTCTTGTGCGAAGATCGTCAGGTTGCTCACCGTATCTTCATGGCTCAAAAAGCCTGCGTGGCCCATCATCAAAAGGTTGCCCATGCCGCCGCAATATGCGCAGAAGCTCACCAATTGGTCGTAGACCTGATCCGGCGTGCCACAAAATAAGATCCCCGCATCGATCAGGTCCTGCACGCTCCCGCGATGCATGTCGATCACGCGGCCGTCTTTGGTGAAGCTGCGCGGCGCGGTTTGGCCCTTGAGCATGCGCGCGTTGTCCTCGACTGAGAGAAATCCCGGCGGATTGCGAAACGGCACATGCACGATCGAGGATGAGCGCAGATAGCCGGCGACAAGTTCGCCGCGACGGCGCGCCTCGGCCTCGTCGTGCGCCACGGCGACGAGGCCGAGATAGGCGAAGCGGTCGGCGCCAGGCGCGCTGCGGAGCTTTGCAATGTAGCCCTGCCGGTAGGCGTCGTAGAGCGCTCGGGTGGCGTAGCCGCTGCCGAGCGTGGCCATGACGTAGCCCTTTTCCCCGAGCAGCCGGGCCTGGTTGCGGTTGCCGGTGGTGGTCCAAATCGGCGGGTGCGGCTGCTGCACGGGCCGCGGCCAGATGTTGACCTGCCGGTAATGGAAATACTCGCCTTCCCAATTGAACGGCTCGTCATGGCTCGTCATCGCCTTGATGATGAAATCGTGCGCCTCCCAGAAGCGGTCCATCACCCCGACGGGATTCTGATTCGAGGCGGGAAATTCGTACGGCACGCCCTTGATGAAGCCCATGTCGAGGCGACCGCGCGAGATCACGTCGATCGTGGAGAGCTCTTCGGCGCAGCGCAGCGGATCGGGTCGATGCCCGATCGGATAGCCGAGCACGAGCAGACGCGCCTTCTTGGTCTGCCGGGCAAGGATCGCAAGCGTCACGATGACCGTCGACGACATGCAGGTGGCGGTCTGGTGGTGCTCATTGAGCATGATGTCGAGCCCGAGCTCGTCTGCGACCATCCACTCGTCGTAATAGCGGTGGAACAGGTCGCCGGCGATTTTCGGGTCAAGCTTGCGATTGGGCAGGTTCACGCGCAGCGAGCCGTTGTGGTCGTTCCAGACCGGGTAGTACGGCTGCTCGGTGAACTGATAGACGCGCATGGTCAATCTCCAGAAGCTCGTCGTGCCGGCCGAGTCTTTTGCCGGTCGGCATCCGCGAATGCGAGCACGCGGCGCGCGAATTCCTCCGGCTGCTCGATATGGGGAAAGTGGCCGGCGCGGTCGATGGTCTCGAAACGCGCGCCCGCAATGGTCGCACAATAAGCACGGCCATAATCCTCGTTGAGAATGCGGTCGGCGCTGCCCCACAGGAACAGCGTTGGAATTCGGATGCGACGCAGCCGCGCCTTGAGCTTGGGATTGTGCATGTAAGGCGACCAGCACAATCGCGCCGTCGCTTCCCGATTGCGCGCCATGGCGAGCGCTTCGGCGTCGGTCAGGTTTTTGGGGTCGTGCCGGCCCCGACTCGGATCGAAATAAGCAAGCGCGTTGAACTCATCCGGCGTGAGCGCCCAGATATCGACGATATCGCGGGTCTCGCGGTCGCCGACCTTGATGCCGATCGCATTCGCCATCACCAAATGCGACAGGCGCTCGCTCGATTTCACCGCGATCTCTGCTGCGATCCAGGCGCCGAGCCCGACGCCGATGGCTAAAATGTCTCGTAGGTCGAGCTGCTCGAGGAAATCAAGATAGAAGTATGATAAGTCATCGACCGTATTCATGCCCTTCGGCAGCTCCGATGTGCCGAAGCCCGGATGCGCGGGAGCGAGCAGCCGGGCCCCGTGGGCGAGTGCGTCGAGCACAGGCGCGCTCGGGCTAATGCCAATACCGGGATGCAGGAACAGGACCGGCTTTCCGGCACCGCGCTCGATCAACTCCACGCGGATGTCGTTGATCACCACCGAGGACACTTGATGGGACGCCACGTTCATTGCGCTTGCTTCAAACCCAGGATTTTTGCCGTTGCTGCGAGCTTGGCGCGGAGTTGCTTGATCTCGGCAGCGAATTCGTCGGGACCGGCAATGGCGACGATCTGACCCGTCGCTTCGATCCTCGCGGTAATCACCGGATCGGCTTCGACGACGGCGCGAAGCTCATTGGCCAAGCGTTGACGCAGCTCAACCGGCATGCCGCGTGGCCCGAACAAGCCGATCGGGCTGTCGAGCTCGAGCGCCGGATAGCCGGCCTCGGCCATGGTCGGAATATCGGGTGCGCTAGGTGGGCGCTTGCGACTGGTCACTGCCAGGATTTTGATCTTTCCAGCTTGCCTGTACGGCTGCACGACGGCGAGCGAGGTCATCAACACTTGAATCCGTCCCTCGGCGAGATCGTTCGGCGCTTGCATGATGTCGCGGTAGGGAACCTTGAGCACGTCGAGCTCGGCGCTTTTAAGAAAGCCGAACAACAGGAAGTCAGAATTGCCGTTGGCGGCAGCCGCGTTGAGCTTTCCGGGGTGCGCGCGGGCAAACGACACGAGGTCGCCGACCGTGGCCAGCTGCAGCGATACGGCAGTCGACATGGCCAGCACAATCGTGGAGACGCTCGCAACTGGCAGCAGGTCGCGCTCGGCATCATACGGCAGCCTGTCGTGCTCGTAGGGATGGACGGCGAAGGTTCCGGCCGGCCCCCACAGCAGCGTGTGGTCGTCGTTCGCGCCGGTAAAGGCGGTGATTGCCACGAGACCGTCGCCGCCCGGACGGTTCTCAACGAGCACCGGCTTGCCCCACCGCGCAGCCAGGCGGTCCGCGAATAACCGCGCCGCGATGTCGGCCCCGGCTGCCGGACCGAATGGCACAATGAACCGCACGGGCCGCATCGGATAGTCTTGGCCCGCCGCGCCGGCGACACCTAACAAATTCACGAGCAGCGCGATCAGGAGAGGAAACCGCGCCATCACGACGCTCCATGCCTGCGGTGAGCGGCAACAGAATAAGCCAGAATCGACCCAAAGGGGCAAGCGGCGTCACGGGTCTCCGATCGAGCGATGCAGCGACCGGCGATGAATTTCGTCAGATGTGCTACTATGCGCGCTCGCGAGATTTCAGAATTGCGTCGCGCTCCATGAAAAAGCGATGACCCGCCGCCGACTGATCAAGCTTACCGCGGCGTTTGCGGCATCGAGCGCACTCGCTCACGACGTTGGAGCGCAGGCTTACCCGAACCGCATCATTCGGCTGATCGCACCATTCCCGGCCGGTGGCGGCACCGATTCCGCGGCCCGCATCATCGCGGCTGGCCTGTCGGAGCTGCTGGGCCAGCAGGTCGTGGTCGACAATCGGCCGGGCGCCGGCAGCAATATCGGCGCCGAAGCCGCCGCGCGCTCGGCGCCTGACGGCTACACGCTGCTGCTCGGCGCGCCACCGCTTGCGATCAACCGCTTTCTCTACGCTTCACTCAACTACGATTCCGTCGCCGATCTCGCGCCGGTGTCATTGCTCTGCCGCTTTCCGAACATTCTTGCGGTGCCGGTGTCGTCGCCGCTGACTTCGGTCCGCGCTTTCATCGATTACGCCAAGGCCAATCCGGGCAAAGTGACTTATTCATCCCCGGGGATCGGCACCACGCCGCACCTGTCCGGTGAATTGTTTAAGCGCATGGCCGGCATCGAGCTCGTCCACGTGCCCTATCGCGGCGCCGGGGCCGGCGCCATTACCGACACCATCGCCGGCCGCGTCGATTCCGCTATCAATACCACCGGCTCGCTGCTGCAAACCGTGCGCTCCAGGCAGCTGCGCGGGCTCGCCGTCGCCACGCTGAAGCGTTTCCCGACCGCGCCGGAACTGCCGACCATTGCGGAGTCCGGGGTTCCCGGCTTTGACGTATCATCCTGGTATGCGCTATTCGTGCCGGCTAAGACCCCGCCTGAGATCATCGCCAGGCTGAACGCCGCGACCGTCACGGCATTATCCGAACCCGCAGTAAGGGCCCGGTTCGAGCCGCTCGGCGTCGTTGTCGAAAGCTCCACGCCCGAAGGGGCCGGAGCGCTGCTTCAGTCTGAAATCGACAAGTGGGGTCCGATCATCAAGGCCGCCGGGATCAGCACAAGCAATTGAGCAGGAGTGAACCATGTTCAAAACGATTACACTCTGCACGGCTCTCATCACGTTCGCGTTGCTGCCGTCGCTCAATGCGCAGCCGCAGCCTTCGCCGGTCCAGCCCTCGCCGGTCAAGCGCACGATCTTGCAAAGAGCGGATGTGCCGGGAACCAATCTCGAGACGATTTATGCGAGCTTGGAGATCGCCGCCGGCTTTAAGGCCGGGCGCCATAACCATCCCGGTGTGGTCATGGCCCACATCGTAGAGGGTGACTTCTGGCTACAGCTGGACGGCGAAGCGGAACGCGTCCTGCACGCGGGGGACTCTCTGACAATTCCCGACCGCGCCATCCACAATGAAGGCGCGACTGATAAACCCGTGAAGTTGGACGTGGTTTACGTCGTTGAAAAAGGCAAGCCGCTCGTCTCGCCAGTGCAATAGAGAGGCGTCAAGCGATGCCGTCTCATCCTCATTCATCGCCGGGCGCTGTAAACCAAAGGGGTGTTTTCGATGTCCAGGGGTTGCGGCGATAGCGATTGTGGAGAAGCAAGTAGGCTGCCTTCGACGTCTCGGTATTCTTTTGTCCGTATCGCGTTGCCCGCACCACGAGGTGGAGCGCCTCGGGCACCCGCGGATCGCGCGGCTGCGCGTTGGCCCAGGCGATAATAATGGCGCCGAGATAGGCGGGAGCGCCGGGAAGCTGGTGCAAGCGTGCGACCTCGCTGCGCGCGCGGTCGCGATCCTGCGGCGTGAGGAAGGTCGGCGGCGCAAATTGCAGCGGAAGGGCGCAATCGTCACAAAGCGCGACATCGTCCGGGGCGCCGGACGTGGCTTGATTATCGGCGTCCGCATGCTCCCACCAGCGCGTTGCAACGAGCCCGATTTGGTCGCGCATGTACGGGTAGCCGAGCCCGGAAGCGAGCCAGGGACTTGCGCCGGGCAGCCGCAGCAGCAGCAGCGCCGCTTCTATTTTCTTTTGCTGCGGCGTGGCGGCGCTCTGATACGCCTTCCAGCCAGCGCCGAATTGGGGAAAATGACGCGCGACAGTGGGCGTGACGGAATTGGCAATCTCAGCGTCGTCGAGTAGCACCGCGCGCGTCCACACCGCAAGCGCCACGTCGCGCTGCATGTTGGGCGGCAGCAGGTCGGAGAGCGCGACCCGCGCCATCAGCGGCAGCGGCGTGACGAACGACATGGCGGCTGTCCCATCCCCGTCGAAATAGCGAGGATTGGGCGCAAACAACTCCGTCCGCCACTTGAGGATTGCGCCGAAGTCGTACGGAAAGTTCGTTGACGACTTCAAAGGCGGCGCCGTCGCGTCGAGCTTGGTGCGCGGGTCGGGAAGGTACATCACGAATTCGCCGCGTCGCAGCGCAAAGCGGACAAACTCGTCGAGGTCGCGCGCGAGCTTCATGCGGTGATAGCGCATCAGGTTCTCAACCCCTTCCGGCAGCGCCCGGCCGTCAAGGATTTGATCGAGCTCGGCGCGCGCCTCCTCCTGCTTGTTCTCGCCGATGAGCAGGCGCAGCCGATTCCAGACCAGAGTGTAATAGGCGGGCGAACCTGCTTCGATCGCGCGCGATGCGGCGATCGCCGCCGTGACATCCTCGTCGCCGGGGGAAAGATGCATCAGTGCGGCGACGAGCCACGGCAAATTACGCTTCTCGCGCCATCGGGTGAGCGCATCCACCTTGGCCGCGGCCACGTCCTGCTCGCGACCAGAGGTGGTCAGAACGTCGATGTCGTAAATCCAGGCGCCGAGATCCGTGGTGCGCGTGCCGGTCCGCTCCAACAGCAAAAAGTCGCGCAGATCGAATGGAAGCGCGGCCGGTAGCTCGGGAGCGAGCAGCGAGCGTTCCAGCTCCCGCGCGCGTTCCTGCGGGCGGGTCGCGAAGGCGAGCAACGAGGCCAATTTCGGCGTGTCGGCGCGATAGTCGGCGAGCTGCGGATCGGTTGCGAGGGCGTCAATCGCCTGCTGCGCATCGGCGATGAGCTTTAGTGTCTTTTGCTCGATCGCCGCGTGGATTGCGCAGCGTGCAACGAGATAGCGTGCCGTTTTCTGCCACGGCGAGGCGGCGTCGCGGCCGATCTCCGCGAACAGCTGTCCCGCGCGGGTATAATCCAGGCGATAGAAATAGGCGGCGGCGATCTGATAGGCGAGGTCGGCCTTGAGCCAGGCCGGCGCATTCGGCGGCAGCTCTTCTGGCAAGGGTGAATCCTCATAGCAATTGAGGAGGACAGCGTCCTGGCCGATCACCCAGTCGCGGAGGAGCCGGCTGTTGGCGCCGTGTTCGGCAATGCGCGCGCGCAACGTCGCGGCGGAATTGCGATAGGCGTTCGGAAAGCATGAGACGTCGAAAAGCTGCATGTCCTCCGGCCGCCGGCGGTACCCCCCATACCTCATGTCCCTGGCAGGCGGAACGCCGGCGACACGCTTGCGCAGGTCGGTCCAGCTCGTCTCCGCGTCGGAGAGGATCTCCGGAGGACCGCAACAGCGCGCGAGCAATTGCCGCGCCTGCGCCTCCGAGAAGCGCCCGCCCAGCATGATGCGGTAGGCGGCGTAGAGCCGATTGTCGGTGAAGGTGGGACGCAGGATGCCGAGCTGCCCGCGGAAATAGGCAAGATCGTCCGCCGGATCCTGGCCGGAACGGCTGAAGAACCTGATCTCCGGCCCGAGCGGACCGGTCGCCCACGCGGGGAGCACAAGACCGCAAAGCACGATGGTGAGGGTCAATAGAGACGAGATGCATCTGACCATTGACGTATCCTCTCGCGGAGCGTGGCGTATGCTTCGGCATTCCAGCGTCGCGGACTGAAGGCGTAAATGCGCCGGCCGGACGGTATTGCAGCCGGCAGTTCATCCGTCGCGACGCCGATGCTGGTACGGCAGTTGGGCGAGCGAAAATCTCCCCCGTCGGCGAAATAGTCTCGGATACGTCGGCGATCAGGGCCCATGCGGAAGAGCATCGGGACCACCTCGTCCACCGCCAGCGACTGCGTCCACCGTTCGTTGAGGCACCAAGATGTCAGGGCGGTCGCCGAGAACACCGCATCGGGAAGACGCTGGCGCAACGCCGCAACCGCCTTCACGAAAAAATCGCGCTGCGACGATTTTGCCTCGAAGTCGATCTGAAGAAACTCCCCCGGAAGAGTCTCGCGCAAGGCAGCAAGCGTCGCGGCGAAGGCGCGCGCTTGAGCGTCGCTCACGACGGGCGGATCATGGCGATCGATCTCGACATGCGCGACTGCCACCAGGCGCGTGCCTTTCGGCGGCGTCAATGGATGATGACGCGGCGTGAGAAATACAGTCTCCCCGCGCAAGATGACCGTGGCGGCCAGATAGGCCACTGCCGTGTCCCTAATATCGATGAAGCTCAGATCGTCGTCGCGGTCCCATGCCCAGAGGACGAGGGGAGGCATGTCAACGGGCATCCTGGTGCGAGCGGATATGTTTTGATCGCTACCCAAGAAAATCAAAAGCAGCAAAGGAGCAAACGAAACGCAGCGTCGAAGCAAAGGGCGCATAGCGGTCGGTCCGACTGACCAGATCGAGCCTCCATTCAAGTCTCACGTCGACTTCGACGCAACAGGAATCAGCCGCAAGTTTCGGAATCGATCAGCGAGCAAGCCTCTTTTGGTTGGATCGGATTTGTGTAAAGAGGAGCGGCGGGCTGGCGACTGGCGAGCATGTTCTGGTTTCGCAACCGCAGCCTCGGCGAAGGAATCGTAACGCGCGAATTGGGAGGACCCCCATGGGAGCAAAATCGCTTAACTGCGAACAGATGGAAGCCCGTGTCGCTCGCTTCCGCAAGCTTAAGACCTATCAAACGCAGAATTTCGAGGCGCACAACATTCCCCCGGGCGCCGTGGAAAAAGTGGCGGCGCGTCGCGTCTATCCGGTGATGGCGCCGGCGGACTACCAGGGCCGCAGCGCCGGGGCGCCGGTCAAGGGCCCGCGCGGCCTGATCGTGAGCATTGCCGAATGCGAGCCCGGCAATGGACCCGGCCTGCACCGCCATCTCAATACGGTCGAGAGTTTTTTCTGCCTGTCCGGCCGCTTCGACATCGCGTGGGGCAATCGCGGCGAGCACACGCTCGTGCTCGAGCCATTGGACATGATCGCCGTGCCGCGCGGCGAGAACCGCAGCTTCCGTAACATCTCCAACGAGCTCGGTCGCCTGCTGGTCATGATCGTGCCGGAGACCGACGAACAGGTCGACCCTGTCTCTTTTGCGCCGAGTTTGGCCAAGGAGATCGAGGAGGAATACGGCAAGACGGCGCTGGAAGGCTTGCAGAAGATCGGCTTCAAGTTCGAAGAGGAGCCAAGCGCGTGAGCGGCCGGCAGATCGCAGGCCGGTAACTCCTCCGAGCCCCTCCGAGCCCCTCCGCGCCGCCGCTACCTGAGCAGCGCGCCAATGGTGCGGTTGGCGAAGCTCAGGCGCTCGGCCATGACCTTGACGACGAAGGTCAGCAAAGCCTGGCTTAGCGGCGGATTGCTTCTTCTAATGCGCTCGAACGCCTCGGCTTTGAGAACATACAGCACGCTCGCCTCTCCGGCGGTGACTTCCATCCGTTGGCATTCTTGGACCAGCTATGGCGCGTGCGCAGCGCCGACTGCCTCGACCAGCCATTCGTGCAGCGACTCGGATTCGCTCCCGTGCGCTTGATACGCCTCGATGATCGCGTTCTCGCAGAGTTCAAGCGCCCGGTCGAGATCGCTCGCCACAAGAACATCACCGGAGATCAGACCGCTGATTCGGAATACGCTGTGGATCTCGGGCGTCATATTCACGAGCAGCAATCGCGCGCCGCAAGCGTCAGCCAACTGGTTGATCTGGCGGAAGCTGTTGGTGGCCGACGAATCGATGCCTGTTACCAACCGGAAGTCGAAAAGAAGAAAGCGGCACCGCGGCCGCGCCGCCAGCAGACCTTTAATATGCTCATGCAGCCGGCTCGCTGAGCCAAAGAACAGATAACCCTGCAGGCTCATACCCTGCAATTCATCGCCGTGATCAAATAGAACCCGGAACTCCTCGTGCCCCCGATCGAGCGAAGAATGATACTCCGATCCATCGAAGCTGAATTTGATTGCGGGGATCCGGCTTGCACTGAGCGCGAAGGTGGCGCAGCCGATGACAACCCCGATCAAAAGCCCGGCGACGAACCCCCAATAGGACAATGATCAACGCTATCGCGAGCAACGACAGATATTCGAGCAGCGGGAGCCGGCGCGCCGAATCGACCAGCCACCGATAGAGCAGATTGGCGCCAAGGTAGAACAGGAGACCGCCCAGCACGCATTTGGGCAGGTAGCCGAGAAAGTTCGGATTGACGACGGCGCCTGCTGCCGCAACCCAAGCGACCGTAATCGCGGAGAGAGAGCTGGTCGCGCCGGCCAAATAATTCACCACCGTTCGACTCACTGAGGTAACGCCGATGTACCCCGCCGACCGCTGCGATCAGCAGGTTGGCGAACCGTGCGAGTTGAGTTCCCGGTCGAGGTTCGCCTCGACTGCGCTGGTATTAAGCAGCATCGTGATTGCGGCCACGAACATGACCGAGAGGAGGTCGCCGAATAGTGACGGAAGCGCGTGCCAAGGAAAGCGCACCAGCATGTCGCTGTGCCAAGGGGACATCAGAGCGACCTGCAATTGTGGCGCAAACATCCAGCCCTCTGCTTGCGCCTGGTCCAGCGTGACCCCGAACGCCAGCAACGCGAGATGGGCTGCTATCACGCCGGTCAATAGAAGGCCGGGCAGCGCGAAAGGACTTTGCAGCCGACGCTGGCCGAGAAAAAGTGCGATGGCCAGCAGCGCGCCAGCCAGCAGCTTTTCGCCGGTCAACACGTCGAAAAGCCCACCCACGGTCTCGGCCGTGAGATGCTGACCCGTCGCCACTTGCACGCCGCCCATGACGATGAGCCATCCGGTCGCCCCGAGGAACCCGCCGACCACCGGATAGGGAACAAAACGTATCGCCCGGCCTGCATGAGAAACGCCAAGGACAAGCAGCACCGCTCCAGTGAGGGCGGTACTGAGCGCCATGACGATGATCGCACGCTCCAAGAGATGTTCGGTCGCGCCCTCGGCGATAATCCGCTCGAGGAATGCGGCGACGAACGCGGCCATGACGGCCGAGGTCGAGCTGTCGGGCCCGGCGATTGCAAATGGCAGCGAACTGCGCAGCCCGATGACCAAGCCCGCAATCGCAGCGGAGAGGAACGTGACCGCAACCCCGTAGCCGAGCCATTGTGCGAGGGGGCCGGAGAAAACCAGCGTCGCGTAGGAAAGGGAATACGCGACGGTTAGAAAGCTGCACGTGGCGCCGGCGGAGAGGTCTTGCAGCCTGGCCCGAACGATTGCAGCCGTTTGTCGAGGTTTACTCGAAGCGGTATCGGTGGCCATTGAGATTCCCCCAAACCAATCCCGATCTCGGCTGGCGATCGGTCAGCGAAGTGTGGAAAAAAATTGAGCGCTTGTCGATTTCACTGGGTTCGGTTCGGCGTGAGAGTAGGACGCCCCCAGTTGTGTTTCGTCAGCATCACGGTGGGGCCGTCCTTTGCATCGAAGGTCGCTCGGACATGGAGCGCATCCAGCCGGCAAGCTGCGAGCGGCCGGTCGTGAGATCACCGAAACCGCGCTTCGCCGCAAAATCAAGAGCAACTGCGAGGATCAAATGCGCCATGCTCGGCGCGCTCTGCATGAGATCGGGCACTCGTCCCTCGAATATGTCCGCCATGCGCTGTCCGCGGGTCAGCTCATGGGCCAAAACGGTGGGCGAACGCTCCCTTTCGGGTCGACTCATTTCGCGCACCCATACGCAGATCCCTTCGCACATGTTGCGCGCCGCAAACTCGAGCCGCTGGTAAGCCCAATCCGTTTGCCGTCGGGCGTCGTGGAAACGAGGCTTACCATCCAGGCTGTCGAGATACGCACAGATGAGTTGGCTGTCCTCCATGCCAACGCCTGAATCATCGATAAGGTACGGCACGCGCCCGGATGGATTGATCTGATAGTAAGGACTGTTGGCGGCGCGCGTCTTCGCCCCGATGATCTCGACGCGGCCCTCGAGCGCCTTTTCCAGCACTAGAATGCGCGCTAATCGCGCGTAGGGCGAGGTGAACGTGACATAGAGCTTCATTGAAAACTCCAATGCGCCGCTTCCTATCCAAAGGCGCCGGCGAAGGTGGTGATAGCACGCCAGGTGTGCCAGAAGACTGCGGCACTGCGAGATTTCGACCAGGCTCGAGCCCGCTTTGGTCACGGCCGATGCCGTCAAAGCCGCACGGTCTTCCACCTCCGCTTTGCCGAAACCGGAACATGCGCGACTCAACGCATATGTCTGCTAAGTGCCCACAAGCGGTCATGCCACTTCCGCTCAGTCACATCACTGATGTAGCCTACTCCTCCTTTCAGCGGCAGCGCTCATGCATTCGTCACAGATGGCGGTCTTCGTCAATGACATCAGCGCGTACACTTGTGCTCGACCCTGGGGGCAATTGATGGAACTTCCACGTCGGCAATTTCTGCGTCTGGCCAGCGGCACGGCCGCGCTGCCAGCCGTTTCGCGTTTCGCTTGGGCGCAGGCCTATCCGACACGGCCGGTGCACGTCATCGTCGGATTCACCGCTGGCAACAACATCGATATCGTTGCACGGCTGATCGGCCAATGGCTGTCGGAACGGCTCGGCCAGCCGTTCATTATCGAGAACCGCCCAGGCGCCAGCGGCAATATTGCCGCCGAGGCGGTCGTGCGCGCGCCGGCGGACGGCCATACGCTTCTGATGACGGGCACCTTCAACGCGATCAACGCAACGCTCTATGAAAACCTCAGCTTCAATTTCATCAGGGACATCGCCCCTGTCGCGAGCCTGTCGCGCACCGCCGGCGTGATGGAAGTCAACCCTTCGTTCCCGGCCAAGACCGTCCCTGAGTTCATCGCATACGCGAAGGCCAACCCGGGTAAGGTCATGATGGCCTCAGGTGGACCGGGGAGTGCGCCGGGTCTGTACGGCGAGCTGTTCAAGTCGATGACCGACGTTGACTTGGCAGTGGTGAACTATCGCGGCTCGCCGGCTGCGCTGTCCGATCTCATTGCCGGCCACGTTCACGTGACGTTCGACCCGATTGCATCATCGGTCGGCTATATCAAGGCAGGTCAGCTGCGAGCTTTGGGAGTGACGACAGCAAAACGCATCGAGATATTGCCGGACGTTCCAACGATCGGCGAATTTGTGCCGGGCTACGAGGCAAGCGGTTGGCAAGGCATCGGCACGCCGGCGAACACGCCACCGCAGATTATCGCCATCCTCAATAAGCTGGTGAATGAGGCGCTTGCCAGCGCGGAGTTCAAGACACGGTTCGTCGATCTGGGCCTGGAGCCCTATGCAACCTCGCCCGCCGAATTCGGCAAGTTCATTGTCGACTACACCGAGAAGTGGGGCAAGGTGATCCGAGATGCCAACATCAAGCCGAATTGAGCTTCTAGGCTCACCGGCTGAATTCGGCCGCCTGAGCGCCGAGCCGATGCCCGCCGACAGGGCAACGCAAAACACTGCGCAACGCACTCTCACCGGCGAGATCGACCGCTGGGTGCCGATTATAAAGGCGGGCGGCGAATACGCGGATTAGCCATGCGACTTCCCCGGCGGAAATTTCTGCATCTCGCCACGGCCATTGCCGCGCTGCCGCTCCTGCCACCACTCGCCAGCGCGCAGAGTCATCCGTCGCGGCCGGTGCGGATCGTTGCGGCGTTTGCAGCGGGCGGCGGCGTCGATATCACCGCCCGGTTGATCGGCCAGTGGCTTTCCGATCGGCTGGGACAATCTTTTGTGGTTGAGAATCGACCGGGCGCCGGCGGCAACATCGGCACCAAAGCCGTCGTCAATGCGCCTCCCGACGGACATACTTTGCTTCTGGCCACCCTTCCCAACGCCGTAAACGCGACCCTCTACGAGAAGCTCAATTTCGACTTCATCCGCGATATCGCACCTGTCGCAGGCATCATTCGCGTGTCGATGGTTATTCTGGTGCATCCATCGGTTCCAGCCACGACCGTTCCCGAATTGATCGCCTATGCGAAGCGCAATCCAGGCAAGGTCAACATGGCCTCGGCTGGAGCGGGCAGCGCGCCGCACATGGCCGGGGAGCTTTTCAACTTCATGGCGCGCGTGCACATGGTCCACGTCCCCTATCGTGGCCAGGGACCTGCGCTGAGCGATTTGCTTGGCGGACAGGTGCAGGTCTTTTTCGCGACCACTCCCGGAACAAGCGACTTTGTCAGAACCGGCAAACTGCGTGCACTTGCGGTGACGAGTCCGACGCGGGCCGAAGGTTTTTCGCAGCTGCCGCTGGTTTCGGATTTCGTCGCCGGTTACGAAGCGAGCCAGTGGTATGGCCTAGCCGCTCCGAAGAAGACGCCCGCCGAGATCGTCGATAAGCTCAACCGCGAGATCAACGCCGCGCTTGGCGATCCCATGATGCGAGCAAAGTTTGCCGAGATAGGCGGCGGCCCGCTTGCCGGCTCCCCCTCCGCGTTCGGTCAGCTCATCGCCGAGGAAACCGAGAAGTGGGGCAAGGTGGTGAAGTTTACGGGGCTGAAGCCGGAATGACCGGCGGCGGCAAGTTCGCAGCTACGAATGTGACGCTGCGGGCCTTACTCGAGGAAGTCGAGCTCCTCCAACCATCTTAAAAAGGAGTGCGCCGCGGCATGCGCTTCTTCTTCGCTCCCTGCGCGCTCCATCTTATGCAAAATTTCGTCACGCTGATCGACTCCTGGTCGGGCCTCCTGTTCGCGGGCAAAGTTCACCGCGTCGTCAATGTCGCGGATGATGCGTCCGTCCTTAAGATGGAGCTCGGGCGTGAAATAGAACTCGGCCGGCATGCTGCAGAAACGCCAAGCTGTGCCAGGAGTTCCACCGACCCCGTTCGGCCGCGTCGGCCACCGGAAGTGCTTCGATCGATCAGAAGCAGGAATGCTCGCAGAAATCGACCCAACTTAAGTCCACCCCGCGCATGCAGGCGCTTAAAGGCCTAGGTCGCTGAGGGAAGGGTGATCGTCGGGACGACGGCCGAGCGGCCAGTGATATTTGCGCTCGCCATCCTTGATCGGTAGGTCGTTGATGCTGGCGATGCGCCGCCGCATCAGCCCATCCTCGTCGAACTCCCAGTTCTCGTTGCCATAGCTGCGAAACCAGTTTCCGGAATCGTCGTGCCATTCATAGGCAAAGCGCACGGCGATCCGGTTGTCACGGAACGTCCAGACTTCCTTGATCAACCTGTAATCGAGCTCGCGATTCCATTTGCGCGTGAGAAACGCCTCGATCTCCGCCCGGCCGTGAATGAACTCGGCGCGATTGCGCCAGATGCTGTCGACCGTATAGGCCAGCGCGACACGCGCGGGATCGCGCGTGTTCCAGGCGTCTTCGGCGAGACGCGCCTTCTGCGCGGCGGTCTCGGCTGTGAACGGGGGCAGTGGTGGGCGGGCCACGGACCGGCTCCTACTGGTTGAGGTTCGAGCGTCCTTGCGGCGGGCTTTTTCTGAATCGAGGTGGTCTCTCGTTCTCCCGTGCTTTCGACCGAAAGGGTAGCATATGACGCCCGCTCACTGTGATCGGCAGAATGTCCTGCAGCGGCGGGGCACGTCATCAGCCATTGCCTGCAAACATCTTACTCCCGGCACGCTTAGGTCATACTTCCGCCCGCCGCCGAGCGTTATTGACAGATGCTGCGCCTGGGGATCGTCGGCGCGCGAGTCGGGGGACCCTTTTGTTGATCCGTCGCCAGACCGGCTTGAGCCGCGGCGTCAAAGACATCCTCGTGACCGGCATCACGGTCACGTCGCTTCTCACCTCTGCGGCTACGGCCTCCGCCCAAAACTTCTTCGAGGCGCTGTTCGGCCGTCCGGGGTTTGCTCCTGGTCCCGTGCCGGACGCCAATTTCACGTCGCGCGATCGGCGGGAACTGGCGAACCCTCCCTACCGGCAGGCGTGGATTGCGCCCGCCTATCGGCGGCAGGTCGTCCGATACCACCGCAAGGAATCGCCAGGCACGATCCTGGTCGATACCGCCGCACGCTACGTTTACTACGTGCTTCCCGAAGGTAAGGCGATCCGCTACGGCGCGATCGTAGGCGAGGATGCTCAGGCCTGGTCCGGCGTTGCCACGGTGGGCCGCAAGGAAGAATGGCCAGGATGGACGCCGACCGAGAATGAGAAGCGGCGACTCGGCCCGCTTCCGAACTATGTCGAAGGCGGCGCCAGCAGTCCAATGGGTGCGCGTGCGCTCTATCTCTACACGGGCGGCCAGGACACGCTCTATCGCATCCACGGCACGAACCAGCCAGGATGGATCGGACATGCCATTTCGTCGGGCTGCATACGGTTGACCAACGAGGACATCATCGATCTCTACAGCCACGTGAAGATGGGCGCGCTTGTGGTGGTGCTGGGACCGAACGCTGGCGCTCGCGTCGCATCGGCCAACGGCCAGTAGCGCCATCCGGGAATACACATTCTGGACTGCCCTTGAACCATCTCCGAGACCGGGCGGTCATCACGTGCCGGGGCTCGGCCTTCCCTCAGGCTGTCGTCAGGTTTCGGTCGGTCGCGTCGGATCGACTGACTCAGCGACATCGCTACAGCACCGGCGCAATAAATTTACGGTCGGTATTCGGGCCATTCCGGACACGGATGGAACGTCATCTCGAAATCCGGGACCAGCTGTGAGCAATCGCTACGTGGCCGGGACGCTCAGTCATGCTTCGGAATGCCGGCCTTCTCGATGACCGCCGCCCATTTGGCGATATCGCTCTTCATGCGCTCCGTCATCACCTCCGGTGTGCTGCCGCGCATCTCCATGCCTAGCTTGCTTACCTTCTCCTGGACATCGGGATTCGGCAACACCTCGTTGATGGCCCGGCTAAGGACCTCGACGATCGCCTTGGGCGTCGCGGCAGGAACGGAAATGCCGTTCCAACTCACGACTTCAAAGTCCTTGATACCGCTTTCCTGGACGGTCGGAACGTCAGGCAGATAGGCCGTTCGCTTTTGGCCGGTGGAAGCCACAGCGACGACTTTCTTGTCCGCGATCTGCCCTCGTATTGCTGCATAGAACTCGAAGGCAACATCGACGTCGCCGCGCAGGAGCGCAGTCGCCATGTCCGGCGATGTTCGGAAGGGAACGATCGTCACTTTAATGTCGGCCGCACTCCTGAAGAGCTCAGCAGCGAGATTCTGGGTACTGCCGGGATTGATGGTAGCGATATTCAGTGTTCCCGGGTTCGCACGCGCCATTTTGACGATGTCCTCGACGGATTTCAGTGGCGAGCCTGTCCTGGTCACGATCAGAAGGTCAAAGAAGGAAGTCGTCGAAGTCGAGGCGAAGTCCGCAAGAATGTTGTAAGGCAGCGACTTGAAAAGGGACGCGCTGATGGCGTTGTTGTTGCCGGTCATCAACACGGTATAACCGTCGGGAGCAGCCGACGCGGCGGCTTTCGCGGCGACGATTCCGCCGGCTCCGGGACGATTCTCGACGACGAACTGTTGTTTGAGCCGGCCAGACAGCTGGTCCGCCACAATGCGCATCCCGACGTCTGCGATGCCACCGGCCCCATAAGGAACGATGAGCTGCACCGGGCGATTCGGATAATCGGATTGGGCATTCGTAGTCACAATCATCGCGACTATCGAGAAAAGAGTCCCGGCGATGCGCAGCAAGCGGACTGGCCGACACAGGACGGCAACGGTGATGCATTCGATCATCCTAACGTCCCCATTATTTCAATCGACATTCCTCTGAGCGGTTGTGTGGCTAG
>Ga0126376_10000132_pt1 | contig 32483 bp, 25 predicted proteins | sample PanSoiMetPlot_15_FD_92760 | JGI IMG/M metagenome (GOLD analysis project Ga0126376, IMG submission 92760) | Tropical forest soil microbial communities from Panama - MetaG Plot_15 | ecosystem: Environmental > Terrestrial > Soil > Tropical forest > Bulk soil | place: Panama | collected 2016-02-17 | reverse complement strand
CCATAACCGCCTCGAACCACTGTCTTCTGATCGCCTCTCACGTCCCACGCAAAACCGACACGCGGCCCCCAGTTATTGCCGTCGAAACAGCTCTTCAATGCGCAGTCAGAAACGCCCGGAGTGCCTGTGAATCCGGCCAGATTAACCTTCTCAGGAATCAGGAAGGGATTCTTTCCTTGCGCCGCAAGACTGGGATCGAAGATGCCGGCGCGGAACAACTTGTCGTGACCAAAACTCATGCCTTCCCAGCGGAGACCGAGGTTGAAGGTGAGTCGTGGTGACCAGCGAAAGTCGTCCTGAACGAACGCTGCGAAATCTGTCGCGACGAAGTTTCGTGCCGGATCGCCAAACGCGGATTGGATCGCCGTTACCCTTCCACGCAGGAAATTCTGAAAAGCGTTACAGTCGTTAGTATCAAGGGTGCATTGAGTAAAGAAGTTTGGGTTCACTGCCCCGGAAGATGTCGAACCGGTGGTCAGCGCACCACGGACGGCAAAGTTGTTGAAACGATTCAACTGGTATTGAATCGCCTCGCCGCCAAACCGGAAGCTGTGTTTTCCATGAGTCATCGAGAAAGTGTCGACGATGTTGTACTGGTTCGACACTGTTCCGCGATCGTCATTCACACCGGTTCCGACCTGGAAGAGGCCGGTGATGGAGAACTGGTACATTCCCGGGAAGATGTCGCTGTTTCCGCGCGTAGCTCCGATGTCGGAGACGTTGACTATGTCCGTCGGAATGTTCGCGAAGATAAAGCGACTGAAACCGAGCCGCAGCTCATTTATCTTGCTCGCACTGAACACGTGAGTTTCGGTTACTGAAAGGAAGCGATTCTGTTGCGTGTCGGTGCGCGGAAATGCGAGCGAGCTGGCGGTGCCGAACGGTTTTGCGACCGCGCCGTTGTCCCAGAACCAGCGTCCCGAGATCTTGTCTTTGCCGTCGCGCATGATGCGGTCGTAGCTGATTGTGTACTGGTTGTCTTTGATCGGAGCGACGCCCGAGAAACTACAGGTGAAAGTTCCGGGGAACACACCTGCTCCAGGCGCTGGAAGCGACCCGGTCTTGCAACCGGCGCCACCGGATCTCGGAATCAGGAAACCGGAACCGAAGGCGTCGTTGTGAAGGTTTAGAATGTTAACTGCGATCGGATCGATCTGTGCCGGCGTGAGGCCGAACGATTGTGCGAGCAGAGCCGCCGAAGTGGAGCCGTCGGCATTGGTAGGAATTCTCTGGATCGTCGGCGTCAAGCTCGAACCATTCGGATCCAAACCGTTGCGGGCGCGTACTCCCTGATAGTTGAAGAACCAAAAACCATTCAGCACCGGCACTGGACCACTGGCACTGCCGCCGAACACGTTCTGCAACAGGCGGGCGCGTTTGCTCACGCCATTCGCGTTGCGAAAGTACTCGTTGGCATTCAGCGCGTCGTTGCGGTGTGACCAGTAGGTTTCCCAATGATAGTCTTTGGAACCCGATTTAATGACCAGGCCCAAAGCGCCGCCGCCTTTGCTGCCCTGCGAAGCGTCGTAGAGGGAAGTTGCAACTTTCATCTCTTCGAGTGTGCTCGGGTTCGGAAGTGGAACGGTATCGAAGTGGGCGAGATTGAAGTCGTTAACGTTGATGCCTTCGAGCGAGATGCTGTTGTTGGTCGTGCGCTGTCCGTTAACGTTGATGTCGGCGGTGCCGCGACCGGCGCTGCGAACGTCAGTGGGTTCGCCGGCGGTACCTGCGGAAAGCGACAACAGAAACAGGAAGTTTGGCGAAGCGAGCGGCAACTGCCGGAGGGTTTCAGCACCCAACGGTTGACCGGTCACCGCACTCGAGGGGTTGATCAGTGAGGTACCAGCCTCGACGTTCACCGTTTCTTCAATGCGGCCGGCTTCGAGCGTGACGTCTTGCCGGGAAATCTCGCCGATCCGTACCTGGACCGCTGTCACGACTGCCTTCTTAAAATTAGGGGCTGTTATTTCCAGCCGGTAAGGCCCGGGTGTCAGCAGCGTAATCGAGTAGCCGCCGTCACCGGCAGTGGTTGCTGTGCGAACTGATTTGCCGGTGCCTTCGTTAATGACGTCGACGGTGGCCCCGCTAACGAGGGCGCCGCTGGCGTCACTGACTACTCCGGTAATACCGCCTGTTTGGCTCGCTTGTGCAAACACGCTTATCGCACACAAGAGGCTCAAGATCGCCGCGCTTGCCAAGCGTAATGCGCTTCTCATGGACAATCCTCCTTTTATTTGTCGCTAAAGCTCGTTTATCAGGTTAGGGACTAGAACGCTCAAGGTCGGATGAACGATTTCGGCACATGCAATGAGTATTCCGGCCGCGGGGTCTAAAAGGTAAGTACGGCTAACGGTTGCGGTGAAGGAACTTAGGCTCAATCCGGGTGGACCGGCACCAGCGAATGTGAGTCGCCGTTTCGTCAAAAATTTAATTATTCTTCAAATTCTCGGATTCGCGACGAAACGAGCCACAGATTTTCGCAGATGAACACTGATAAATCGGCGTTCATCCGTAAAAATCTGCGGCCCTTTTTTGGCTTGCACTATGACGCGGCGGCTTCGCCGGCTTCGTCGTGATGCTCGGTGGTGTAAAGACGAAGGATGTCCTGTCCCTGACGTGAGCGTGGATCGATTGTGCGCAGGTGCTTGCGTCCCTGCATCTCCCAAATGGCCGTGACTACTCCATCCTTCTCCACAGCATGATATGTAATCTCTTCAGTGCTCGCTTCCGGCGCGGTCTCGTTTGCTTTCGCCGCGCCGCCGGCTATTGCGGATTCATTCTCAGACATACGAACTCAAACACTCTCCATTTCTCGCGATGGGTTTTTTAGGTGCCGCGAATTGTTGCACACGCGCACTAGGTGCGCAAGCTCAACGCCTGCTCGACCGCTTTTCGAGGAACAACCACGCCCCAGCCTTGTCGCTCGACCTCGACTCCCGCGACCCTCTCTGCGGTGTCGATCAAAATACGCTTCACCTGTTGCGGCGTGAGTTTCGGATTTGCTTCCAACATGCACGCAATGATCGACGAAACGATGGGCGCCGCGAACGATGTACCGTCGACAAACTTGTAGTACTGATTGATCACGTTGCCCTCGCGTAACTTGATCGTGATCAACTGTCGCAACAGCGACACTGACAGATCCCTAGCTTCGTCGAGCTCTTTATCAACTCCGTGATTAGTCACGATGATGTCGCGTAACTCTTCGTCAGTGGCGTTGTCGAGCTCCGCGTAAAGATGCGCCTGGTCGGCCGTTGGTGTATTCGGCAATATTGGACCAGCAACCCAGATTCCCGGTGCAATTACTTCCGGTTTTTGTAGACCGTCAATAGTTGGACCATACGACGAACGATACATCCCGCGCTTCGCGCGATCGAGTGAGTTCTGATCGTCGAGTCCGCCAACCGCAATCGACGAGGGCGCACTCGCAGGCGGTAAAACCGGATGACCAGGTAACAGGCCGGCATTGCCGACCGCACACACGACAGTCACTCCAGACGCCACGACCCTTTCAACCAACTGACAGAGACGATTATGCAGGTACGGCTGTTCGAAGTCGCCACCGGCGGAAATGTTGACCACGCGAATGTCGTACTTGTCCTTGTTTGCAAAAACCCAGCGCAGGCCCGTTTCGATATTGCCTTCCGGAATGCGGCCGCTTTTTCCGATCTTCACCAGCACGACGTTCGCTTCGGGAGCGATGCTGCGATAAAAACCGTCAGACAAATAACCATTTCCAGCGGCAACCACCGAAGTCATCATGCCATGCCAACTGGCGACATCATGCTTGTCCAGGGCTGAGACATCGTCCGCAGTCGCGAAAATATTGTGATAAGCGAGGATGCGATTGACGGGCTTAGTCAGATCCTTGTGCGCGTAAAAGCCGGAGTCGAGAAAGGCGATGGTGATACCGCGACCGGTGTAGAGTTCGTCGGCGTCCATCCTGACCGGGACTGGCAGCGCCTGCTCAATAGTTTCAGCCATCAAACACAGATTATACTGATTTGCTGAATCTGTCTTATCTGTGTAATCTGGTGGCTACACAACCTAGTTGCGTTAAAGGAGATTTTGTAAATGAAGAGAACCCTATCGATCCTGTTGGCGTCACTGTTTGTGATTGCGGGCGCCATCGTTGCCGTTGGTGCGCGCGGAGGAGAAATTCCCGAGCCGCCCGCGATTGGAGCTACGATTGAAGACTTCACGCTCCCGGACGTCGACAACAAGGACCACTCGCTGAAGTCGCTGGCCGGAAAGAACGGCACCGTGCTGATCTTCATCGCCGTGCAGTGTCCGGTGTCGAATGCGTACAACGAACGCATGGAAAAGCTGGCCCAGGATTACAAAGCCAGGGGCATCAATGTCGTCGGTATCAACTCGAACGTCGCGGAAGATGCTGCAGCAGTAAAAGCGCACGCCGCCGCACACAATCTGACCTTTACCATCCTGAAGGATCCCGGCAACAAGATTGCGGACAAACTCGGCGCCAGCGTGACGCCCGAGGCTTACTTCCTCGATACGAACAACAAGCTGCTCTACCACGGCCGCATCGACAACGCGCGCAACCCCGCGCAACTTGAAACCAGCGACCTGCGCAATGCACTGGACGCAGCGTTGGCCGGCAAGGCAGTTGAAAAAACAGAAGCGAAAGCCTTCGGTTGCACCATCAAGAGAGCGTAAGCAAATGCGTTTTACAAAAGCGATCATTCCAATCACGTTGTGTGTTCTGTTAGTGAGTCTCGCGGCGCCGGCCCAGAAACAAAAGGGCCGCACCGCGAAACCAACCCAGCCCACTGCGGTTGTATCGGCAATCGATACCGACGCGCTCAAAGGGTTACTCACTCAACAAAGAGAACGTCCGTTGCTCGTCAACTTCTGGGCCACCTTTTGCGATCCTTGCCGCGACGAGTTTCCTGACCTCGTGAAGATCAATAGCGACTACCCGTCGCAGTCGCTGGAGTTTTTCACTGTCTCGCTCGACGACGTGAGTGAGATAAACAAAGAGGTGCCGAAGTTTCTCGACGCGATGAAAGCGAAGATGCCGGCGTACCTGCTCAACGTCAACGATCCCGAGCCTGCTATCAACCTGGTAGATCGAAAGTGGCGCGGAGATCTGCCGGCGACTTTCCTCTACAACGAGAAAGGCGAGGTTGTTTACAAGCACATCGGGCGTGTGAACGTCGCCGAACTGCGTGAGGCGATCGATAAAGTGGTCAAGAAAGGTAGTAGTTAATTCCAATAGGTCCTATCTTATAGGACCTATACTCCGAAAATGATTACTCCCGAAGTTATCGCCGCACATAACCTCACCCAACAAGAATTCGAGCGAATAAAGGAACTGCTTGGCCGTGAACCGAGTTTTTCCGAACTCGGGATCTTCTCGGTCATGTGGTCGGAGCATTGTTCCTACAAATCGTCTCGCATTCACTTGAAACGGCTGCCGACAACTGGACCACGAGTGATCGTTCCGCCCGGCGAAAACGCAGGCGTCGTGGATCTCGGCGACGGCTGGTGCGCTGCTTTCAAGATCGAATCGCACAATCATCCTTCGTTCATCGAACCGTTTCAGGGTGCGGCAACTGGCGTCGGCGGCATTCTGCGAGACATCTTCACGATGGGCGCGCGGCCCGTCGCGTCGATGAACAGTCTTCGTTTCGGATCGCTCGATCACCCGCAACATGGCCGTCGCAATCGATCGTTGCTGGCCGGCGTCGTTGCCGGCATCGCTCACTACGGTAACGCATTTGGCGTAGCGACAGTTGGTGGTGAAGTCGCGTTTGACGATGCGTACGCGTTGAATCCACTCGTCAACGCATTCGCATTTGGTCTCGTGCGACACGATCAGGTCTTCTTCGGCAAGGCGACGGGCATCGGCAATCCGGTGCTTTACGTCGGCGCCAAAACCGGACGCGACGGCATTCACGGCGCCACCATGGCCTCGGCGGAGTTTGACGAAGAGGCTTTGGAAAAACGTCCGACGGTTCAGGTTGGCGATCCGTTTCTCGAAAAGCTCCTGCTCGAGGCGTGTCTCGAGGCGATGCGCAGCGGCGCGGTGGCGGGCATTCAGGACATGGGCGCGGCGGGTCTCACGTCTTCGTCGTGCGAAATGGCAGCGCGTGCTGGCACCGGCATCGAGTTGGACCTGTCGCTTGTGCCGCAGCGCGAACAGAACATGACGGCTTACGAGATGCTGTTGTCCGAGTCGCAGGAGCGCATGCTGATCGTCGCGCACTCGGGTCGAGAGCGCGAAGTGGTTGACATCTTCCGGAAGTGGGATCTCGACGCGGTCGTGATCGGACGTGTGCGCGACACAGGCCGCATGCAGGTGGTCCATAACGGCGAGATGGTTGCCGACATTCCGGTTGAAGCGTTGACCGACGAAGCGCCGCGCTACGAGCGTCCGATGTCCGCACCCGTGCGGGCCGAGGTTCCGACAAGCGTCTTCGAAAGCACCGATCACGCGCGCGATCTGTTTAAGCTTCTCTCCTCCGGCAACATCGCTTCGAAGCATTGGGTCTATCGCCAATACGATCACATGGTTCGCACCAACACCGCGATCCTGCCGGGCGCGGATGCGGCTGTGGTGAGAATCAAGGAAACGCGGCGCGCCCTCGCGATGTCGCTCGATGGCAACGGCCGTTACTGCGCTGCGAAGCCTCGTGAAGGCGCGAAACTCGTCGTTGCCGAATCTGGAAGGAACGTAGTGTGTGTTGGCGCACGCCCGATCGCGATCACGAATTGCCTGAACTTCGCTTCGCCCGAGCGTCCGGAAGTGATGTGGTCGTTCTCGGAAGTGATCGACGGAATGGCGGAGGCCTGTCGCGCGTTTGAGACCCCGGTGGTTTCCGGCAACGTTTCGTTCTACAACGAAACCGAAGGTCGCGGCATACTGCCGACTCCGGTGATCGGCATGGTCGGACTCATCGAAGACGTCAGGCGCACTGTGTTGCCGGGCTTCAAAAAGTCCGGCGACGTGATCGCGCTTCTCGGAACTACCCAGGACGATCTGTCGATGAGCGAGTACGCCGTGACCGTTGGTGGCGTAAAGACGGCGGAGATTGTCGCGTCAGGAAAAGTGCCGGAGCTCGATCTCGACCGCGAGGTTGCGGTGCAAAATGCGTGTCTCGCCGCTGCCGAAGCCGGATTACTGCTCTCAGCGCACGACTGTTCGGACGGCGGTCTTGCAGTCGCGTTGGCTGAATCGTGTTTCTCATCGTTGGGTCGCGACGCGATCGGCGCTGAAGTGGATCTCAAAGGACCACTTGGTCCAACCGCGCTTCTCTTTAGTGAATCACCTTCACGAATCATTATCACTTTTAATCCTTCCGATGCCGGCGCCGTGCAGGAGATCGCCGAGCACAATCAGGCGCCGTTTGCAATCCTCGGTCGCGTCGGTGGGGACGAGCTTGTCATTGCTGTTGATGGCGAAGAAACAGTTCGGGCGGAGGTTGCCGAACTGGAATCGGCCTGGCGCGATGCTCTCGCAACCAAACTCCAGGCTGAAGTCGTAGGCGTTTAGATCATTTTTAAGCGCAAATGCATCCCGTCATCTACCTCAACAAAACCATGGTTGAGGCGACGAAAGCGCGCGTCGCGCCGGTCTCTTCGGCCATGCTATACGGACGCGGCGTATTCACGACCCTGGCCATCTACAACTCGCAACCGTTCCTTTGGTCCAAACACTGGCAGCGCCTCGCCACGCACGCAAAGAAACTCGACATCGATTACACCGGCTGCAACGAGAAGAATGTCGGCGAAGCGCTGCATAAACTGATTGCTGTGAACCAGGCGCAGGAAGGCCGCGCGCGCGTGATCATGTTAGCACGGAGCGGCCGCGACATCTGGAAAACGCGCATGCCCGGAGCGAAGAAGACCGATCTGCTGATCATGACCGGTGAGCCGCAGACGGTTGCGCCTACAGGCGTGTCGCTCGCAGTCTCGCCTTATCGAGCCAACACTGTCTCGCCGCTCGCGGGAATCAAGAGCCTGAACTATCTCGAGCACGTGCTTTCGTGGGAAGAGGCGCAGAGCCGCGACTTCGACGAGGCGGTAGTCTTGAACGAACGCGGCGAAATCGTTTCTGCAACCACTGCCAACTTGTTTTGGGCGAAGAACGGAACGCTGCACACACCGGCGTTGAGCACCGGCGCCCTCGCCGGCATCACGCGCGAATGCGTGATCGAGCTCGCAAACCAGCGTTTCATCCCGCTGCTCGAAGGAAGTTATGAAATGCAGGATCTGACAGAAGCGGATGAGATCTTTTTGACGTCGTCCAGTCTGGGCGTCGCACCAGTGACGACGTTCGACTTCCGTCGTTATTCCGTAGACGGTTCTCTTACCGTCACCGTCTCGCAGGCGTTCAACCAGTTGAGCCGCGGTTAATTAAACCCAGCGGCATCGATCTAACTCTCACACCCGTCGCATCGAAAATCGCATTCCCAACCGCCGGCGCGAGGCCGACAATCGGCGTTTCGCCTGCACCCGCGGACGGCAAGTCTTTCCGGTCGAGCAACACGATCTCGATCTTCGGCACGTCGCTAAACCGCGGCAGTCGATACTTCGAGAACTTCCCGTTCAGAATCTGCCCGTTCTTAAACTCAATGTTTTCGAACAGCGCACCGCCAATCGCCTGCACAATCGCGCCTTCAACTTGATTGTTCAAATGCAACTCGTTGACGATCGCGCCGCACTCGAAGCTCTCGACCACTCGCTCGATCTTCACGCGTCCGGTCTTTGCATCGACTGAAACTTCGGCAGCAGTTGCGATGTAACTTCCTTTCTCAAAACCACACGCGATCCCGTAACCGCGCCCCTCAGTCTTCTTCCCCCACCCAAACGTGCTTGCTGCCGCCTGCAACACGGCTTTCAAACGATCGTCCTTGATGTTCTTCAAACGAAACTCAACCGGGTCCATGTTGACCGCGTGCGCCAACTCATCCATGTGAACTTCGCGAGCGAAGTGGTTCGCAGTCGCCGCCAGCCCGCGATACGAGCCCTGGCGCAAAGGCGACTTGCTGTTGTGAAACTGAATGTTCTGGTTCGGAAAGTCGTACTTGACCTGAATCCCCGCGCCGCCCGAGTTGTAATTGTGAAACTCCCACGCCGTTACCGTGCCGTCGTTCTTCACGCCCGTGCTGACTTCGATCACGCCCGCCGGACGAAAGTAAGCCCAGTTGAACTCCTCTTCGCGCGTCCAGACGAGCCTGACCGGCTTGCCACTCGCACGCGCGAGCCGCGCTGCTTCGATCGCGCACTCGCCGGTGTGCTTGCCTCCATATCCGGAGCCTGTGTCGGGCGTGATCACGCGTATCTTCTCTTCCGGAATATGAAACGCTTCGGCGAGTTCATTTCTCACACCGAACGGGCGTTGCGTGCCGGTCCAAACCGTCAGCTTGCCGCCGTTCCACTCAGCGACCGCGGCACGCGGCTCGAGCGGCGCATGCGCGATGTAAGCGACGGTGTACGTCTGCGCGAGTTTCTTGTCGGCCGCCGCCATGCCATCCGCGATCGAACCGACCGGACGACCACCTCCGCGGCTCGCAGTAGCATTCTTCCTCAGGTAATCAAACAACTCATCGTTGCCAGGTTGACCCGGCGCCTGCCAGTGAACGGCGATCGCTTTCTCGGCGCGTATTGCAGTTTGCAGATCAGGCGCGGTCACACCGATGAAATCGCCGTCGCGAACAACGACCACACCCGGCATCGCCTCGGCCGCTTTTGTGTCGCTGGTGACGAGCTTCGCTTCGAGTGCTGAAGGTCTGACAATGCGTCCATACAACATGCCTTCGCGCTTCAGGTCGGTCGTGTACTGATGCTTGCCGCTGACGAAGTCGCGGCCGTCGACCTTCGGCACAGACGTGCCGGCGATGGTCCAATCACGCACCGGCGTGATCGCAACGTCGGGTGGAATCGTCTTGACGAGTTTCCGACCTTTTGCGACCTCAGCGAGCGTCAACGATTTTGACGCATCGTGATTGACGAAGCGCGCGTTCACGATTCGCACCTCTGCAGGCGCGACTTTCCACTGTTCCGCCGCGAGCGCGATCAGTGTCTCGCGTGCAGCCGCGGCTGCTTTGCGTAACTGCGGCGCCATTCGCGGCGTGCTCATGCTGCCGAACGTGCCGAGATCGAACGGTGTCAAATCCGTATCGGCCATCACCAACCGCACCATCGTCATCGGCACATGCAACTCGTCGGCAACGGCCTGGGCCAGCGACGTGCGAATGTTCTGGCCGATCTCAACTTTGCCCGTGTACGCTGAAACCATGCCGTTTTCATCGATATGAATCCACGCGCCGATGTCATCCGGCACGCGCTCATTCGAACGATTTCTTCCCGACTCGCCCTGCTCCTGTTGCAACGTGTGCGCGACGAGGTTTGACATCGGCACGATGAGCGCGATGCCGCCGCTGAATGCTTTTAGAAACTGGCGCCGGTTAAAGTTGAAGCGATAAGCGGGTCCTTCGAACAGTTCGTAACGTTCCGCTTCGAGTTGGTCGATCAAGTCGTTCATTCGACCACCTCCTTCGCCGTTCCCGCCGCCATTTCGATTGCGTTCAAGATGCGCAGGTAAGTGCCGCAACGACAAACGTTCGCATCCATGTGCTTCACGATCTCATCGCGCGTGGGCTTCGGGTTCTTATTCAACAGCGCCGTCGCGGACATGAGCATGCCCGAAGTGCAATAACCACACTGGAGCGCGTCGGCTTTCAGAAACGCATCCTGCAGCGCGTTGAGTTTGCCGTCTTTCTCGAGCCCTTCGATCGTCGTGACTTGTTTTCCGCTGACTCGCGCGACCGGTGTCACACACGAACGAATCGGTAGTCCATCGACGAGCACCGTACACGCGCCACAGCGCGCTTCACCGCAACCGTACTTCGTTCCCGTCATGTTCAGATGATCCCTCAGGACGTAGAGCAGCGGCGTTTGTGAATCGACGTCGACGGGCAGTTTCTTTCCGTTCACGTTCAGACTATTTACATTTGCCATGGTGCCACCTAGTTTAGCCCTTCTTCAGCCACAGATGAACACGGGTGACATGGATCAGCAAATCTGATAATTTGCAAAGACATGAGCACTGTTACTGAACAAACCCCTGAAATTACTGAGCCAAAAACGCATAAATGGGTCTACCTCTTCGAAGAAGGTCCCGGCGACGACAAGTCATTACTCGGCGGCAAAGGCGCCGGATTGTGCGAAATGACGCGCGCGGGACTGCCCGTGCCGCCGGGTTTGGTCGTGACCACTGAAGCCTGCAACGCCTTCTTCGACAACGACAAGAATTTCCCGGAAGGCATGTGGGAGCAGGTCAAAGAGGGACTCAGCAAGATCGAGGAGAAGGTCGGCAAGCGTTTCGGTGATCCCAAGAATCCGCTGCTCGTCTCGGTTCGCTCCGGTGCGGCGTTCTCGATGCCGGGCATGATGGATACGGTGCTGAATCTCGGTTTGAACGAAGAGACGGTGCAGGGTTTGGCGGAACAGACCGGCGATCTGCGTTTCGCTCTTGATGCTTATCGACGCTTTGCGTCGTTGTTCGGCGAGATCGTGATGGGCGTGGCGCACGAGAAGTTCGAGCGCGTGCTCGATCGTTTCAAAGCACAAACCCAAGGCGGGCGCGACACGGATCTAAAAGCCGATCACCTGCGCGAGATCATCGCTGCTGAAAAGCAGATCATTCTGACCGAGCAGTCTGCGATTCCGGAAGATCCGTACGAGCAACTGCGGGTTGCGATCATGGCAGTGTTCAATTCCTGGATGGGTCGCCGCGCGATCGACTATCGCCGCGTCAATCGCATTCCTGATTCGCTTGGAACCGCAGTCAACGTTCAGGCTATGGTGTTCGGAAACATGGGCGCGGGCAGCGGCACTGGCGTCGCCTTCACACGCGATCCCTCGACCGGTAAGAAAGAACTGTATGGCGAATATCTGTTGAATGCGCAGGGTGAAGACGTCGTTGCGGGTATTCGAACGCCAAATCCGATCAGTCAACTCAATAAGGAATTGCCGGAAGTTTACGATCAGTTCGCGTCGATCGCAGACCTGCTCGAGAAACATTACGGCGATATGCAGGACTGCGAGTTCACGATCGAACGCGGCAAACTCTGGATGCTGCAAACGCGCACCGGCAAACGTAGCGGCGCGGCTGCGGTGCGTATCGCGGTCGAAATGGTTTACGAAAAACTGATCGATAAGGCGACGGCTGTCAAACGCGTTACGCCGGAACAGTTGGACCAGCTACTGCACCCGACCGTGGACCCGAAGACGAATGCAACTGTGCTCGCCACCGGTTTGCCAGCGAGTCCCGGCGCCGCGCAGGGTCAGGTTGTTTTCAGTCCTGACGAGGCTGAGGAGATGGCGCGTGACGGCGCACGAGTTGTGCTCGTGCGGCAAGAGACGAGTCCCGACGACTTTCACGGCATGGTCGCTGCGCAGGCGATCGTCACGGCGCGTGGTGGTATGACGAGTCACGCTGCTGTCGTCGCGCGTGGCATGGGCAAGACCTGCGTCAGCGGCGCTAACGCTTTGAACATCGATTACGGACAGCAACAGTTCACTGTTGAAGGCACGGTTGTCACCAAGGGCGAATGGATCACCGTCGATGGCTCAACCGGTCGCGTGTTTCTCGGACAAGTGCCGACGATTCAGCCGACGCTCGGAAACGATTTCTACAAGCTCATGACGTGGGCCGATCATTTTCGCCGTCTGCGGGTCAGGGCAAACGCCGACACGCCACTCGACGCGAAGACCGCGCGCCAGTTTGGCGCGGAAGGAATCGGTCTGTGTCGCACGGAACACATGTTCTTTGGCGATCAACGACTCGCGGCGATGCGCGAAATGATTCTCTCCGACGGCGCGGGCGCGCGCGAGAAGGCGCTCGACAAGTTGTTGCCGCTTCAGCGCGGTGACTTCATCGGTATCTTTCGCGAAATGGCCGGTCTGCCGGTAACGATTCGTCTCCTCGATCCGCCGCTGCACGAGTTTCTGCCCAACGCTGAAGAGTTGGGCAACGAGCTGGCCGAGTTGAAGATGAAGTTGAAAGCCGCGGCTACGCTGAGCGACATGGACCAGGTGCTCGACGAGATCGATCACAAGCGTTCGTTGCTACGGCAGGTGAATCGCATTCGTGAGGCGAATCCGATGCTCGGTTTCCGCGGTTGTCGTTTGGGACTGCTGTTTCCGGAAGTGACGCGCATGCAGTGCCGCGCAATCTTTGAAGCCGCGTGCCAGGTTCAGGGTGAACGCAAGAAGGTCGAGCTCGAGATCATGGTTCCGCTGGTTTCTGTCAGCGAAGAGTTGCGGCAACAAGCGGAGTTGATTCACGAAGTCGCCCGGCAGGTGATGGGCGAGCATGGCATGACGATCGAGTACATGGTCGGCACAATGATCGAGTTACCACGCGCGGCGTTGATGGCGGATCGTATTGCCAAGTACGCGCAGTTCTTCTCATTCGGCACTAACGATCTCACCCAAACAACTTTTGGGCTGAGCCGCGATGATTCGAGCCGCTTTCTTCCAAACTACATCGAACGAAAGATCGTCAGAGACGATCCGTTCCAGGTGCTCGATCGCGACGGCGTGGGCCAACTCGTTCGCATGGGCACCGAACGTGGGCGCGGCGTGAAGCCGGATCTGAAAATCGGCATTTGCGGCGAGCATGGCGGCGATCCACAGTCGATCGCGTTTTGTAACGAGATCGGTCTCAATTATGTGAGCTGTTCGCCGTTTCGCGTTCCAGTGGCGCGACTCGCCGCTGCCCAGGCGGCCTTGAATCCTGAACAGACGATTAGCGCCCAGGTTTAAGCCACAGATGAACGCAGATAAACGCGGATTGATCCGCGTCTATCTGCGAAATCCGCGGCTTACTGCGGCGCTGAGGCAAACGCCACATCAGTGATCAAGAGCCCTCCTTGAAGTCGTTCATTGAACGTAAATTGCACCGACCTAACGTTGTTGAGATTCACACCGCCGAACGCACTCAACGGTACGCGTACAGTGTTCAATACGACCTTTGGAACCGGTGCAACTTCTCCCGGTGGAAAGAACAACGCCCCCGACACATCACTGACACGCACTGATGCAGATGATCCGGACGCGTCCGTCAACACCACTCGAAAGTCCTGCGCCAGATCTTGCACGTTCCGCGCATCGGCAAAGTTCACACTGACTCGAAACTGAACTGCCTGAAAGCCGGAAACATTTCCCTGCCCCGGAGGTATATTGTTCCGGTAGTTGCCGGTAAAGTTATTCCAACCAGTAATCAATTGAGTCATACCTCGCGCGGACGATCGTGCGCTTGGAGTCGTGTGTGGCTGTTGTGCATTAAATGCGCCGGGCAGGCACTTGTTCGCCGGCGGCGCTCCTCCTCCGCAGAGTTCGTACGGCGTTAGATCAGTTTGTGTTACTGCGGCGCCCAGATTGTTGGTGGTGAGATTGGTGTCGTCGAGCAACCTGTTCACATCGTGCCGCAAATTCGGCAAGTCGGGCGCGTGATAAGAAACAAAGAGGTCGTTGTTTAGAGCGGAAGGCGGTGGTGGTGCATCGCCAGTCAAGAGCGGAATGAACTGGCTTTCACCACCAACATAAGCACGGAAGAATGCACTCATGTAAGCCAATCCTGTGCCACGTTGCTGCGCTTCGGTCAACCGCTTGTTGCCCTTGTGATCGCCGCATTGAGGATCGGAATTACCGTTTTGAACAAACGCCAACCAGTCGTTTGCGGCACCGGGAATACCACTCGACGGCGTCCAGACGGTGTTAAAGAAATTGTGATTCGCGCCCATCACCAGCATGTAATGTTTCGGCGCCGGGTCGCCGGGCACGTTGTAACGAGCATCGTCGTAAAAGTGCACGCCCTGAAGATCGCTGACGTCGCCATCGCAATAAGGCAAGAGCACGTCGACCGCAGCGTTGTTTACAACGAAGCGGTTGAAATCAACCGGCGCCAGCGGAAAGACGGCTTTGATCCCGTAAGGCGCGCCTAACGAGTTGTTCAAGACGTAATGACGCACCACGCCCTCACCACCACGCGAGTGGCCCATCGTGCCAACCCTGGTCAGATCGAACTTGCCGACAAACTTGGTTCCGAAAGGCGCGCCGCCGGTAGTGTTGAATGTGTTCAGGATGTCGAGATGTTTTTGCATCAACTCCGCGCGCGCCAGCGCACCGAGGTCGAACACGAAGTTATCGACTGCGTTTACTCCGTTAGCGCTGACTGAGACCACGACATAGCCATGGCTGGCGAGCACCTCCGAAACGTAATCGTAACCTTTGTAGCTTGGAATCGGCTGGCGTCCGTTAGAGCAGGGCCACTCCAGGAATGCAGCGCCATTGCCGTTGAAACAAGTCGCATGACGGCCATGTAGAAAAACGATCACCGGAAATGGGCCAGCCAGGTTAGTCGGATAGTGAATGGAAGCGAGTAGTTCAACTGGTCCAGGAAAGTTCGATGGTTGAAACGCCGTATCTCCGAAGTTGTACTCTTCGCGCGTCACTGCCAAAGGACCGGGAGTGCCAGGATCAGGCACCTGTGCAAATACCGCCGGTGCTCCAATGATCAAGAAAAAGAAAGCAGCGATGGAAAATGTGCGAATGTTTCTCATTGGTTTCCTCCTCCCTGTTTCAAGTGGAGCGCTTGCGGGACTTTGCGTCGTGTCTCTTTGTCTTCACCGTAAGAGATCGACACGACGCCTCCCTCACGTAGCAGCGAACTGTCGAATGTGATAGCAGTGATCTGCGACAACGTTTCGTTTTCGATACCGTTACCAACGACCTCGTCGTCAATCCAGACAACTGCCGGAAGCGCACGAACCGGGAATGGACCACCCTGGACCGTAATGCGCCAGGCTCTATCGACTGAAACCTGCTGTCCGCGGATCTCCACATTTAAGGTCTTTGGCAGGCTCACTTCTTCAACGCGATAACCTGTGAGTCGTAGATCACCATTGGGCCGAGCCGACATCGCTTCGCCAACAATCTTGCCAGGCAGTTGTAGCAGTTGTTTCAACGGAAGTTCCTTGTTAGCAGGGTTGGAATTTCTTTGCGAAAAGACAGATAAGCCGCCTGGCAGCAGGAGCGACAACGCGACCAACGCGATCGCCACAGGGCGATGTATGTAGCTTCGCAGCATTTGATGGGTCTCCTTTGAATAGGTACGAGAATTCGATCAAGCGATTAGTAACTGAGTCACGCCTCTGAGAGAGAGGTACGACGGGGGAATCCGACACCGGTGCCACTAATCTGGGTTGGGAGGTTCAATTTTCGGGCTGAAGCAGCGATACGTTAATCACAATCGGGAGCGCTGTCAATTTCAGAAACACACGTGGGGACGAGGCGACGGTCGCGGGTCAAGTATCAATAATAGTATGGCGGGATATGTGACTCGACCGCCATTCGTTTACGCGGCAGAAATTTTGAGAAGCCGGAGATCCACCCTTCCAGTTCAACCAGTTCGAGTGAAGACGTATCTACTAAACGTGGCAGCTTGTAATGGTCCGATGAGTTTGTAGCTAAGCCCGGCTCGCAGGTGGTTGCAGAAAACACTTCTAACGACCCCAGCCACTTGTCGAAATGTTCAGCATACAAGCCGTGCGGATACGAGAAGTGATGTGGCACTTTTGTGAATTGAACTATAGCTTTCCGATTCTCCTCCAACTCGGCAAGAAAACACTCGCGAGATTTCGGCGCGTAGTGCCGGTGAGTATGCAGTTCTATATCAACTCCTTCAGCCGCCAATTCAGTCAGCTCCTCGGCCGACAACAGGTGAAGAATTCGTTTCGTGAGAATGGTTTGATAATCGATTTCGAGTCGCTCGGCGATAGTACTGAGCAGCTCGTCCTTCTGCTCAGCTGAGAATCGTGACTCACGCGCGAAAATCTGGATCGCATGGGCAGCGCTTTTCCGAACGCGGGAGTCGTTGAGTTGAAGCATCGCCGGCTGCGTTATCAAACCAGTGGTATCGAGCATGCGATCTCGTCCCTTCCAGAGTAGATAGGAACACATCACGTCGAACACTGGACGGTTGTAACAGGAGTAATAGCTGGTCAAATAAACTGTAGCCGGCCAATTGAACTGGCGTAGAATTGGAAACGCACGTCGATAGAAATCGCAGCCCCCATCATCAAAGGTCAGCACCACACTACAGGGTGGAAGCGTCTTGGCCCATAGCTTTTCCAGGGCGTCGTTTAACGGGATCACATGGCATCCGTAATCCTTGAGCGCCTGCATGCGAGTCGCAAAAGCGTCCGGACTAACAAACAATTCCGGGTTCCAGAGGTGCTCGTCATCCTGCGACACACCGTGGTAAGCCAGAATCAACAACTGGTTCTTGCGCCATTCGCTGCGTCGCAGCGCTTCAAGCACACCGAGAGACCTGGCCGCACTTAGAGTTAGCAATTTTGCAGTTCTCAAGACGGTCATCGTGGGCTCCTGGGAAAAGCCGCACTTAATCCCGGGGGGAATTGGCTAGGAAGGCACACTAATAAAACACTATTTCTGAGAATTAGACAATGCCGAAGGGCACTTTAGACTATCACCGTTTAGAGTTTTCGATCGCTGTCAACCCGGACGATCCACGCCGAATCTTGCCGGATGTTTCCACACGTCATCGTCGCATACTCGATGTCGGGTGCGGCGCAGGCCAAACGCTGATAGCAAGCAATCTTCACGAGGCTGTATTCGCTGTGGGCATAGACCTGGACCATTCAGCCCTTGTGTACGGACGACAACAAACCACAAACGTTCATTTTATCCAATCTAAAGGCGAGGCACTGCCGTTCGCGAACGATAGTTTTGACTTGGTGATCTGCCGGGTTGCACTTCCCTATATGCACGTCGATCGAGCGCTACACGAGATGTTTCGCGTTCTGGACGAACAAGGCGAGCTGTGGCTCGTACTTCATTCACTCAGCATGACTGCCAGAGAACTACTGGACAACTTGCGACAACTTAACCCAAAGGCCACGATCTACCGGCTGTGGGTCTTGGGAAATGGTTTGTCGTTACATCTTTTCGGCAAGCAATGGCGATGGCCTCTTCATCCCAAACGTTATGAGAGTTGGCAAACCGCAGCGCGCACCAAACGTATTCTGTTATCAATCGGTTTTGAAAATGTGGGCGTGAACCGCGGAGACCACTTCGTCGTCACTGCCCGCAAAAACTCCAAGCTATGTCGCAGGTCAAGTTAACTAAAGTCAGGTGGGGTTTGATCGGTTGCGGCGACATCGCGCGCAAACGCGTTGCTCCGGCGCTGCGCGACTCGCCGTTGTGCGACCTGATTGCGGTCAGCCGGGCACAGGCGGAACTTGCCGAGTCGTTCGCGAATGAATTCGGCGCGCGGCGGTGGTATTCAGATTGGCGAGAGTTGCTATTGGACCACGAGATCGATGCCGTTTACGTTGCTACTCCGGTCCACCTGCACGCTGAACAAACAATCGCGGCCGCTGAAGCAGGTAAGCATGTGTTGTGTGAGAAGCCGATGGCGCTCAACGTCGCGGAGTGCGATCGAATGATCGCCGCGTGCCGATCGAGCAACGTGCGACTTGGCGTTGCTTACTACCGACATTTTTATCCGGTGGTGCGTCGCCTGAAAGAGTTGATCGATTCAGGCGGACTCGGCGTTCCGATTGTTGTTCAGATCAATGCGTTTGAGTGGTTCGATCCGAAACCATCTGACGCGCGTTCGTGGTTGATCAGGAAGGGACTTTCCGGTGGTGGACCAATGTTTGACTTCGGCTGCCATCGTATCGAAGTGCTGCTCGATCTCTTTGGCGCGATCAGCGCGGTTAAAGCAACGCTGACTAACACATTCTTTGATCGCGAAGTCGAAGACCTTGCGACGGCAGTCTTCCGCTTTGAGCGCGGCATGTGTGGAATTCTCACCGTGACTCACGCCGCCCACGAGCCGCAGGACACATTCGATCTTTTTTGCTCACACGGCTCGATTCATATCCCTGTTCTCAACCAAGGGACCATGCGCGTCTTGAGTAGCGATGGCGAGCGCACGGAATCGCATCCCAACGCCCCAAACATTCATCAACCGCTGATCGAGGACTTCGCCCGCGCCATCCTGGACCACCGCACGCCCGTTGTCACTGGCGAGATCGGCCGCGCCGTAGCGCTGCTTGACGAGAAGATCTACGCAAACACAGACTAAGAACCGATGAGGCAGAGCTCGCACTCTGCCGCAACTACACCTTGCGAATCTTGAGAATGTCAGGAGTGTGCTCGACGATTTCGATAACTCGGCTGGGAGTGCCTTCCAGGCGAAGACGATTCATGCCGAGCGCTTGCCAGCTACCTGAAGCAGCACGCGAGCGGTCGTCTGGTCCCGGCGTATGCTCGGTTAGTTCACCCTGTTCGCCGAACACGAGCGTGTCGCGTCCGCGCGCCGGCGGGAACTGGTAAGAATGAGTGGGGCGATAGACCAGGATATCTCCCTGGTCTTCCTCATGCGAATGCGTCCAACTACCTTGAGGTGCTCCTGAATCCATCGCCCTCTCCTTATGCTGCTTTATGGTTGTTTCAAAAAGAGGTAATGACTCCTCCCATCCTTTCGTAACCAGTGAGCGACGGACCCCAGTTCGCTCCGTCCCACCACTTATGATAGAGCGCGAGGTCCGTGCCGGTCACGAAGACATCCAGCCGGTTCGGGCCCCAGGAAGTGACTCGCGGACTTGAGGTGCAAACTCCATCCATACGCTCATAACCAGTGAGCGATGGACCCCAGTTCGCTCCATCCCACCATTTGTGGTAAAGCGCTCTGTCGGGTCCAATCACGAACACGTCGAGACGGTTTGGACCCCAAGCGACCACTTCCGGCTCGCCGATGCAAGCACCGCCCATGCGTTCATAACCAGTCAGCGATGGACCCCAGTTCGCTCCATCCCACCACTTATGATACAAGGCGCCATCAGGACCCACGACGAATACATCCAGTCGATTAGGTCCCCAGGCTACTGCTCGCGGTGAAGACATGCAAACTCCGCCCATCCGTTCATAACCGGTAAGCGAAGGTCCCCAGTTCGAGCCGTCCCACCACTTGTGATACAGGGCGAGATCTGGGCCGACCACGAAGATATCGAGGCGGTTCGGTCCCCAGGAAACGACTTCCGGTTGGCCGCGGCAAACTCCTCCCATGCGCTCATAACCGGTTAGTGATGGACCCCAGTTCGCTCCATCCCACCACTTGTGATAAAGCGCGCGGTCGGAACTGACCACGAATACATCGAGTCGATTGGGACCCCACGACACCACGCGCGGCTCGCCGACACATACGCCGCCCATGCGCTCGTAATCTGTCAGCGATGGTCCCCAGTTCGCTCCGTCCCACCACTTGTGGTAAAGCGCGGCGTCAGTGCCAGTCAGAAACACATCGAGACGGTTTGCGGCCCATGCCACCACTTGAGGTGAGCTTGTGCACGCGCCGCCCATGCGCTCATAACCGGTCAACGACGGACCCCAGTTCGAGCCGTCCCACCACTTGTGATAAAGCGCGAGATCGGTACTGATTGCAAATACGTCAAGCCGGTTCGCGGCCCACGCTACGACCGGCGATGAGCTCTTACGCGGAGCGGCCACCGCAGCAGAAACGCCAATCGAATTGCGAGGTCCATCGAGACATGCCTGCATGCGCGTGACCTGTCCGGTAGTGAACATAAACATTGCCCTATCGTCGACGTAGTCCATGTAGTTCATGAACATGTCTCCGTTAGGCCCGTTACTGCATGACAGGTGTGGAAAAGCCGGCGCACCGAAATTTGGACCACCCTGGTTTGGTGTGTCATCGACATTGTCGCTACCAGAACAACCAGTACCGTCATCCCCCCAGATGTGATTGAGATTGAGGTAGTGACCGATTTCATGCGTGGCCGTGCGGCCGAGATTGAAAGGCGTTGCGGCTGTTCCGGTCGTACCGAACGCCGAGTGCAAAATAACGACGCCATCAGTCGCGGCTGGGCCACCGGGGAATTGTGCGTAGCCCAGCAGATCACCGATCGCTGAAGTGAGACGCGGAGCAGTCCAGAGGTTGAGATATCTGTCTGCCGGCCATGGATCGGCTCCGCCGCTCGCCGCGGACTTGATAGCGTCGTTATCGGAAAAGGACGTCAATGTTGTTTGACGACGAGTGATGCCGTTTGTGGGCGCGCCGTTGGGATCGACGTTGGCAAGGAAGAACTGGATCCTCGCATCGGCTGTCAGCGGCTGAAAAGGGGTCGGAGTACTGCTGACGTCTGGATTGGTACGGCGGTAGTCGCGATTGAGAACATCGATTTGACTATTGATTTGTGCTTCAGACAGGTTCTGTGCAGCCGTGTTCCAAACGACGTGCACGACGACCGGAATGCGAGTTACTCCGGTACGCGCTCCGTCGGTAGCGGCAAGTCGCAATGTCAGATTCTCGATTTCGGATCGAGCCCGTGCATAGTGCGGATCGCTCGCCAACAAACGTCGATGGACATCCATTGTGCCGCATCTCCGTGTCTGCGGTGTTCCGTTGTCTGTCGCGCGAAATGTATCGTCGTTCATGCTGCTGCCCGGCATATGATCGTGCGACTGGTAAGTTTCGGTGCTCATATCTGCGCCGGGCATCGCATGTTCGAGCTCCCGATCATCATATTCAGTTTCCATGGATTCGGCCGTTCCCGGCATGTCGTAACTCTCTTCGCCGTCGTGGCCTTTCTTTGTGCTCGAGGATTTCTTTCTGGACATGTGAGTCTCCTATTTCCAAGAGGGGGTAGATAGACATCTACTTAGTCGGGCTGTCTACCACCCGCAGATTTCTTTGTAGATATCAGTAATGACCAGAAAGGAGAAAATATTTCCGGGGTTAATATGAGGCGGTGCTAATAGTCGCAAAACAAAAGCGGCAGAGTTTAGAGTCTGCCGCAAGTCGTTGATATCACTGGTGCACCCGGCATGATTCGAACATGCGACCCCCTGATTCGTAGTCAGGTACTCTATCCAACTGAGCTACGGGTGCGAAGCGTTTAATACTAAAGGTTACGCGGCGATATGTAAAATGGCCGTAATCAACGCGCGAAATAGCCCGGCTTCGTGCGCGCCGTGAGGTCGGAAGGAGTGACCTCGACCTTGATTTCATGCCACTTGCCGCGCAGACGATCGCCCTGCGGTTGATAGGCGACCGTGTAGAGCGTGCGCAGATTGGCGGCAACCTCACGATAAAGCTGGGCCATGTATTGCAACTGATTAATCTCGTTCAAATGCCCGCCAGTGCGATCGGCCAATGACTGCAAACGCGCGCGTGCAGCCGCATAAATTCCCACGATGTTCGGCGTCTGTAACGGCAAACGTTTCGGATCTCCCGAAGGCAAAGCCAACGGATAGATAGTCACGCCCAGTCGATCTGCCGTTGCCAACACGTTCTTCAAATCCGCGCTCGACTGCGGATCGATTGTCGCCAGCGCTTCCTCGTTCGTCTGCGCTTTCGCGAGACTGTTGCGGTCGGTGTTGCGAAGTTGCGTGTCGAGACCGTCCGTCAACACCACGATCGCTTTTCGTCGCTTTCCCTCTTTCTCCAAATCTTTAAGCGCATACTTTAGCGCCTGATAAAAATTGGTCTCACCGGCGCCTGAAGCAATCTCGATTGCGTAATACGTCTTCCCGCGATCCACGCTGAAACCACTCAACGACTTAACATCTTTGTTGAACTGAATAACAGCCACGCGATCCTCAGGCCCAAGCGCGTCGAGAAAACGCTGACTCGCAAGTTTCAACTGTTGACGAAAATTGAGCGTTGAGCCCGACATATCGAGCATCAACACCAGGCTGAAAGGCGCGTCGACCGGCTCGAAATGTTGAATGGACTGCTTCACGCCATCTTCGTAAACGACGAAGTCTTTTTGCGTTAACGACGTGACCGCCCGGCCCTGTTTATCAACCACACCGATGTTCAACTGCACCAGCGACGTCTCCGTCCGGACGACATCGTCGACATCCTGCGCTGCAGTCGGAGCAACGGCGAATATCGTAAAAAACGCAATAAACAGAAGTGGTTGGAAAAATTTTCGGTAACGCATAGGGAAATCGGTCAGCAAAGTATGCCCGCCCGTTCTGACTTTTTCAAACGTGCTGATTTCCGACGCAAACGAGCGGGAATCGGTTGCTTTTGTGGCGGATGACCTATAATGCGGGCAACAGTCGGGAAAGGATCTCAAAACTTGTCGCTCCTCACGAATTATCGTCCAAATTTTTGTTCTGAATGCGGAGAGAAGATCGTCCGGCTACTGTGGCATTTTTGGACCAGCAGACGATTTTGTGACAAGTGTTCTGCGCGCTTTACTCGTCCACAATTATTGAGACGAGCACTGGCTGCGATCGCGTTGCTGGTCTTTGGAGTTTTGGCTGGACGAGGAATCAGGCACGAACCACGTCCGCTGGTGATCGAGCGTCTTGTCAACACACCGGCGCAGAGCTCATCGAGTGCGCCGGCACCAGCCGCGGTTGACGATGTTTACATTTGCGGAGCGCGAACGAAGAAAGGCACGCCCTGCTCGCGACGCGTTCATGGACCAGTGCGTTGCTGGCAACACAGGGACCTGTCAAGAATAATTCCTGAAAGCGCAACAAATAGCGCGAATGGTGATAGTGCTTGTGTGCCTATGGTGTGCAAAAGTCAAGATCGAGTTGCTCGGGTAACAAGAGAATTAGAAGTCGTACTCAGTTAGCCAACAAGCGACACCGTCTTCCCGATCTTTCCTTTTGGCTAAGTTGACGAGCAGTATTCTTCCGTGGTCCATAACCTCTCTCGGGTGGAGTTATTATTGTCCAGCCCTTCAGAGTCTGTCGGAAAAATACGTCCTGGCTGATCGTCAAAAAATTTTTCGCGCGCATTTGCCTTGTAACGAGTTTTTCGAGAGCGACGAATGATTTTTCATTCCCTGTTTTTTGCGAATTTCGATTTTTCCGACAGACTCTTCAAGGGTTAGCCTATCCTCAAAAACGCGGCAACATAGTTATTTGATGGCCGCAAATGACGCGTCTCGGAATACCTCCTTACCATCAATCAAAGTCAAAAGCACCTTGACGTTGTGGATTGACTGTGCAGGAACGACAAACAGGTTCTGATCCAGTACAACGAGATCCGCTAACTTCCCAACTTCGATCGACCCGTTTTCCTTCTCTTGATGGCTCAAGTAAGCTCCATTGATCGTATATGCCGCAATCATCGTTTGTAAGTCAACTCGCTCCTCGGGAATCCACGATTTCCCAGTCACGTCGTCAAGGGCACGCCGCGTCAACGCGACTTGGATAGCGTCAAGAGGATTCATTGACGTGACGGACCAATCGCTTCCCCCAACCACTATAGCTCCAGTTTTTACTACGCTTCCAATTGGATATAACCAGCGAGAGCGTTTTGGTCCTAGCTGAGGCTCCGTTAAATCCGTTATATAGGAATCTGCATACGCCCAAAGGGCTTGGAAATTAGCAATAACGCCAAGTCTGGCAAAACGCGGAACATCATCTGGATCTATGAGCTCAAGATGTGCAATGTGATGCCTGGCATCTCGTCTTCCGTTGGTGAGCTGTGCGGCTTCGTACGCGTCCAATGACATCCTGATTGCTCGATCGCCGATCGCATGTATGTGGATTTGAAACCCCGCGCGGTCGAGTGAAGTAATCAACTTGTTTAGTAGCTCGACTGAATAATTGGCTGGTCCGCTATAATTCGGTCGATCCAGGTAAGGAGATAAGAGTGCGGCCGTGTGAGATTCTATAACCCCATCCGCGAAGATCTTCGCCGCGTCTGCCTTCAGTCTGCGCGATTGGTATTTCTCTCTCAGTTTTATCAAATCGGGGATTTGCGATTCACCTTTTCGAGAATCTACGTGAATCGCAGCTGTTACGCGAACCGAGAGTTCACCACGACGATCCAGATCGAGATAGGTTCCCAAAATCTCTTCTGAAGCGTTGGCTTCCTGGACCGAGGTAATACCGAAGCGATTCGCCATCAACAAGGCATTCTTAAGTCCCGCTTCGTAATCTTCTTTAGAAGGATTTGGAATTTTTCGCTCAACCAGACTCTTAGCTGCCTCACGAAGTGTACCTGTTGGCTCACCGCTTTTGGGTTCACGTTCAATATGCCCTTTGGGTGGATCAGGAGTAGCTCGTCCGATGCCGGCTATGGTTAGCGCCTTGGAATTGACCCAGGCTGAATGTCCATCTGCCGCTTCCAGATAAACAGGTACATCCGGAACTATTTGATCAAGTAATTCCTTAGATGGATTTGCATCCTTGAATATGGGTAACTCCCAGCCGCTGCCAGTGATCCATTTTTTATCAGGATGTTTCAATCGATAGTTACGGACGGCATCAAGAATTCCAGGTATCGTCGAGATATTCGATAAGTTGCATTGGCTAAGCAGCATCCCGCCAGTCACAAGATGGACATGCGAGTCGTGGAACCCGGGCAATACCATCTTTCCTTGCAAGTCAACAACTTTTGTTGTATTAGACACAAACTGCTGAAGACCTGCGTTGGTTCCTAAATAGACGATCTTTTGATTCTTAATTGCAATTGCTTCAGCCCAGCTCCTCGCAGCATCGACCGTATAGATATTTCCATTTTTGAAGACGAGATCCGCTGCACCGTTTGCCTGACCTTTTGTGTCACGCGGGATACTGAACTGGAAACAAAGACACCAGATAGCAATTAGCGTGACGCTCATCCTATAGACTGGACGTGAACGCACTTTATTATTTAGGAACATTGCCATGGCCAAATATTTAGAGTTTGAAACTCGACAAGCAGGTCCTATTTTGATTGAAGTTAGTGAGCATGCGCCCTTTGCGGAGGTGGACCTTGAAGCAGAACCTTCTCAGGGGCCAAGCAAGGTTGGGCTGGTCAACATGGCTGGAAATGCGGTTTTGAAAGCTCAAACACTTTTCCAGGAAGCGATTGAAACCGCATTGAGAGTACAAGTGGAAACCTTCTATTCGGCGATTCAGGCACTTCCACATCCTCCTTCTGATATAGAGATAACGTTCGGCCTAAAAGCTATCGGAGAGTTGAATAATGTAGCCGTTGGAAAGTTAGGCACTGAATCGAACTATACGATAAAGCTGACTTGGAAATCTAGTCAGGCTCACGGGCAAAATCATGAAGCACAACCCCCTCAATAGCATCGCTCGAATACTTAAAGATGGACAGAACGTTGCAGGCACTGGTTTTTTAGCAGGCCAAAAAAATAGACTCATAACTTGTGCCCACGTGGTCGAGTTTGCTGGTGCTGGTCCTGGAAGCACGCTCAAGCTTACCTTTTACGCAGATCCCAATCACATCTATACAGCCAAAGTGCTTCAGGAAGGTTGGCGCGAACCGAATCACGAAGACATCGCCGTGCTGGAAATCATTCCTGAAGACTCAGCCTCAGAACAATTTCAAAGCGTAGCTTTGGGATCATCGTTCAAGGCCAAAGGCAAAACTCTGAATAGTTTCGGTTTTCCGTATGTGATGCAGAGAGACGGGGTCTATGGAAAGTGTGAAGTAATGGGGCCGATGCAGGTAGACGGCTTCCCGGTCCTGCAGGTAAGTTCGAAAGAAATCACTTACGGATTTAGTGGTGCCCCAGCCTGGGATCCGGATTCTGGTTTTGTTCTCGGTATGGTGGTAAGCATCATCTCACCCGATCGTGGTCAAGCAGGTCGACTGGGAGAGACCGCTTTTATTACACCAATCGAGAGCATTCGAGCTGTCTATCCGACGTTGGCCCTGAGCGGTGAATGCCCCTATCGAGGACTGGAGCCTTTCGAGGAAGAGCACAAGGACATTTACTTTGGCCGGGATGCCGCAATCGACGAACTCATTGGCTGCTTAGCCAAAAACAATTTAGTGGCGATTGTTGGCGTCTCTGGCAGTGGAAAGTCCTCTCTGGTGCGTGCCGGATTAGCAAGAGGACTCGATAAGTACAGCGACCTTCCGGGGCTAACGAAGAGAAAGAAGGTGCTATTCAAAGCCGGTGCCACACCATTACTTAACCTGCTCGATGGCCTCAATTCGATAGCTATAGGCGGGATCCTGGGACGACTGGGATTACAAGACGGCCCGATTAATAATCTTGATGAGAGCCGAGTTCTTCGCGACAAGACACCATCGGAGATAGCCACCATCCTTCGCGATAGCTGTCGTGAAAATCAGGTGTTGGTTGTTGTAGATCAATTCGAGCGGTTATTTACTGAGTGTCCTGATGAAACCCGAACAAGGTTCATGGATGTGCTACTTTCCGTTGCAAGTGAAGAGATAAAAATATTGATTACTCTTCGAGCTGACTTCTATGGCCAAACACTGACCCATACAGAGTTCGGGAACGCAATTAAGGCCGCGCAACTAACGCTCATGGCTATGACCGACGATCAGTTAGTTGAAACCATCGTGCTTCCTGCACAGGGTACCGGCAGAGAAGTCGAAGACGATTTGATCGCCCAACTTATAAGGGATGTTCGCGACCGCCCCGGCGACCTTTCACTGTTGGAATTCGCTTTGAAAGAACTGTGGCGAGCGGACAATGAAGGCGGGGTCCTCACTGTCAAGTCCTATGATCAGCTCGGTTACTTGAGCCCGACTGAGAAGGTTCCCGGAGTTCGAGGTGCGATCATCAAAAGGGCAGAAGACGAATGGGCCAAACAAAAAGCAAAGGGCCAGGAGAAAGTTGCTGAGAGAATTCTTTTATCACTGGTTACCACGACACAGACTTCCCAGGACCCTGGGCGCGTTTTGGATACCAGTCGTCGTGCTCGTTTGGCCGAATTTGATCCGGAAGCTCGCAGAGTAGCGCAAGAGCTTGCCGACTCATTTTTGCTCACCACAAGTGAAGATCCTTTCAGCAAGGAGCCTATCGTTGAGGTTTCGCACGAGGCTTTGATACGAAACTGGCCACGCCTGCAACAATTAGTAAGCACCTACCGTCCATTTGTGAATTGGTATGTTCAGGACTTCGTTCCATATTTCCAAGGTTGGCTTGCCGAAAATACGCCTCGCAATAAAAAGAAGCTTCTTCTCCCCGATATGATGTTGCAAGAAGCGCAACACTGGGAAAGACAATATCCCAATCTCCTAACCGGACCTCGAGCTGAATACATACAGGAAAGTGTCAATCGACATAAGCGGAAGCGGATTTATCAAATATCGCTCGGTGTAGCGACTGTGACCGCCGCGCTCATCATCGCATTTGGAATACATAGCGCGAATGAATCGAGAGGTGATGAACTTAGCGAGCGCGGAGTTCAGGCTTTGCTACAGCATGATTATCAACAGGCGCAGTTGTTGCTCGCCGAATCTTTGGCCTATCGCGACTCGAAGACGCGCGGCAGCACCTCCTGGAAGCCAGAATAAATGGGGCAAGAACGTTGGCAATCGACTCGCCTGACGGCGAGATACTCGCTATTTCCCCTCATGGCCATCTATGCGTTTTCGTGGGCAGAGACGGAATCGTGAAAGTCTGGGACAGGTCATCAGGTACCGATAAGGCGACTACTCTTACTGTCGAGGGAGCGATCCCGAGAAATGTTAGAGCCGCTCTAAGCGCGGATGAAAAGCTGCTGGTGATGGGCGACAATCACGGACTAGTCCAATTATGGGATTTGAACGCGAATCAAAGGGTGGCGGCAGAGCCACCGAGATCTATGAAAGATAAGACTTCGCCAAGCGCCATTGATAGCGTGGCTATTGCTCCAAATGGGAATCTTATCGCATATGGCAATATGGACGGGACGATCTATCTATGGGATCGAACGTCGCCCTCAGCGAGCCGCACGTTAACCGGCCACGAGGGGGCAATACATTGCCTCAGCTTCAACTCGACTGGAAAGAAGCTCGCTTCGGGAGGAGCTGATACCAGTGTGCGAGTTTGGTATCCTGACAAATCTGCACCTGACTTTAAGTTAAAGGGACACGAGGACTTTGTTACCTCAGTCGCGTTTAGGGTGTCGATAGAAGGTCAGGAAGATCAGTTAGCGTCGGGAGCCGCAGATGATTCGGTTCGCGTGTGGGATGTTAGTAACAAAGAGAACGCAAGAGAGTTGTATTTACTTACGGGTCACGTGGGTTACGTCAGGTCATTAAGTTTCAATCCCGCAGGTAATCTTATTCTTTCAGGCAGTGAGGATGAAACGATTCGACTTTGGGATACATCCATTCGAAAAGAGATTCTTCGCTTAAACCCGTACGCCGGCAATGGTAAGGGAGTTCAGGCCGTTGTTTTCGATGAAACAGGATACCTGGTCATGTCGGCTAGCAAGGGAGGCGCCATACGGCTCTGGGAAATCAGCAAGAGGCCTGAGGGTTCTGCGTTTTACAATAGTAGCGCTGTATCCGCCGTAGGATTCTTTCCGAACAAGAACCAACTTGTTTTCGGGGACGTGGAGGGACACGTAAGAATTTGGGATGCGGACACTCAGAATGTAAAGACGTTGGATACTTTTCCAGGCAAAGATCCAGACAAAGACGGAATCGACTCGTTGGCCATTAGGCGAGACGGTGTTCTGGCGGTTGGCTCTTCTTTCGGCAAGATTAAGTTGTACGATTCCAACGGTAGCCCTACTCGTAGTTTCGAGATTTCTGATTCACTCTGGGCACTTGCGTTTCATCCTACACGCCCCTGGCTTGCGGCAGGTGGGATGGACAAGAAGATCCATTTATGGGACTTACAATCTGGAAAGGAAGTACGGGATCCCATTGACCACGATGATGCTTCAGTCTTTAGTATTTCTTTTAGCCCGGACGGACAAGTTATGGTCTCCTCCGGAGGCGACACAAAGATTCGGTTCTGGGATATGAATGGTAACCCGATAGCGAAATTCGATATCAAGGACGGAGACGAAATGTGGGGAGTGCCATTTCTAAACGATGGCAAGTCATTGGCTTCAGCAGGACTCAGCCGCAGAGTGCAGATCTGGTCTGTGGAGGCACTCTTAAAGGGAGGTAGTTCGGAAAAAATTAAACCGTTGCTGGAGTTTGACGGTCACAAAGGACTTATTCAAAGCGCTGCGGTTAGCGCAAATGGAGAATGGGTTGCAACCGGAAGTTCTGACCAGACCGTTGGTCTTTGGAACGTACTAACTAAAAAGTCGCTAAGACTTGAACTTCACGAGCGTCCGGTTTGGTGGGTCACTTTCAGTCAGGATGGAACGCTCCTGGCGTCAGGCGGCATCGATCGACGGGTACGAATGAGTCACATGAGTTCCATTAATAAAATCTTTACCGCGGGATATCGCGACCTGCTTTCTGAAGCGAAATGCGATACATGCCTTGATTTTTACCAGCAGCCCTTTCTAAGCCGTCTTTTCACGTCTGGATTGAGTATTTTCGCTTCGTCCGCGAAACAGACTGAAGAACAAATCAGTTTTACTAATTGCCGCTGACTTGAGGGCCGATCGCGAATAGTATTGGTACCTGAGGCATTACTTAAATCTCTCAGACGCATTGCGCGAAACCGCGCCTGGTCTAAAACCTGAAAGCTGAACCATTGCGATATGCTTCCAACTCGTCGCTGGGTCTAGTGTCCATTCTAGACTTGCTTACGACCCATTGTGAACAAGCTCGAATTAATAAAGCTGATTAGTACATCATCGTAAGCAGCACACGACTATTGACATATCCAAGTGCCGCCGCAAGTCTCATCCAAGCGAGGTGAAAAATATGTGCCCCAGTTGGAAAGAAGACTCCAATGCCCAGGAGCACTACACCTCCCGAGCCGAACACCGCGACCACGGTACTACGGCCACGATAAAGATTCCATGCGGCGAAGATCAACACCACACCGCCGACAATGAACGTAGACCGACGTGCCTGCGCTGTTGTGACGGGGGCATTAGATCGACTAGCGTCAAGTTGCGGCTCAATCAAGCTGAAACTCCTCCTGCCATGAGATATCTTCCGCAAACTCATTTGCGCGCTGTTCAGTCTTCAGCAGGAGGTAGTCACCGAGGACAAGACAGTCCATCTCAGTACGCATGAAGCATAGGTACGCCTCACGCGGAGTGCATACGATCGGTTCGCCGCGTACGTTAAAGCTTGTATTGACTAGCACTGCGCAGTCCGTCAGCCGTTCAAATGCCTGCGGCAGTTCATAGAAGATGGGACTCTCGATTCGACTCACGGTCTGAACCCGTGCCGAATAGTCGACGTGCGTAACCGCCGGAATTGTTGAGCGCGGCACGTTCAGCTTATCGATTCCGAAACGTGCGCTCTCCTCAGTCGTGACTTCGCGTCGCAAATCACTGCGCACTGGTGCGACCAGAAGCACGTAAGGCGAATCAGCCTCCAGCTCGAAGTAGTCACCTACACGTTCGCGCAGCACCGAGGTGCGAAGGGACGGAAAGTTTCTCGAAATTTGATCTTTAGATTCATCTGCGACTGCATGCGCGGCGAGCGCGGATCGCCAAGAATGCTGCGTCCACCGAGCGCACGCGGGCCAAACTCCATTCGCCCTTGAAACCATCCGATGACCTTCTCCTCTGAGAGTAGCCTGGCGACTAGGTCCGGCAGTTCTGCACGTTCCACGCGACGATAACGCGCCCCCGTCGTCAGCAGGAATTCCTCGATCTCGTTAGGACTGAACTCCGGTCCAAGGTAAGCACCCCTCATCCCATCTGCGTTTCCCTGGCAGACACGATCGACAAGTCTGTCATTACCAAGGTATTGATACCAGACTGAGAGCGCAGCGCCTAAGGATCCGCCTGCATCGCCCGCAGCAGGCCGGACCCAAATTCGTTCGAACGGACCCTCACGCAGAATGCGACCATTGCCGACGCAATTAAGTGCAACTCCGCCGGCCAAGCAAAGGTTTCGTTCTCCGGTTTCCTTGTGTACCTGTCGCGCCATTCGAAGCATCGCTTCTTCAGTGACGTCCTGGACGGATCGCGCCAAATCCATATCGCGCTGCCTAATCTTGCTCTCGGGACTGCGCGGCGGGCCTCCAAAGAGTTGGTCGAAAGCTGTGTTTGTCATGCGCAGGCCAACCGCGAAATTGAAGTACTGCATATTAAGACGCAGGCTTCCGTCTTCGCGCAGGTCGATAAGTTCGTCGAGGATGCGCGAAACATAGCGAGGCTCGCCGTAAGCCGCGAGACCCATCACTTTGTACTCGCCCGAATTAACTTTGAAACCGTGTAGTAAGTGAAGGCCGAATAGAGTAAGCCCAGGCTGTGTGGAAAGTGCAGTTCTTTCAGCAGGTGCAACTCGTTCCCGCGGCCATAGCCGTAGGAGGAAGTGGCCCATTCACCTACACCATCCATTGTCAACACCGCGGCTGACTGAAAAGATGAAGGAAAGAATGCAGATGCCGCATGTGACTCGTGATGCTCGGTGAAGAGCACGCGGCCGCCAAAGCCTGCCTCTTTCGATACTTGCTCGCGTATCCAGAGCTTCTCTCTTAGCCACAGCGGCATCGCCATCAAAAATGACCGCAGGCCGACTGGGGCGTAATCGAGATACGTTTTTAACAAACGCTCGAACTTCAGGAGCGGCTTATTGT
>Ga0126376_10000131_pt1 | contig 32650 bp, 27 predicted proteins | sample PanSoiMetPlot_15_FD_92760 | JGI IMG/M metagenome (GOLD analysis project Ga0126376, IMG submission 92760) | Tropical forest soil microbial communities from Panama - MetaG Plot_15 | ecosystem: Environmental > Terrestrial > Soil > Tropical forest > Bulk soil | place: Panama | collected 2016-02-17 | reverse complement strand
TGTGCTCGCGTGTCTGGGTTGCGCTGGAATGGCCACCGCGCAAACGAAATTGTTGCGCTTCCCCGACGTGCGCGGGGACAAGGTGGTGTTTACCTACGGCGGAGATCTGTGGACAGCTTCGACCTCTGGCGGCATGGCGACGCGGCTGACTTCGCATCCTGGACTGGAACTGTTTGCGAAATTTTCTCCGGATGGAAAGTGGATCGCTTTTACGGGACAGTACGACGGCGACGAGCAGGTCTATATCATCCCGGCAACCGGCGGAGTACCGAAACAATTGACGTTTTATCCCGCGCGCGGGCCGTTGACGCCGCGCTGGGGCTATGACAACCAGGTTTACGGATGGAGCCCGGACGGGAAATCCGTTTTGTTTCGTTCGTTGCGCGAGCATTTTGATCTGGGCGACAGCCGCTTGTACATGGTGAGCGTGGACGGCGGCCTTCCTGTGGCTCTGCCGATGCCGAAATCGGGCGCCGGCGATTTCGCACCGGACGGAAAGAAAGTCGTGTACTCGCCGCTGTTCCGCGATTTCCGTACCTGGAAGCGCTACTCGGGCGGATGGGCGCAGCAGCTTTACATTTTTGACTTGAAAACGCATGCAGTGGAAAAAATCACGGACGATACGCGCGCTCATCGCGATCCAATGTGGATCGGTGGCAAGATTTTCTATTCTTCGGACAAAGACGATACGCTGAATCTTTATTCCTACGATCCTGCAACGAAAAAAACCGAACAACTCACCCACGGCAAGAAATGGGATTTGCGTTGGCCCAGCTCGGATCACAAGAATCAAATCGTTTATGAGCTCGAAGGCGAACTGAACCTTTACAACACGGAAACTGGCAAGACGTCGCATCTCTCGATTGATGTGCCGACCGATGCGACTGCCTCGCGACCATCGCGTGTTTCGGCTACGGGAGAGATTGAGGGATTCGAATTGAGCCCAAAGGGCGAGCGTGCCGTATTCGTCGCGCGCGGCGATGTGTTCACGGTGCCCATTGAAAAAGGCCCAACGCGAAATGTGACAAACTCTTCGAACGCCCATGACAAATGGGGACGCTGGTCGCCCGATGGCGCGAAGATCGCCTACATTTCCGACGCGGATGGAGAAGACGAAATCTACACGATCAATCAGGATGGTTCGGGAAAACCGGAGCAACTGACGCACGGAATGCACGCAATGCTTTATGCGCCGGAATGGGCGCCGGACGGAAAGCGCATCGCCTTTTCGGACAAAGACGGAAAGCTCTACGTGCTGACTCTTGACGACAAGAAGGTCTCGCAAGTCGCACAGGATCCTTCGGGCAGATTGCGCGATTACATCTGGTCCTCCGATGGCGGACACATTGCCTACACGCTGAACAATCCCAACAATTTCCGTTCGATTTATGTATGGAGCGTCGCGGATGGCCAACAACATCGCGTGACCGGCGACCTTTTCGACGCGACCGACATCGCATGGGATGCCGAAGGCAACTATCTTTACTACATCGCCGTGCACGATTTTCAGCCGATCGTTAGCCAGATTGAATTCAACTTTGCGACGAATCGCGGACAAGATTTGTATGCGCTAGGCCTTCGGAAGGACGTGAAGAACCCGTTCCCGCCGGAGAGCGACGAAGTGACCATCATGAAAGAAGGCGAAAAGAAAGACGAGAAGAAAGACGACAAAGATAAGGACAAGAAGGAAGAAAAGAAGAAAGAATATTTCAAGATTGATTTCGACGGCCTATCTGAGCGTGTAACACGCGTGCCGGTGGGCGCGGACAACTATTTCGGGCTAGTCGCGACGAAAGACTATCTTCTGTACGCGAAGGGCGGAGCGTTTTTCTATGGGCGCGAACCGTTTCCAGAGACGAGCCTGGTTCTTTTTTCGCTCAAGGACCGCAAAGAGAGCACGCTCGCGGAAAACATTCAGGGATATGCCGTGTCGGCGGATGGGAAGAAGGTGCTTGTCCGGCAGGGCGGTGCTTACAAAATGTACGACGTGAAGCCGGACGGAAAAAACAGCGCGAAAGGCATCGCTACCGACGGGCTGATGGTGGACCGCGTGCCGCACGAAGAATGGGTAGAAATGTTCAATGAGGTTTGGCGGCGCTACCGCGACTTTTTCTACGTCAAGAACATGCACGGCTACGATTGGGAAGGGCTGCGCACTCAGTATCGCCCTCTGGTTGATTATGTCGTGCATCGTTCAGATCTGAACTACGTGCTGGGGGAGATGGTTGCCGAGCTAAGCGTAGGTCACGCCTACATCGAGGGTGGCGACTGGGAAATGCCCAAGCGGCCGCAAGTGGCGCTGATGGGAGCGCGGTTCGAACTTGACGCAGCGTCTGGCCGCTACAAAATTAGCAAAATTCTCCGCGGTCAAAATGAAGAAGATTCTTATCGTTCGCCGCTCACTGAAGTCGGAGTGAACGCGAAAGAAGGCGACTACATTCTTGCGATCGACGGCAAGGAATTAAGAGCGAACAACAATCCCTATGAATTTTTGTTGAATAAAGCCAACCGGCCGGTGCAGCTCACGCTGAACGACAAGCCGAGCTTCGAAGGTTCGCGCCAGACGAGTTACAAACCGATCACGCAGGAGCGAAACCTGGTTTATCTCGACTGGGTGACGCGCAACCGTGAATACGTTTCGAAAGCGACGAACGGACGCGTCGGCTACATTCACATTCCGGACATGGGCGCGGCCGGAATCCGCGAATTCATCAAATACTACTACCCTCAAATCCGCAAAGAAGGATTGATCGTGGATGTACGCGGCAACGGGGGTGGCAACGTGTCGCAGATGCTCATCGAGCGTTTGAAGCGCGAATTGCTCGGCACGGATTTCTCGCGGAACAATTCCTACACAGGGACTTATCCCGGCGCCGTATTTTATGGACCGAAAGTTTGCTTGATCAACGAAACGTCCGCTTCCGACGGCGACATTTTCCCCTACATGTTCAAGCAAGCTGGGCTGGGGCCGCTGATTGGAAAGCGCACTTGGGGCGGAGTCGTGGGCATTACCGGCCACGGTCCACTGCTCGATGGCGGCACTGTTTTTGTGCCGGAGTTTGCCACCGCCTCCACGACGGGTCAGTACGTAATCGAAGGGCACGGCGTTGATGCGGACATTCTCGTCGAAAATGACCCATCATCCGTAATTGAAGGCAAAGATCCGCAACTGGATCGCGGCATCGCGGAAGTTTTGAAAGCGATGGACGCTGCTCCGAAGAAACTGCCGGGACGTCCTTCTGATCCGGTGAAAGCGCCAAAGCGCTAGTCGTTTGATTTAGCTGGTGGATGGCTTGAGAAATACTGATCCAGCGCGCCCGCGACTTCTCCGGCAGCGCGCTGGACGTTCCGGTCAAGAGCCGCGACAACTGAACCGATGTTCTTTTCGGTAACGGGCTCGTCGTAGTTGTAAGTAAACGTCCAAACGGTTTCGTTGGTCTTGGTGTCGTGCAGCTCGAGATCAAAACTCAGCCGCCCCACAAAAGTCTTCCCCGTAACTTCTTTGAAATCGTACAAACGCCCGCGCAGCATGTACTCCCCGTGCGCGCCGCTGCGAAGCGTATTCACGTTCCGGTAGTGGCCTGAGCTTCTTAGCTTCCGCAGCAACACGCTCTGCATCATCTCTATCGGAGGCTCCGCCCAGCGTTCCGTTTCGTAAGTGCCCATCTGTTCATGTTCAGAGCTGTAAACGATCCGGTCTTCGCGATAAAGATGTGAGGTCATCATGGGCCCGAGCAGCAACGACACAGCCGCACCATCTTGTGGGTAGCTCACAGTGGATCCAGGCGGTGGCGTAAGTGCGTAGTATTTGCTGGGGCGCGCGGCTCCACAGCTAATGGCAATGCTTGCCGTTCCAGCTAGCACAGCGAGTGACAGAAATTTCTTGCATCTGTTCATGGGTTCACCCCCTGCTTTCCTAGGAAGCAGTAATTCCAGTTTTTATGGCCTGGCACTCTCTTCATGGCTGCCCCGGCTTGTGCTCTTTGGGGGTGGAAGAGCGGATAAGCGTGTAAGGCCTCGTTTTGATTGTTTGGGTAAATTCGCGGAGATTCTCGCTGACGTGGCGCATGTTTTCCAGAATCTCATCGATATTTTCCGAGTTCGCATTGAGTGTGCCATTCAGCTGGCCAGTAAGCTGCTGCAACTGCGCCAAGTTCTGGCGCAGATCGAGAATCGCTTTGTGAATATCGGGCCGATTCTCTGCAACGAGTGCATCCACATGGTCTAGTGCTCGATTCGCTTCTGCAGAAGTCTTGCGGAGATCGTCAATAAGCGGGCCGAGTTTGTGCGAAGCGGCCTCCACCTGTGTGAGGCTCGATTTGAGAGCCGGGCGATTTTCTTCGAGCATGGCGCGGGTGTTCGCCAGTGTAGCGGAAAGATTTGCCCTGTTTTGCGTATTGAGCATGTCGTTCAAGCGCTCAATTGTGGTCTGAAGCTCGTTCGTACGTTGGTTGAGACTTCCCAGCAGCTTTTTCGCTTCAGGAGCAATGTCGTTGAGCTGCGATGTAATCGCGTTGAAATCCGTGTAGGGTTCGCCGGGCAAGACCGATCCGGGCGGTGCAGCTGTTTGCGAAGTTCCGGCGGTCACCTCCACGTGATTATCGCCGAGCGGACTAAAGCTCATAATGCGGACCTTGCTGTCAGTCTTTACGGGTGTACCAGGTTTTACACTGATGGTCATTTCCATGCGAGTGGGATCTTTCGGGTCAATGCGCAGCATTTCAACACGGCCGATTTTCGAGCCGCCTATATAGCGAACCGTCGCGCCGGGTTCAATTCCGCCAACAAAGGGAAAGTACGCGCGGTAAGTTATTGGCGAACTGCTGAAAGCTCCGCCGAGCGCGAAGACTGTCACAATCAAAAGTCCCGAAGCAATCAGGACGAACAACCCCACTGCCACTTGTTCTCGTCTTGCGTTCATTTCTTCCCTTCTCCTCCCCCTCAGCGGCGACTGCCGTGGCGTTCCTCCGTGAGCATCTGGAGGTAATCCAATTCCTGCGAGACCGCGGGTTCTGCAATGCGGTCCAAAAACTGCCTCACTCGTGGATGCGTGCTGTTGCGCATTTCCTCCGTCGTGCCAATCGCAATGACATCGCCCTTGTTGATGAGCACCATCCTGTCGGCGATCAGAAAGGCGCTGGCGAGTTCGTGCGTTACCACAATAATCGTCATCTTAAACGCTTCTTTCAGTTCGAGAATCAGCTGGTCAATTCCTGCCGCAATAATTGGATCGAGCCCCGCGGAAGGCTCATCAAAAAACAGAATTTCGGGATCCATGGCGAGCGCGCGAGCAACAGCCGCACGCTTTTTCATGCCGCCGCTCAGTTGCGAAGGAACGTAGTCCTCGTAACCCGACAAGCCAACTTGATCGAGTTTGAGTCGCAGCATGATTTCGATGGTGGAGTCTTCAAGCTTGGTATGTTCGCGCAGAGGCAGGGCCACGTTCTCCCCAACAGTCATGGAACCAAAAAGCGCGCCTCCCTGAAACGACATTCCCATGTGACGGCGAAGTGCATCGAGCTCATCGTCGGAAACCGTCGCAAGATTTTTTCCTTTAATCCAAATTTCACCAGATGTAGGCCGTTCCAGGCCGACCAACGTGCGCAGTAGAGTGCTCTTGCCTGAGCCGGAACCGCCGAGGATTACCAGCGTCTCCCCCTGCTGTACATCAAACGTGACGCCGTGCAGAATCTCCCGCTCACCATAGCTGACGCGAAGATTGTGGAGCGAGATGGCGGGAGGGGTGGATGGAATAGCAGAGCTGGGCAAACTGCTCACTCTATTTACCTCCCAGGAAATAAAAGAGAGCGGTGAAAATCAAGTCCACCGCAATCACAAGAAAAATGGAAATGACGACCGCGGACGTGGTCGATCGTCCCACCTGCTCCGCACCTGCACCCGTCGAAAGACCTTCCTGACAGCCAACCGCGGTAATCGTGATTCCAAACATGAAGCTCTTGATCAGGCCGCTGACAATGTCCCGAAGAAAGAGCGCATCCGCCGTGGCATGCAAGTAGCCCAAAGCAGTAAAGCCGGCATTGCTGACTCCAAATACCATGCCACCGAGCACGCCCATGGCATTCGCCCAAGTGGTGAGGCACGGAAGCATGATTGCCATCGCAATAAATTTTGGCGTGACCAGAAAATGTACCGGGTTGATGGCCATCGTTTCCAGCGCGTCCAGCTCTTCTGTGACCTTCATCGTCCCGATTTCCGCCGCAAACGCCGAGCCTGAACGCCCAATGACCACAATAGCCGTGATCAGCGGCCCAAGTTCGCGGCTCATCGAAATAGCCACGGCGCTCGCAACGAAATTCATCGCGCCGAATCTCTTCAGCTCGTAAGCGGCTTGCAGTGCAAGAATCAGTCCTATGAAAAAGGTGATGAGCGAAAGAATCGGCAACGCGCGAACGCCACACTGCATCGCCTGCGAAATGGCGCGTTGCATGCGAATAGGCCTGCCGCGGAAGGGTGCTACAACCGTGTAGTACGCCGCCCGCGTGCTCAAAGTCGCGAGCGAACCGAGATAGGCGAGGGCATTGAGGACGGACTGCCCTATTTGAACCGTAAGTTCCACGAATGCACCTGGAGACCAATCACCGCATCAAGCACCGTTGACTGAAAGCGCCTGCTCTTCATTGTCATAAATTTCAAAAAGCTTGATCAGTCGGGAAAGCTGCAAAACTTCTTTCGCGGACTTGCTGAGCCCGTACAGAACGAACCGCGCTTGCAGGTCGCGCGAAGCCTTCAAACCTTCCACGAGTGAGGCTATGCCGGAGCTGTCGATATATTTGACGCTACTCAAGTTCATCATGACGCAGGGAATTTTCTTCTCCCGGAGCTCAGTGAGCAGGGCTTTGCGCACTGCGGGCGAATTGGCCAAATCTATATCGCCAACCACGTCAAAGATGGTCGTATTTTCCAGATGCCGCGCAGAGATTTCCACCGGAACGCTCCTCATTGAATCCGTCAGCGAACGAACTTGACCATGTACAGCCGGTTCGTGGAACCGACTCGCTTATGAACGACCGTGTCCATGCTTTGTCGCATGAAATGCAGTCCAAGTCCACCAGAACGAAGCTCCCCTGGCGGCAGCCCCTCTAGTGCGCCGGGCTTTGGCTCTGTACCTTGATCCACCAGAACGATTTCCAACCCGGGCCTGCCGCCATTTGCTTCCTCTAGCTGGTTAAACTCAACCTCGATCGCTTTTCCCGTCTCGCCCGCGTAAGCGTGGCGAATGATGTTCGCAATCGCTTCGTCCACCGCCAGCGTGATCGCGCGGCAGTCCTCTTCTCCGAATCCCACCACGCTCGCAAGGGGGGACACGGCGCCACGCACTCCACAAAGGACCTGGGGATTGCTGAGAAGCTGAAGCCGCAGAAGAAGATGCCGCCGGGGCAAAGAAATCCTCCAGGGGACGAATCGTAACGGAACAAAGCGGATCGCCGCCAATCGCGCGGGACGGAACTAGAGACTGCCACAACTTGGTGTAATCGTCCACTCGCGACAGAGCCTAACCGCTCGTGTATTTGTATTTCTTGATCCCGAGGCGGGCGATCATGGAGTCGAGTGTTTGACGTGGGATGCCCAGTTTGGCGGCGGCGCCAGAAGGACCAGAGATTCGTCCGCGAGATTCAGTGAGGGCGGCCTCGATGAGTTCCCGCTCGCGGTTGGATTTGAGTTGATCGATACCGGTCAACGTAACCGCTGCGGCAGGTATCGTGGCGCGCGTTTCTTGCTTCATCCACGCAGCGTCGATCGAAAGGGTGTCGCCGTCGCAAAGAAGCACTGCGCGTTCGACGATGTTCTGGAGTTCGCGAATATTTCCCGGCCAGTGGTACGCCCGAAAAACATCCAGCGTATTCTTCTGGATGTTGCGGATTTTCTTGCCCGCCTTTCTTGTGTAGCGGTCGACGAAGTATTCCACGAGAAGCGGAATATCCTCGCGACGATCGCGCAGCGCGGGCATCTGAATGGGAACGACATTCAGTCTGTAGAATAGATCCTGTCGGAAAGTGCCCACTCCGATGGCGGCCTTCAAGTCGCGATTGGTCGCCGCGAGAATGCGTACATCTACGGAAATCGGCTGATTACTGCCGACTCTCTCGAACTCGCGTTCTTGCAGTACGCGAAGGAGAGCGACTTGCGTTTCCGAGGGCAATTCGCCGATTTCGTCCAGAAAAATCGTCCCGCCGTTCGCGGCTTCGAATCGCCCCAGCCGCCTCTGCAGTGCGCCCGTAAACGCTCCTTTTTCGTGGCCAAAAAGTTCTGAAGAAATCAGCGAAGAAGGAATTGCCGCGCAATTGACGCGGACAAACGCATGATCCGCCCGTCGCGATTGGTTGTGAATGGCTCGCGCGATTAATTCCTTGCCGGTTCCTGTTTCACCAAGGATAAGTACTGTTGAATCCGTTGGCGCCACCTTCGCAACTTCGGATAGTACTGCCATCAAATTCTCCGAATTGCCCAGAATCTCCTCGAACATGGAAATGCGATTCACTTCTTCACGCAGTGCCAGATTTTCACTTATGGCGCGCGCCGTCTCTTGCTTGCCTTCTTCGATGTCCGTCCGCGCAACGTACCAGCGCAATATCTGTCCCCGCTCATCCCGCAACGGATTAAACCGGCTCAGCAACCAACGGTACTGGCCGTCGTTTCGCAGTATTCGCGCTTCCGTTTCGAAGGGTTTGCCGTTTCTCAATCCGGTTTCAAAATCATTCAGGTAGCGATCCAAATCCTCGTGATATAAAACCGTCTCGCGAAATCCTTCAACTCTCCACTCCTCCAGCGTCTTGCCGTAATAATCGAGTACGACTGGATTCGCGTAGAGACCGCTTCCATCCGGTCGCAACACAAACACATGCGCCGGCACCAGCTCGATGAGCGTTCGGAGCTCTTTTTCGCTCTCGCGGAGCTGTTCTTCCCTGCTCCGCAAATTTTCATACAAATGGTCTAGCGTTTTGGCGGTTTCGTTTGTCACTGTGCCGAGTTGCGCGAGCTCATCTCTTCCCTGAATCCGCACTCGGTGCTGAAAATCGCCCCGCGCCAGCGCCCGAGAGCCTTTCATGAGTTCGTCGAGAGGTTCCGTGACGCTGCGTGTGATGCCAACGCCTAAAACAACAGCAACCAAAAGTGTGCTGGATCCGGTGAGCAAGAAAATAAGCAACATGCGGCTTTGTGCTTGCCGGATGTTGAAAGCGGCGGTGGCTCTTTCGGCCGCCACCTCTTTGTCCGCGGACTTGACCAGGTCCGAGCTCGTAACTTCAAGCGGGCGAACCTGGTGCATCAATCTCTGTCGGATAGCAACCCAATCTCCCGACTCTGCGAGTCCGCGAATCGCATCCAACTGAAAAGGAAGTGCGCTTTGCACCGACTCGATCGTGGGGGAAACGATCGAGTCCAGCCTAGCGTTAGAAGGCCCTTGCTTCAAAAGCCCTTCGGTACGTCTTGCGTTTTCATCCAGTGTTTTGCGAAGAGTTTCCGCCTCGGCAAGAAGCTCGTCCTTGTTTTCCATTTGCGCCAGATCATTGAGCCGATTGTAAAAGTCGTGAAGACTTGTCTGAAAACGAAGAACGGCGATCAATTCCTGATCTACGGCCGCCAGCCGATCCGCTTGCTTCCTCAAAAGATAAAGCTGTGAGACGAGCAATCCATTTCCAATGACGAAGAGTGAAATGATCAGCAGAAAGCAAGCTCGAAGACGTGGACCAATATTGAACCGCGACAGATACGAAGCACTTCCGCGAATTGCCTTAGTGATGCTGGAAGGGCGATCGTTCAATGCGGAATCCTCGAATTTTCTTATCCGACCAAAAAAGTAGCTCTCAATTTTACACCGAAGAGCCAGCAGCCCGGCGAAACCCGCCCGCAAACCTGGGATAGAACCGACCGGAAAACGTCAGCGAGTGTTCGGGGGCGGGGGGCCCGACTCGAGCCCGGTTATCACAGCAAGTTCTTTTTCCAGATTCTGTGCGGCGATTCCTGCTTTGGTTTTGCCGCCTAGCACCGAATTGACGGCACGAAAATACGCTTGGGAGACTCGGTCGTATTTTTTCGCGGTAATCGTGGAAGGCCGGACCACGACATTTTCCCGGTCCTTTTCCACGGATTGTGGTGCGTCGGAATAGGCTTTCAAAATCGCGGCGAGAATTCAGAGCGAAACGCCTCTCTTCCACGGAATGAAATCATTTTGGCCTAGAACTTCCGCCTTGGTTTTCACTTCACCGCTGACAATCTGAATCACTCTCTCCAAAACTTCTTCCCCCATCTCCTCAATCGTTCGTTCGCCTCGAATCACCGAACCTGTATCGATGTCTATGATGTCCGGCATGCGCTCGGTCAGTTCAAAGTTGGTCGAAATCTTCACGACAGGCGCAATCGGATTCCCCGTCGGTGTCCCCAGCCCGGTCGTGAACAGAACCACATTCGCCCCAGCCCCCACCTGCGCCGTCACGCATTCAACGTCATTCCCTGGTGTGCACTGCAAATGCAATCCAGGTTGTGTCGTGTACTCGGGATAGTCCAGCACGGCTGATACGGGGGCCGTGCCGCCTTTTTTGGCAGCCCCTGCCGACTTCATGGCATCTGTAATTAGTCCGTCGCGGATGTTTCCCGGCGACGGGTTCATGTCGAATCCCGAACGCACTGCCCTCGCGCGCGCCGCATAGTCTCGCAGCAAGGCGATGAACCGGTTCGCTACACCCTCGTTCACACTGCGGTTGATTAACTCCTGTTCAACACCGCAGAGTTCCGGAAATTCTGAAAGAATCGTCCTTCCACCCAGCGCCACTAGGAGGTCAGATGTGTGCCCAATCGCTGGATTTGCCGAAATTCCAGAAAAGCCATCCGAACCGCCGCATTTCAACCCTACTGTCAAATGCGCGAGCGTCGCAGGCTTCCGTATCAGTTTGTTCGCTTCCACCAGCCCTTCGAATGTCTTTCGAATCGCCGCCTTCAACATCTCGTATTCTGATCCGCTCTGCTGCTGTTCGAACACATACAACGGCTTCGCAAATTTCGCATTCCGTTTCTTCAATTCTTCCCGCAGAATCTCCGTTTGCGAGTGTTGGCAACCCAGGCTGAGCACGGTCGCCCCAGCCACGTTCGGATGATGAATGTATCCCGCAATCAATCCGCAGAGGTTCGTGGCGTCTTCCCGTGTTCCTCCGCAACCCGCCTCGTGCAATAGAAACTTGATTCCGTCGACATTCTGGAAAACTCGTTCTCTCGCACCGCCCTCTTTCGAAGCATCTCCTCCATCCGTGACCACACTTCGCCGAAACTCTCGCACCAGTTCCGCCACCTGCTGCCGGTACACGGGTGGTGCCGCAAATCCAAGCTCCTCTTCAAACGCTTGCTTCAGCGCCGCAATGTTCCGGTTCTCGCAAAACACCAGCGGCGCCACCAGCCAGTAGTTGCGGGTTCCCACTTGGCGGTCACCCCGGTGGTAACCAAGAAATCTTCTCTCGCTCCATTTCGTCACGTCCGGCGCCTGCCACCGGTATTCTTCGGTCTTTTCGTGATACGTCGCCGCTTCGTGGTGTGTGTTTCGCGTCGTTATCCGCTCGCCGGTGCTAATCGGCTCCATCGCCTTCCCGATCAGCACCCCGTACATCACGACTGCGCCGTCCTTACCTATCTCTTCGGTCGCGAACTTGTGCTTCGCCGGCACATCCGTCTTCAACAGGTACGTCCGCCCCGCGAACGATATCTCCTCACCCCGCCGCAAATCGCTCAGCGCCACCAGTGCGTTATCCTTCGCGTTCAATTGCAAAACCCTTGCATTCATTCGCCGATATCGCCCCCTTGGCCGACCAGCTTACCTCTATCTTGCCTCTTTCGCTTGCAGCCGAGGCGAGTCCGCAGTGTAAAATGCGGCCGAACGTCTTGCATGGTCCGCTATGCTGTCTGTTGGCAAGCGCCCGCTAATCTTACGGTCGCTCAAGGAGAGTCCATGTCCATCAGTCGACGCGATTTGTGCGCGATGCTTCCGGCAGCGTTGCTCCCCCTGATCTCTTCGGAAGGTGCGTTCGCCGAAGACGGAAAGACTCTGCCTTCAGCGATCTTTCCCTTCGAGAAACTCACTCCACACAAATCGAATGCCGCTGATATTCGCGCCGTTCTCAAGGGCAAACTCGCCACGGGAGAATCCCTCGAAGTCCACGAGACCACACTTCCGCCAGGCGACATGCCACACCCGCCCCACCACCACAGTCACTCCGAAATGTGGCTCATCCGCGAAGGAACCGTCGAACTCATGGTCGAAGGCAAAAGCTCGCAAATGGGACCAGGTTCCGTGGGATTCGTACGCTCCAACGAAGAGCATGGCATCAAGAACGTTGGGGCTACGCCCGCAACCTACTTCGTCGTCGCCGTCGGTCCCGGAGCCGCTTGAGCCGCGCCTGCCTTCAAAGATCTGGACTGAATTTATTCGCCTTTAGTCTTGGCTACGAAATCATGCAAATTCCTTCCTCCCATCCAGTAAAGGGACAGCAATGAACTGGACCGAAGAAACGATCCTGGTGCTTGCGGAAGCAAGCGACGCCCCGCAGATCCACCTGCTGAAAGAAAGGTTGGTGGGGGCGCGCATTGTTACGGGAAATTCCGCCAGCGAATTCGCGGCTGCGGCAAAGAGCGCTACAGTGCTCTGCAATTGTTCAGGCACGCTTGCCCTGTTCCGCGAAGTGTTTGGAATGTGCCCAAAACTGCAGTGGGTGCACTCTCGATCGGCTGGATTGGAGCAAACGCTCTTTCCGGAATTGGCGGCCAGCAGCGTTATCTTAACGAACGGAAGTGGTGTTTTCAGCGCAGCTTTAGGCGAATTCGCCATCGGCGCAATTCTGTATTTTTCGAGGGATTTCAGGCGGCTGATACGCAACCAAGCGGCCACGGTATGGGAACAATTTGATGTTGAGCGGGTGGAAGGCAAAACAGTGGGAATCGTGGGGTACGGCGATATCGGGCGGGCGATTGCGAGTCGAGCAAATGCATTGGGGATGCGGGTCCTTGGACTCAAACGACATGCACCCGTGAACGGAAAATCCGATGAATTTGCAGAACGCATCTTTCCGGCCGCACAGCGGCTGGAGATGATCGCCGAGAGCGACTATGTGGCGCTTGCCGCGCCATTGACGCCGGAAACGCGCGGCATAATCGGGAAAGCGGAAATTGCGGCGATGAAGCCCGCCGCCGTGCTGATCAACGTAGGGCGCGGGCCGCTGATTGATGAAAGCGAACTGGTTCGGGCACTAGAAGAAAAGAGAATTCGAGGAGCTGCGCTGGACGTCTTTGACCAGGAACCGTTGCCTGCGGGTCATGCGTTCTATGAACTGGAAAATGTTTTGCTTTCACCGCATTGCGCGGACCACACACCCGACTGGCTGGACAATGCGATGTTCTTTTTTGTGGAGGAGTTCGAGCGCTACGCGCGCGGCGAGACACTGCGTAACGTCGTCGACAAAACGCTCGGGTATTAACGCCGCTATTTGCCGGTGTAACTGACGCGCCAGATGGATTTGGAACCATCGTCGGTCACGAGGAGCGAGCCGTCGGGTGCGACAGTGACGCCGACAGGTCGTCCCCAGACATGGCCGTTGTCCACGACGAAGCCAGTCATGAAATCTTCAAAGTCGCCGCCTGCGTGGCCTGTTTGATGAAGCGGGATGCGAATTAATTCATAGCCAACGCGGACAGATTTGTTCCAGGAGCCGTGCTCGGCAGCGAAGATGTCGCCTTGATATTCCGCCGGAAATTGTTTGCCCTCATAAAAAGTCACTTCGAGCGAAGCGTTGTGTGGATGAAGGATGACGTCCGGCGTGATGACTTTGGACTGAAGCTCCGGATGTTTTCCCTTGTGCCGCGGATCCTGATGACCGCCCATGTACCACCAGGGCCAGCCATAGAAACCACCGGGCTTCACACTGGTGATGTAATCGGGGACAAGATCATCGCCGAGTGCGTCGCGTTCGTTGACGGAGCACCAGAGGTCGCCGGACTTGGGCTGGACGGCGAGGCCAACGCAGTTGCGAATGCCGTAGGCGAAGACGCGCATGTCGGAACCGTCGGGATTGAATTCGAGAACGTCAGCGCGATTTTTCTCGGCGGGAGTGGTGTCAGGATCATCGATGTTGGAGGCGGAGCCGACGGAGACGAACATTTTCTTGCCGTCGGGAGAAAACTGAATGTCGCGCGTCCAGTGGCCACCGTCGTGAGGCAGGTCGGCGATGTGTTCGGGCGGAGCGGTGGCTCTTAGATCGCCATTTTTATAGGGGAAGCGGACGACGGAGTCGTTGTTGCCAATATAAATCCACTGCGGATTGGTTCCCGGCGGATAGAAGTTGATTCCGAAGGGGCGATTGAGACCAGAAGTGTAGGTTGCTGTTTGCTCCGGTTTTCCATCTTTTGCGATTCCGCGAAAAACGAGAATTTCTCCCTTGCGGCTTTCGGCGACGAAAAAGTCGCCATTGGGAGCGGTGCGAATGAGGCGAGGTTCGTTGAGGCCGGAGGCGTAAAGCTCAACTCTGAAGCCGGCGGGAACTTGCGGCCAGGCGTTTTCCGGTCGCCGGACCAGCTGTGGGCCATTGCCGGAAGAGGGCGTGGCGAAAGGCTCTGGAAGATCGGCGACTGTGATTTTGTGGGTGACGCCGGGCTTTTCGTAGCGGTAGTCGGTGAAGGGTGCTTTGGGCGCCGGAGCGGAGACCGCGGTGGCAACGGCTTCATCGGCGGAGAGACGAACGCGAGGTGAGCCAGGCTTCGAACCACCGGCTAGACGAAGGAAGTTGATGATGAGCCAGCGCTCTTTTTCAGGGAGAGATTCCCAAGAGGGCATGCCGTTGTTGAGATCGCCTCTGGTGATGTACCAGAAAAGTTCACCGTCGCTGGCGCCCTGTGTTTTTTCGGAGGCGAGGCCAGGAATGTTGCCGGAGCCTTCGGCGCTGGGGCCGTGGCACGCGGCGCAGCGATTCTTGTAAAGACCTGCGCCGACGTCGGCTTGCTGGCCGATGAAAGGATTTCGTGTGGCCTTGGCGGATGCTGGGGCGTCGTGAAAATTCTTGTTTTGGGCGCGCGCGGGAAAATTTGCGAAATAGAATGCGGCAAGAATCAAAACGACTGGACTTATACTGACGGCGATTCGAGCAAGTCGTCCCATGACGAGCCTCCAGAGATAGTCAAAAGAATATTTGAACACGAAGTTGAGCTGAGACAAAAATGCCCGCTGCAGATATACTGCCGTGATTTGGAAGGTGGCTCGAACTGGAAGCAGGCCGCAAGTAAACCAGGCAGTTCACAAGCAATCCGCGAAGGAACCGATGCGCGAAGAAAACGCGGTCTCGGAAAACGTTTTGAACGAGAGAGCAGGCGCAAGCAAGCCAAGCGCATTGCAAAAAGCCGGAACGTTGGCGGGCCGCTTTCGTTGGGTGATTTGCGGTGTGCTCCTCCTCGGTGTCACAAAGAATTACATGGACCGCGGCGTCCTGGGCGTTCTCAACGTTACGCTGCAGCATCGCTTCGGATGGAGCGAAATTGACTACAGCAACCTGGTCGTTGTTTTCCAAGCCGCTTACGCCGTGGGCCTCCTCCTCACTGGGCGAATCATAGATCGGCTGGGCACGCGAATGGGTTACGCGCTGGCGATGGCGTTTTGGAGTCTCGCCTCAATGTGCACTGCGATTGGTTCATCCCTCACGTCTTTTGGTGTGTGCAGGGTAGCACTAGGTTTTGGCGAGGCTGCGGTATTTCCGGCGAGCATAAAAGCAGTGACGGAGTGGTTCCCAAAGAAAGAACGCGCCCTCGCTACAGGCATTTTCAATGCGGGCACGAATATCGGCGCGATCTTAACGCCCTTGATTGTTCCGCCTATTGTCGCCATCTGGGAGTGGCGAGGCGCATTTATCAGCGTCGGCGCTCTGGGATTCCTGTGGCTCATTCTTTGGCTGGCGATCTACCGCAAACCAGAAGAGCATTCGAGCGTGACGCAGGCGGAACTCGATTACATTCGAAGCGATCGCGAAGCACCCGCACGGCGCACAAGATGGTCTGTTCTTTTTCCTCTCCGCCAAACCTGGGCCTTTGCCATCGGCAAACTGCTCATTGATCCGGTATGGTGGTTTTACCTTTTTTGGTTGCCGAGCTTCCTGCAGCGCAAGCACGGCCTCACGCTAAAACAGATTGGCATTCCGATCCTGGTCGTTTACCTGATTTCGGACGTTGGCAGTGTCGCGGGCGGCTGGCTATCATCACATCTCATTAAGAAAGGAAAGAGCGTCAACACCGCACGCAAACTGGCGATGCTCATTTGCGCGATTGCTGTGGTTCCCGTGGTCGTCGCCTACAGGATCGAAAACCTGTGGACCGTGGTGCTTCTCATCGGGCTTGCGACGGCTGCGCATCAAGGATTTTCCGCGAATCTCTTCACGCTTACCGCAGATATGTTTCCGTCGCACGCGGTCGGATCGGTGGTCGGCATCGGCGGAATGTGCGGCGCTCTGGGTGGCCTATTTATTTCAATAGTTGTTGGACAGGCGCTGCAGCGCAGCGGCAGCTACCAGATCCCCTTCTTGATTGCTGCGTCCGCTTATATTGTCGCTTTGCTCTTGATTCATGCGCTGAGCCCACAATTAGAGCCGGCGAAACTCGAGCAGGCATAAGTGATGGGTTTGGAGTTTTCCGGCTGGAAGGGAAAGATGTATTCGCTTGCACGATGAGGACGCAATGGCACTGACGGTGAAGGCAAAAGAGGGCTGCCGGTGGGATTTGGTGAGCCTGGGCGAAGTGATGCTGCGGTTCGATCCGGGCGAATACCGGATATGGACGACGCGGCAGTTTGCCGTGAGCGAAGGCGGCGGCGAGTACAACGTCGCTCGCGGGCTGACGCGGTGTTTCCGAATGAGTACGGCGGTTGTGACGGCATTTGCGAAAAATCCGGTTGGCTCGCTGTTACAGGATTTGATTAACCAGGGTGGCGTGGATTCATCACTGATTCGATGGATAGATTATGACGGCGTTGGGCGGACGGTTCGCAACGGGCTGAATTTTACTGAGCGCGGATTCGGCGTGCGCGCGGCGCTTGGATGTTCGGACCGCGGTCACACAGCGATTGCAGCGATGAAACCAGGCGAAGTGGACTGGGAGGGGATTTTTGGCAGGACGGGCGCGAGGTGGCTGCATACGGGAGGAATTTTTTGCGCGCTCTCCGAAACGACTCCGGAAGTGGCATTGGAGGCGATGAATGCGGCGCGAAAGCACACTGTCGTGGTTTCTTACGATTTGAATTACCGCGATTCGTTGTGGCGATCCATCGGCGGGAAGAAGCGGGCACAGGAAGTGAATCGAAAGATTGCGCCGTACGTGGATGTGATGATCGGGAACGAAGAGGATTTTTCAGCGGCGCTGGGTTACGAAGTTCCGGGCACGGATGAGAGTCTTTCGGCGCTCGATCCCGAAAAATTCAAAAAGATGATCACAAGAGTGGTGAAGGATTTCCCGTTGAAGGCGGTGGCGACGACGCTGCGCAAAGCGACCACGGCAACGAAAAACGATTGGGGCGCGATCTGCTATTGCGATGGGAATTTCTACCAGGCGACAAACCGGAAAGACTTGGAAATTCTGGATCGCGTGGGCGGCGGAGATTCGTTCGCATCGGGCTTAATTTACGGCTTTTTGAGCGGAAAGGATCCGCAGTGGGCCGTGGAATGCGGAGCGGCGCATGGAGCACTGGCAATGACGACACCGGGTGACACGACGATGGTGACACTCGAGGAAGTGTTGCAGGTGATGAAAGGAGCGGGAGCGCGAATCGCGCGCTGACCAGAACGAGATGAAAAAGGAAGAAGTAAGCGCGCTGATTAGGAAAGTTGGCGTCGTGCCTGTCGTGCGCGCCGCATCGCCGGAGGAAGCGCTCTTTGCGGCACAAGCGATTGCGCATGGGGGAATCCCAATTGTCGAAATCACAATGACCGTGCCGGGCGCGATTGAAGTGATTGCAGAATTGGCCAAAACGGCACAGGAGATTTTGGTGGGAGCGGGAACAGTGACGAACTCGGAGTCGGCGCGCCGGTGCATGGAGGCGGGAGCAAAATTCTTGGTGTCGCCGGGACTCAATGCAGGGACTGTCGTGGCTGCGCGGGAGCGTGAGATTTTAATGGTGGCGGGAGCGCTCACTCCAACGGAAGTGATGAGCGCCTGGGAGGCGGGCGCGGACTTCGTGAAGATTTTTCCCTGCGGAAATCTGGGTGGCGCGAAATACATCCAGGCTCTGAAAGGACCCTTTCCGCATGTGCCGATGGTTCCGACGGGCGGCGTGAATTTGGAGACAGCCGCGGACTACATTCGGGCGGGAGCGGCGGCGCTTGGAGTGGGCGGCGAGCTGGTGCTAAAGGAAGCGCTGAGGATGCGAAACGCAGAACTACTAAGCGGGCTCGCGAAGCAATTTGTTGAACTGGTGAAGAGCGCGCGCAATCCGGAAGCAGGAAAGTCCGGCGCAGCAAGTTCTAATACGTAGCGGAAAAATGTAGCAGGCGCTCGCCTAGTTTGTAAGCGAGTTTGATGCAATTGCATTGACAATGAGAATCGATGCGCATCAGCATTTTTGGAATTACGATCCGATGCGTCACGCCTGGATCAACGAAGAGATGTCATTGCTCAAGCGGGATTTCCTACCTTCGGATCTTGCGCCCGAACTGACAGCAAATGGGATCGCGGCAAGCGTAGCTGTGCAAGCGGAGCAGTCAGAACAAGAGACGCAATTTTTGTTGCGGCTGGCCGAGAGCAATCCGAAAATCACAGGCGTCGTTGGTTGGATTGATTTGCGTTCTCCGGATCTAGGCAAACGGCTCCACGAACTTTCACGACATAAGAAATTGCGGGGATTCCGACACATTGCGCAATCAGAGCCGGATGACCATTTTCTGTCAGGTGAAAGTTTTGTGCGCGGAGTGAGCCAACTGACTAAATACGGGTTCACCTACGATATTTTGATTTATCCGAAACAATTGCCTGCGGCTTGCGAGCTGGTTGAGAAATTGCCCGGGCAACGATTTGTCATCGACCATCTGGCAAAACCGGATGTGAAAAATAGGACGATTTGCCAGGAGTGGGCACGCCACATGCGCGCAATTGCGCAAAACCCAGAAGTTCGTTGCAAAATTTCTGGGATGGTGACCGAAGCCGATTGGAGAGCGTGGAAACCAACTGATTTTCGACCGTATTTGGACGTGGTGTTCGAAGCGTTTGGAAACGAGCGCTTGTTATTTGGATCGGACTGGCCGGTTTGCCTGCTGGCAGCGAGCTACAAGCAGGTTCTCGGGATTGTTGAGGAGTACTTGAGAGGCTGGCCGGAAACGGAGCAGAGCAAGATCTTTGGTGAGAATGCAGTCCGATTCTACGGATTAGAGATGACCCAGCATGGATCTGCGAATTAGAGACAAGGTCGTGCTCATTACTGGTGGAGCGAAAGGGATCGGCGCCGCGATTGCGCGTGGTGCTGCAAGCGAACACGCGGTTTCCGTGATTGTGGATCGGGACGAAGGCGCCGCGAAAAAACTCTGCGTGGAATTGCAGGCCGACGGAGCCCAGTGCGAACAAATCACTGCTGACCTCTGCATCGCCGCAGATTGTGCCCAAGCAGTGGAAAAATCACTGCACAAGTTCGGCAAGCTGAACGCGCTGGTGAACAACGCGGGAGTAAATGACAGGATTGGACTCGAGACTGGCAGTCCTGAGAAATACGAAGAATCGCTCCGCAAAAATCTCTTTCATTACTACAACATGGCGCACTACGCGTTGCCCGCCTTGAAGAAAGCGCAGGGCAGCATCGTGAATATCGCTTCGAAAACAGCGATAACAGGCCAGGGCGGAACGTCGGGGTACGCCTCAGCGAAGGGGGCCATACTGGCGCTGACACGGGAATGGGCTGTGGATTTGCTCCCTTACGGAATGCGCGTCAACGCTGTGGTTCCCGCGGAAGTGAGGACGCCACTTTACGAACAGTGGCTGAGGACTTTTGGGAATCCAGAAGAAAAGCGCAAAGAAATTGTGGCAAAAATTCCGCTGGGCAAACGAATGACCGAACCAAAAGAGATTGCCGCCGCCGTATTGTTTCTGATTTCCGAACAAGCCAGCCACATCACCGGCCAGCACATTTTTGTGGATGGCGGATACGTACATTTGGATCGCGCGCTGACGTGACCGTTACATCGAAGCAAGAAAAAGGAGGCCCATTGTCGCAGCATGCGCCGCTAACCGAACGAAAATACGTGTTGCCGTTCGTGCTGGTCACGAGCTTGTTTTTTCTTTGGTCCATCGGAGTCAATCTGAACGATGTACTGATTCCCCATTTGAAGAAGGCCTTTGATCTGAGCGATTTTCAGTCGTCATTCATTCAGGTGGCGTTCTTCGGGGGATATTTTCTGGCGGCGTTTCCGGCCGGCAAGTTGATGGAGAAGATCGGCTATAAGAAAGGAATTTTGCTCGGCTTGCTGATCTGCGCGACGGGGACTCTGCTGTTCTTACCGGCTGCCAGTTCGCGAATTTACGGATTTTTTCTCCTGGCGCTCTTCGTGATGTCTTCCGGTCAATCATTTTTGGAAGTTGGCGCAAACCCTTATGTCACGGTTCTTGGGGTGGCGGAAAGTTCGGAACGGCGGCTGAATCTGGCCCAATCATTCAACGCCGTAGGAGCGGCGCTTGTGCCGACGCTGGGAGCGGCGTTTATTCTTTCGGGAATCGAGTACACGCCCACGCAAAAAGCCGCAATGTCTCCTCAGCAACTGCAAACCTACATAGCGTCGGAAACGCACATGGTCCGAATGCCCTATTTGGTGATCACAGGCATCTTTCTGTTTGTCGCTGCGTTGATTTATTTTACGAGCCTTCCCGACGTTCAAGAACAGGACTGCGAAGATAGCGGGAAAATCCCCGCAAGGAATGCCGGCAGCGTCCTCGCCTATCCACACCTTCTTAAGGGCGTCGTGGCACAGTTCTTCTACGTTGGAGCTCAAGTTGGCGTGGGGAGCTTCGCAATTCGCTTCGCAAAGCAAGTTATGCCGCAGACCTTGGACACCATGGCGGCGTGGGGAGCACATTTTGCGGCGGAACAGCACGGGACTCTGCGCTTTTTTGCTCATCTCGTACCCACCACCCCCGAAAAGATGGCGGCTTCATTCCTCGTCGCGCATCAAACAGGATTCATGATCGGCCGGTTTGCAGGTTCTTGGATGATGAAAAGCGTACCGGCAGCGCGCCTACTGGCAGTTTTCGGAATCGGAGCGCTTATTTGCGTCGCAATCGGAATCGGTACGCCCGGTTTGATTTCCGTTTTGGCGATTGTGCTTGTGGGCTTCTTTAACTCCATCATGTTTCCGACGATTTTTGCGCTCAGCATAAAGAACCTCGGCACTCTTACGAAACGTGGTTCGTCGCTGCTGGTCATGTCCATTATTGGAGGAGCGTGGATTCCAGCAGCAATGGGACTTATTTCTGACGCGAGCAACATGCGCGTTGCGTTGTTCATGCCGCTGATTTGCTACATCTATGTAATTTATTTTGCAGTGAGCGGATACAAGCCAAAGGCAACTTTGCGCGTTGCGCAGACTGAGGAGGCGCTGGCGAAATGACGAGACGTTATTGCCTTGCGCTGGATTTGCAAGACGATCCGGAACTGATTGCCGAATACAAGCGTTATCACCAGAAAATCTGGCCGGAAATTACGAAAAGCATCAAGGATTCGGGCATAGAAAACATGGAGATCTATCAGCTGGGCACGCGGCTCTTTATGATGATGGACGTCGACGAAAGATTTTCGTTTGAAGCAAAAGCTGCAGCCGATCGCGAAAACGCAAAGGTCCAGGAATGGGAAAAGCTGATGTGGAAATTCCAGAAGCCGCTTCCGGAAGCGAAATCCGGCGAGAAATGGCTACTGATGCAGAGAATCTTTCAGCTGGAGAAATAGGGTGTGCCGGACCAAATTAAAGCAAATGAATCCGGACAAGAGATGCGTTTCATTGCAATGGGTGATGAGAGTCCAGGTCGAGATTCAACTCCAAGACATTTACGCGCGGTTCGCCAAGCACATTAAATTGTCGTCGTGATGTGTGACTGTTCACCAAGGCACGGAGCTCGGAAACACCAACGTGCCTTTCCCTGGCAACGCGGGGAATCTGGAATTCGGCTGCAGCAGGCGAAATATCCGGATCCAGCCCCGAGCCGGACGCTGTGACTAAATCGACCGGCACCCGAACGCCGGGGTTTTCCGCTTTTGCTTTCTGGGCGTCACCGTTGACCCGATCAATCAACAGTTTGTTTGTCGGCGCCAGATTCGAGCCGCTGCTCGAGGCTGCGTCATAGCCTGTTCCAGCGTTCGACGGCCGCGAGTGAAAATAGCCTGGACCAGAGAACGACTGCCCAATAATCGCCGAACCCACGACCTTGCCATTCCGGTGAATGAGCTGCCCATTCGCCTGCTCAGGGAAAAACAGCTGTGACAATCCTGTGATAGCAAGGGGATAGAGGACACCAAACATGACCGTCGTTACGATTGTGAACCAGATGGCGATGCCAAAGTTTTTCTTCATAAGGCCTCACGCAAGACCGGTGTGCGTCAGCAACACGTCAATAAGCTTGATTCCGATGAAGGGTGCAACGATCCCGCCGACCCCATAGATTAGTAGATTGCGCTGCAAAAGCGCTGCCGCGCCGAGCGGCCGGTACCGCACGCCGCGCAGTGCTAGCGGCACCAAGGCGATGATGATCAAAGCATTAAAAATTACAGCGGACAGAATGGCCGACTGCGGCGTGCGCAAGTGCATAACGTTCAGCACTTCAAGAACTGGAAAAACGCTCGCAAACATCGCCGGAATGATCGCGAAATATTTCGCCACGTCGTTGGCAACAGAAAACGTCGTCAGAGCTCCGCGTGTAATCAGAAGCTGCTTCCCGATCTCAACAATTTCAATGAGCTTCGTTGGATTCGAATCGAGATCAACCATGTTTCCGGCTTCCTTCGCGGCTTGCGTGCCGGTGTTCATGGCGACTCCGACATCTGCCTGCGCGAGCGCGGGCGCATCGTTCGTTCCGTCTCCAGTCATCGCGACAAGCTTTCCCTTCGCTTGCTCGCGTTTGATGAGGGCCATCTTGTCTTCCGGTTTGGCTTCCGCGAGGAAATCATCCACGCCGGCTTGGCGAGCAATGGCGGCGGCGGTCAGAGGATTGTCGCCTGTAATCATCATTGTGCGGATGCCCATCGCACGGAGATGATCAAAACGCTCGCGCATGCCGCCCTTCACGATATCCGTAAGCGCAATAACGCCCAGTGTTCTGCGGTTTTGACAAACGAGCAGCGGAGTCCCACCCCCATTGGAAATCTCCGCTATCGTATGTTCCACTTCTGCAGGAACACATTGTCCGCGCTCGGCACAGTGCTTTGCGATCGCGTCTTTGGCGCCCTTCCGAATTTCGATGCCGTCGAGATTCACACCGGACATGCGCGTTTGCGCAGTAAATGGAACAAATGTAGTGCCGTGTTGCGCCAAGTCCCGCCCGCGTATGCCATATTTTTCCTTTGCTAGTACGACAATCGAGCGCCCTTCGGGCGTTTCGTCGGCAAGCGAAGCAAGCTGCGCGGCGTTGGCCAAATCCTTCTCAGATATTCCCGGAGCAGGTACGAAAGCTGTAGCCGCTCGATTGCCCAACGTAATTGTGCCCGTCTTGTCCAGAAGCAATACATCCACATCGCCCGACGCCTCAACCGCTCGCCCGGACATCGCAATTACGTTTCGCTGAATCAACCGGTCCATTCCCGCTATTCCAATCGCCGAAAGGAGGCCGCCAATCGTCGTGGGGATCAGACACACGAGCAGAGAGACGAGCACGAAAATGTTCTGCTTGGCGCCCGAATACACCGCGAACGGTTGGAGCGTCACTACAGCCAAAAGAAAAATGATCGTGAGACCAGCCAGCAAAATATTGAGTGCGATTTCGTTGGGCGTCTTTTGTCTCGCGGCCCCTTCCACAAGCTTGATCATGCGGTCAAGGAAAGTCTCGCCAGGATTCGAGGTAATGCGGACTTTGATTTCATCCGACAGCACTTTTGTTCCGCCTGTCACCGCGGAACGATCACCGCCGGATTCACGAATGACCGGAGCCGATTCTCCAGTAATCGCGGATTCATCCACCGAGGCCACGCCTTCGATGACTTCGCCGTCGCCTGGAATGAAATCGCCCGCCACAACAACGACAATGTCTCCCGACCGCAATTTTGAACTCGCCACAATTTCAGTTGAACCATCGCCGCGCAGGCGGTGCGCCCTGGTTTCCGCGCGCGCCTTGCGCAACGTGTCCGCTTGTGCCTTGCCCCGGCCCTCGGCCATCGCTTCGGCGAAGTTCGCGAAGAGCACGGTGAACCAAAGCCACAGAGTAATTTGCAGACCAAAACCGAATTGCCCACTGTGATGCAGCGCGTTCCATACGAGCTGAATCGTGGTCAGAACCGCCCCAACCTCCACGACGAACATGACGGGATTCTTGATCATCAGCTGCGGGTCGAGCTTACGAAAGGAATCAACGACAGCTCTGGACAGAATCGCCGTGTCCGCGAGCGATTTCCTGCGAATCTGAGCTACTGGGTCCATAAATATCCTCAGAAAACCTTTCCTGTGTTCATCAGCAAGTGTTCGAGAATCGGCCCAAGACTCAGAGCCGGAAAAAACGTAAGGGCACCGACAATTAGGATGGTCGAAACAAGCAAGCCGCTGAAAAGAGCCCCGGTAACGGGAAACGTGCCTGCGGATTCCGGGACACTTTTTTTCTTGGCGAAATTCCCGGCGATCGCCATGATCGGAATGATCATGAAAAACCGGCCAAGGAGTTGCGCGATACCTGTGGTCGTATTGAACCACATTGTGTTTGCGTTGATTCCCCCGAACGCCGATCCGTTGTTGCCGGTCGAAGAAACATACGCATAAAGGATCTGAGACAAACCATGCGGCCCCGAGTTCGTGATCCCAGCCATCCCATACGGCTTAACGACCGACACCGCCGAGAACACAAGAATCGTAAAGGTCAGGACAAGTACCGCCAGCACGGCCATCTTCACGTCGTAAGCTTCAATTTTCTTGCCGAGATATTCCGGCGTCCGGCCGACCATCAAACCTGCAATGAAGACGGCAAGGACGACAAACACGAAAACGCCGTACAGGCCGGCGCCCACTCCGCCAAACACCACTTCTCCCAGCATGATGTTGATGAGCGGCACCATTCCGCCAAGCGGCGTGAACGAATCGTGCATCCCATTTACGGCGCCGCAACTCGCATCCGTCGTTACGGTCGCAAACAGAGCCGTGTTGGCGATCCCGAACCGGGTTTCCTTGCCTTCCATATTTCCGCCTGACTGCAGTTCCGTCGCGCGCTGTTCCGTTCCGGTCAAGAGCGGGTTGCCCTTTGCCTCCGCCCAATAAGTCGCGGATACGCCCGCGAAGAACAGGAAAGCCATCGCCGCCCACACCGCCCAACCGTGCAGCTGTGAACCAGTCATCCGTCCAAGCGTGTACGTCAGTCCTGACGGGATGGCAAAAATCAGCACCATCTCGAAGAAATTTGTGAAAGGCGTGGGATTCTCGAAAGGATGTGCACTGTTCGCGTTGAAAAATCCCCCTCCGTTTGTGCCGAACTCCTTAATTATTTCCTGCGACGCGACCGGTCCCTGCGCGATCACCTGTTGTGTGATGGTTTGCGCCGTGCTCTTGCCGTCGGCGCCCGTCACTTGTGCCGTGTACGGCTGAATCAATTCCGCGGTCGTATAGGGTTTCAGGTTTTGGACAACGCCCTGCGACACAAGAACTAGTGAGCCCACGATGCAGATGGGCAACAGCACCCACAACAAGCACCGAGTCGTGTCTACCCAGAAGTTTCCCAACTTGTCCGTTTCTTTGCGCGCGATTCCGCGAATGACCACGACGGCCAACACAATGCCAACAGCCGCAGAAACGAAGTTGTGATAGGCAAGCCCAGCCATTTGCGTCAGATAGCTCATGGTCGACTCGCCCACATAGGCTTGCCAGTTTGTGTTGGTTGTGAACGACGCGGCGGTCCCGAACGCCAATCCCGGCTCAAGGTTGCCGAACTTCTGCGGATTGAATGGCAGCCATCGTTGTGTTCGCTCGATCAAATAGAGCAGAGCCATGGACACGCCGCTGAATAAAAGCATTGCCGCTGTGTACTCGGTCCATCGCATCTCTCGCTGTTCATCTATTCCCGCCAGCCGGTAAACGAGCCTTTCAATTGGCCGTAAAAGCGGATCGAGAAACGTCTTTTCCCGGTTGAACACTCGTGCCATGAAGGCACCCAGTGGCTTCGTGACGAGAAAAACCACAAACAAGAACAGTCCGATTTGAAACCATCCGTTTGCTGTCATTGGCTAGAACTCCTCCGCTTTCAGCAACGCGTAGAGTAAGTAGCCGCACAAGAGGACACAGGTCACAAGCAGTGCTCCATCGCCGAAGGTCATGACACTTCTCCTATTTCAACCGTTCGCAACCGCGAATGTAGAAAATCGCCATGAGAAAGAAGAGCGCGGTTGCGAGAACAAAAACGAAGTCGAGCATCGTAGATTTGCCTCCCATGTAGCCAGGCTAGAACTTCACAAGAATCGATAAGTCGATGCGGTTTTCTATTTTCTTCAAATCGGGAGTGAAGCCCGGAACGACGGAGCCCGGGGCACCGCAGATGTTGCCGATGAGCGGAGCCGTGGGGCAGCTGGTTGGCGTAATGCCACCCGGCCCGGAGAAATAGGGCACGTTCGCAGCCCGATGATCGAATTCCGTTCGGAACGTAATATATTGGCTGGGCATCCAGTCGAACGTCCCGGACATATCCCAAGCTTTGAACGGGTCGCCCGGATTTTGCGTAAAGTACGGTGTTCCTGAAGCCGCCGTTGCACCGTTGATCGGTGGCAGCAAAACTAGGTAGCGTCCCGGGTTGTTGATGCGTCCGCCGCCGATGGTCAGACCATAGCGGTCACGGTCGAACCACGAGCGGTTGTACAACATAAAGCCAAGAAAATCTTGCTTTGGACCCTTTGCCGAATTCCCAGCGCAGCTCACTCCGCCGCCGTGCTCGCAGCCGATATCGCCCGTGAGGGAAAATGCCGCCTTGTCCAAAAGTCTTTCCGGATGGTCGTAGTATTTGATCTGGATGCTGCTGTCGGAGTGATAGCGGACGCGACCTGGATTGTTGAGCGTGTCCGCACCGAGCATGTAGCCGTTGGTTACAAAGGCGATGGCCCCCGTTGGCCGATAGGCGATCTGGAACCCAAATCCCAATCGATTGTTGAACCGCCCGTACGATTGCCAACCGTTAATCAGCCAAGGTTCGATCTTCAACTTCTCGGTTGGGAAGAATTGCGCGCGCAGTCCCGTAAAGAAGAAGGGCGTATTCGAGGATACGTAGGAAGGCTGGTAGGCCCAGTTGTCAAAGTTGTACCAACTGAATAGGCCGATATAGGACATGAAAATTCCTGCATCCACGTTGATTCCATGCATGGCATCAAAGTGATAGCCTCCGTATGCTTCCGCGAGATAACGGTATGCACCGTCGAGACCCCATTGGCCGCGAGTGGGACTGGCATCATTGCGTGGTTGTGTCTGGGAGTAGTTGCCGAACTGCGTCATTAAGCGGCCGCGCACATTGTCGTAGTGAAAGTCGCCGCCCACGCCGAGCTGTGTCAGACTAAATTCCTGTGCGCGAAAGACTTCTGCTGATCCGCCGATCGTGTCGTCCTTCGGATGATTGAAATCGTAAACATAGCCGGCGTCAATCCGGATTTCCGGCGTGAAAAATTTTGAGTCGAACGCCGCTTCTTTCGTGCGTGGGTTGCCGTTCATCCAAGTAAAATCGGCAAAGGCGAACGGATCCGCTTTTTTCTGCTTCGCATCAGCGAGTTTGCTCTGCTCGGCGCCTTGCGGCGAAACCGGAGGCTTCACTGAGTTCGCAGCAATCCCAAAAGCAACGGAATCACCAGCAGCACTAGCCGAAGCAACCGCGGTGCTTCTTTCGGGTGTTGCCTTCAGCGCCTCTGCTGGGGTCGGACTCGGTTGATTCTTGCTTTCGAGTTCCGCAACTCGCTTTTCAAGTTGCTCGACGCGATCGAGCAAGAGTCGCTCCCGTTCGGTTAATCCCGGTTGAGGGGCGTCCAGTTTTGCGGACTCCGTAGCGTCCGAAGGATGATCTTTTCCGTTGTCATCGGCCAAAAGGCGAACCGGCGTGATATATGCAAATAGGGTGGCCAACATCAGCAACTGCGAGAACTTCTTTGTCCCCTCAAACATTCTTCTCTCCTAACTCTTGCGACGGATAACGGCGAATCTCACAATACTTTCGTAGACGGCACGTTCGGAATTGTCGAACGTCCTTTCGATTCGGCCGGACCTTGGTGATTTTTCCCGTCGAACTCCCCGCCTGCATGAAACTGTCTCGTCTCTACGTTCCGCGCCGTTTCTGGAATTCACCGGGAATGGTCGCCTCTGCATAGGCTCTGCAGCGGTTTTTCGCCTCACCGGCTTGCGCTGTCCTTCTTGAATCCACTGCTTCAAGACAAACAGAAGAAAGGCACAACTCAACAATCCAATCGCCATAAATACAATCAGACCCACGGTGGAAACCGGATGAATCTCTCGAACCGTCCACTCTACTCAAGCGGAACCTTCGCTGAACAGTTCTCAACAATATCGGAAGCGTGTCAGGAAGTTCTGAACCCTTCGTAAGAAATCCATAAGGGCCTTTTTCGGCGTTTGTTGAAAATACAGCAGGTTAATCGGGGGGCCGCTCTGGCCCCTTGTCAGGGAAGCGCTCTCGTCTTGAATTGCGGATGAGAGCCATCAAGAAATGCACTGGCGTTTGCGCAACCACAGGGCTGCGACGCTGCTTGCAGTCGAAGCAGCCACAGTCGCTTAGTTGGCTGAATCTTCAGGCGCGTGTTTTTCGACCAACTCTTTCGCCCGAACTCGAAAGCGCAGCGAGCTTGCTCGGCCTCAGGAACCACATGATCTCATTGATACCTTGCGCGGAGGCATCAATAGTAAGCCCAATGGGAACGCCATCGCACCATATGAGAACAGCTGCTTGTCCATTTGTCTCCACCCAATCAATCGTCATGCCCTTCCAGCACCACGAGACAGCGGCAATGAACGTTGCCACTTTCTTGCGACCAGTAACTGGGACTCCCGCTGCTCGCACAAGTCCACCGCCATCCGAGTAAGAGACAACATCCTCTGCGAAGAGGCCTTCCAAAGCGGCCATGTCTCCCTTTTGCGCGGCAGCAATAAATGCCTCCAGAAAGCGCCTTTGCTCGGCCAGGCTGACCGATGCGCGCTTGCCATCGGCGATGTGTTTACGAGCGCGGCAAACGAGTTGGCGGACGTTTGCTTCCTCCGTTTGCAAGATGGACGCGATCTGGTCGTAGGGGTAATCGAACGCCTCGCGCAAAACATATGCGGCGCGTTCTGTGGGAGAGAGTTTCTCAAGAAGCAGCAGAACCGCAAGTTTAAGTGCTTCGCCGCGCTCCGCACCTATTCCGGGATCGCCGCTTGTGTCCACCGGTTCGGGAAGCCAAATCCCGATGTAAGCTTCGCGGCGCGTGTGTGCGGACTGGACAAGGTTGATACACAGTCGTGTGGCTGTCGTCGCCAGATATGCGGCCGGGTTCACTATCGCGTTGCGATTTGTGGACTGCCACCGCATCCAAACGTCTTGCACAACATCCTCGGCCTCCGCTGCACTTCCGAGCATGCGGTAAGCAATTCCGAAGAGACGCGGACGCACGCTTATGAATGCCGAGAGACCGCCATCGTTTGCAGTGACCTCGGGGTCAACGGAAAGCGGCAAGACCGCCCGCGGGACCTGTTCCGGGGACGCCATAGTTATTCTCCTGTGATTGGATTCGCAATCGTCCTGATAAGGTGCAGAATTTCTCGCGCGTCGTTTCGAGATTCTTTCAAGCACCACTACTCGCTTTGACGGAATCGTGTCACAAAGCGATGGGATGGCCGGTCTTAGCGAGTACGACCGGCAGATTCGAAATGCTTCGGTCGGAAATGACTCAAGGAGACGGGCTTGGTATGCAAAGCGATCTCTTAATAGCAGAAGGTAGCGCTAACAGCAGCGCAGTAATCGCCTACACAAGCGAACGCGCAGACATCGTTGAGCGATACGAGGAGCTGCGAACGGCAACTACTCGATTGCGCGCGCTCCACAAGGAATTCGAAGATGATCTGGCAATTGCAGCCCGTGTTCAGCGGCACCTCGAACCAAGACCCATCGCGTGGGGCCGCGTGCGTGTCGATACGTTTTCGCAGCCGGCTCGCACCATTGGCGGCGACTTTGGAATGGTTTGCCCGCTCGATGATCAGCACCTGAATCTCTTATTGTGCGACGTTTCGGGCCACGGCATTGGCGCAGCCCTGGCTGCCAGCAGCATTTACGCCGAGATGAGCGCGCATCTCCAGACGGGCGCTGCACTGGGGGACGTGCTATCTGCATTGAATTGCTCTGTGATCCGAAAGTTCAACAGTTCCAGTTTCTTTTTTACAGTTGCCGCAGCGCGTCTCGACCGTTCTGGACGCCGCATGACATTCGCGGGCGCGGGACATCCCCCTTGCATGGTTATTAAACCAGGGGCGAACCCACACCTTCTCGAGGCGCAGAGCATGATGCTTGGTGCGCTACCGAATGCAGTGACTGATCAACCTACGATCGAGTTTGACCTCGAGCCGGGTGATCGCATTCTCCTTTACACCGATGGGATAACCGAAGTGTTTGACGATCGCGAAGTGATGCTTGGCGTTGAGGGTTTGCAAGACTTCGTACGCGAATGCTCGCCGCTGCCTTTTGACGAAATGCTGCCGGCCATACTAGAGCGAGTCGCGTCGTGGCGACCGGGCCCCTTTGCAGACGACGTGATGCTCGTTCTCGCTGAGGTTCTCGAGTAGGGGCCAAACGGCTGTTCCCTAATCAATTACAACTTGAAGATTCTGTCACAAAACGATGTGATGTTCGGTCTTAGAGAGTGCGATCGGCAGATTCGAAATGCAAAGGTCGAAATTCGAGGAGGCAATTATGAAAATCGTAGTCATTGGTGGTAGTGGGCTCATCGGGTCGAAGCTCGTCACGCAACTTCGCGGGTGGGGACACGAAGCGGTAGCGGCATCGCCTAATTCGGGTGTTAACTCGATTACCGGTGAGGGACTGGCCGAAGCGCTGAAGGGTGCGGCAGTGATCGTTGATGTAACGAACTCTCCTTCCTGGGAAGACGCGGCGGTGATGAAGTTCTTCGAGACATCAACCCGGAACCTCCTCACCTATGGGGCAGCCGCAGGCGTCAAGCATCATGTGGCGTTGTCCGTCGTAGGAACGGAACGTTTGCTCGCGAGCGGTTTCTTCCGCGCAAAAATGGCCCAGGAGAAATTGATTCAAGGTTCCTCAAACCCATACACAATTATTCGCGCGACTCAGTTCTTTGAATTCGTCAAGAGCATCGTCGATTTTTCCACCGACGGAAACAAAGTGCGGATGCCACTTTCGCTCATCCAGCCTATGTCGGCTGATGATGTTGCCAGCGCTGTGGGACGAATCGCGACTGGCTCACCAGTGAACGGCGTTGTGGAAATAGGGGGACCGGAAAAGTTTCGTCTCGATGAACTCGCCCGGAAGTTTCTGGCCGCGCAGAAAGATCCACGCGAGGTTATCACTGACCCTCAGGGGCGCTACTACGGTGTCGAGGTGAGCGAGAAAGCACTGGTTCCTGAGGATAACGCGCAACTCGGCGAGACGCGTTTCGAAACCTGGCTCACTCAGTCCGCGGCAAAAGCGGCTGCGGTTACCCGCTAGGGACGCCCCCAAGCGAAAGGATTGCTTATGACGATACCAAGGCTGATTTTGATGATGGTGTGTCTGATTTCGACCGTTGTGGGACCCAAAGAGGCTTCAAAAGAAGCGAAGGTGACGCCGCTCTTTTCAAAAGACCTGACGGACCTTCCCGGCAAGGAAGGTTTGATGATCGCCGTGGAGTATCCGCCGGGCAGTACGGATCCAATCCATCGCCACAATGCTCATGGATTCATTTACGTACTGGAAGGCTCGATCGTGATGCAGGTCAAAGGTGGGAAGGAAGTGACACTTACGCCTGGTCAGACCTTCTATGAGGGTCCGGACGACATTCACGTCGTGGGACGAAACGCCAGCCAAACCAAGCCGGCGAAATTCCTCGTGTTCTTCGTGAAAGACAAAGACGCTCCGATATTGGTACCCGCCAACTGAATCAAAACCGTGAGAAGGAGTTGGCGACGATTCAACAAAGACGAATCGTCAATGGCTCCAATCGTGGCGGCCATTGCCCACGCCGATACAAAGGTATCACCACATTAGAAAATGAAGCGTGCGTCGAGTTGAATCTGACGTCCAGTGCCGACTGTGGTGAATATTCCGCCGACGTTGTTGGCGAGACTGCCCGTTGCATCCGCGAACACAGCGTCTCCGTTTCCAGCCAGCGTGAGCGGACTTTGCGTATTACTCGGGACGGCAAAATTCGGATGGTTGAACAGATTGTAGGCTTCCGCTCCAAATGAAATCTTTGTGCCTTCCCTCAGCCGAAATTCCTTTTGCAGCG
>Ga0126376_10000129_pt1 | contig 32921 bp, 51 predicted proteins | sample PanSoiMetPlot_15_FD_92760 | JGI IMG/M metagenome (GOLD analysis project Ga0126376, IMG submission 92760) | Tropical forest soil microbial communities from Panama - MetaG Plot_15 | ecosystem: Environmental > Terrestrial > Soil > Tropical forest > Bulk soil | place: Panama | collected 2016-02-17 | reverse complement strand
ATCTGCAAGCACATGCGGGAGTCATGGGTGGTTAGATTCCCTGATGGGGCAACCGAGGCTATCAGGGCAGTGCGCAAGTAACGCCAACAATCGACCGGAGCAGGAGGAACGATGGCAGGAATGCCCTCATCGGAGCAACTTGACACCCTAGAGCGCCTAGCTTCCGAGCACAGTGTCGACCCGCTTCATGTGGAGATTCAAATGGGTACAGCTACCCTGCCGGATGATTGGATGCAAGTAAAGATACGTGGTGCATACTTCATCGTCGCGCCAGATGGCCGGATGTAACGGTATTAAAGACGGGGGAGAGCCAGCCGATGTGGCGCCGGCAGCCGTGTTGTAAGCGCCAGTGACTTGACTGGACACACCTAATAAACACTTGGAGAGTGCCATGGCAAACAACCCGATCGACCTACTCACTGTACGTCAGGCTGACTACTGGGAGGATCTCTGCAATCAGAACCCTCAGCAGTGGCCGACAGCCCTCATTGGCTACGTCCGCCATAAGCAACCGCATGATTACGATGCCACGGCGGAGGTCATCGCCGAGTGGATCGTCTACAAATAAACGTAACGCCAGCAGCCGAACGGCCGATATCCAGTATGACCGGCCCGACGGGGCCACCTAAAACATGGAGGATTGAGATGAACCCGCTAGACGAGCTCCAGCAGTGGTCGAACGAGATTCACGCCGCGCGCAAGGCACAAGCCAATACGGTGAAGCGGCTCAACGATCTCACTCCTGAGCACAACGGACGGGTGCACGCTGGCGAGGTTGACGCCGAGGCTGCAGAGCTGTGCCACGATGACACCGGACATGGCTCCGGCACTGTCGTATTCACCATCTGCGGCGAGCTGCACGAACTGTGTCCCGATTGCGCAGAGCGAGTTCTTGATGGATTACTGCGAGAGGGGCACGTGGTGACCGACGAGCTGGCTCCGATCGATATCGAGGTGTATCGGTGATGGCCAATGAAAGATCGAGTGGAGGTGAATCGTTGTGGCTGACAAGCTGGACGACCTGATCGATGCATGGGTCGACGACATTGTGAACGGCAAGTGATCCGATGCGGCGGGACGGTGTAATGCTGTCCTGCCGCATGAGTCATCCACGTGTTAAACTGCCCATCCAGCATGCCGGGATGTAGCTCGGTGGCAGAGCGCCCGCTTTGGGAGCGGGATGTCGCGGGTTCGATCCCGGTCATCACCGCCTACGGTGTCATGCGGGCTTTACCGCCAGGGTCAAAGGCGTGGCTCGCCTTCCCCTCCCCATCGCCCGGAGCCCATGAGCCACTTCTCCAGTGCAGCACTTCGAGTCGAGCGTCAAATTCCGACGTCGACTGTCCGTATGACTGGTGATCTCGCGAAAATCTCCAGGATCCGGCGGTTCGGATCAGGCTCAGCCCCACGGGGGCTACCGCGTCTTCCTGGGTTCGCCTGGCCGGGCTGGGAGGAGAAGACTCAAACTCCACTGACTCGGCATGCTACCATGGATCCTTGCCTGGCCGGCGGCGACTCCCCCGCGACTCACAGAGTCCGGGGGTCGCTTCCCTTCGGGGCCGGATCACTTACCTGGCCACTCCACGTGATACGCCCTGAGCGCTGGATCGGTGAGGATGCTCAGCGGCCACAACTGGCGTCCGCTCGCGCGGTGAGACATATCGGATGAGTGCCGGCCCACGGGTTAGGCCGTCGCCTTCACGTACACCGGCAGTTCACCGAGCGCCACCGCCACCGGGATCCAGCGGTCTTCCTCTATGTCCAGCCCGGCAAGTCGATTGCCCGTGCGTGCGGTGTGCTCATCGCTGAATCTCCAGTTGCTCAACCTCGCGGAGTGCTCCGATCAGCGCGGCGAGATGCTCGGGGCTGCGGCTGCGGCGCCACGCGTCGTATGCCGCATCGGCCACGCTGATCGCCATCCGTAGCGCCATTGCGGCCAGCTGCCCGCGGGCCTCATCGCTATCCAGCGGGACAACATGTCGCGTGTACGCTGACCAGCCGGTACCGCAACGTGCGGTGAGCCGGTCCAGTGGGAATCGTGGCTCGCGCTCAGCTTCCACGGTGAACGACTTTCCGGCTACCTTCCGGATCGTCGTGCGCACCACGCTGGCAGGTGTGCCAGCGCCACCGGTCGAGTAGCAGATCACTTCGGCACCCTCGGTCAGCCATGGTGGCGCTGTGATGCTGGACGTGTTCATTGTTACCGCTCTCCGTTCACCAGCGCGCTCAGTTCGGCGCGCCCTTTGTCTGTCAGTGTGTAGTAGTAAGGCGATCGCTCTCGATTGCCAGCCAGCAGGCCAGTCCGAGTCCAGCGGCCCAGTATTTGATAGATAAGGCCTGACGCTTCTCCGGTAGCCCGCATCAGCTGATAGCCATAGTGCTGTCCTACCGGATCGGCCAGCAGGACGGTCGCTACGGCCAGCTGCCCTCTAGTCCTGCGCACGACCACTCCGGAGATCTGCGAGTTTCCGAGCCAACTCATTGACCAACTCGTAAATCATATCTTCATGCTCGCCGTGGGGATCCAGCCATGGTTCTCCGTCAACCTGGAACCACTCCAATGCCTCGTGTACGGCCTCGTTGACCGCCATACTGGCGTAGTGGTCAGTCCATTCCTCGACGGAAACGGAAGTCATCGGTGTCGCATCATCGAATGGCGGCATCGCGGGACCGTTCTCCCATTCTCCCGGAGTAGACTCGCCTGGATTGTACGCGTCGTCGATATACTCCCCGTCGATGAGTCCGGGGGAAATGCTCCGAACCAATTGCGACCGGTGGTAGCTCAGCTGGAACGAACATCTATTGCTCGCCGTCAGCGCCGCGTCGGTCACGACTCCTCCCCGCCGATCTCGTCACGGCAAGGGCATTCGGTAGCGTCCTGCTCTGCGTACTGCTCCGATTCCCTGATTTCGGGGGACGGTTCACCGCAGGAGTCACAAACGCCCTGGTATCCGATGATGCGAACGCTCATGTCGATCATCCTCCATATCTGGGTACGTGCCGCTAGTTTACATATCGATGAATAGGTATGTCAACTAGCGGCACGGCCGGCCATCCGGCCATCCGGCCATCCGGCCTCCTCGCTGACCACTGCGGTCGTCGGCGCGGGCCTGGCCGTGGGAGAATCACCCGGACGACCATGCGGCGGGAGTTGACGCGCCATGCCCCTGAGACTGCGCAAGCGGGCCCGACTGTCAGCGGCGGTGCTGGGCGACTGGCACCCCTGGGTGATCGCAATCACGCTCGGCTGCGTGCTGTCCGGCGCGGTCGGCGTCGTTCGGGGACCGGATCCGAGGCTGGCGATCGACCAGTACATCAGTGGCCCTTACTACAGGCTCTACTACGGAACGCTCCTCGCTGGCGGCCTTGTCCTGCTGGCCTCGTCGGCGTTCCACCAGCTACGAGATCGGCTGATGGTGGAACAGATGGGCTTGCTGATCGTCTCCGGTGCTCTGCTCATCTACCAGACGGCGATCTTCATTAGGTTCGGCTCGCCGGTAGGCGTAGCGGCCAGTATCTCCCTGATGATCGCTGTCGGCGGCCTGATCCGCATCGCTCGCGTTTTCATGGAATTGCGGCAGCTCGACAAGGAGTCCCAGTGACATGGCAGCTGGCATCATTCGCGCAGGGGTCACAGTCCGCAAGCACCTTTACGACTGTCGCCCTGCTCATCTCCGCACTGTTTGGCGGTGGCGTGCTTGCCGCCGTCGTGCAGTGGCTAGCCAATCGCGGAAAGTCAACCGCCGAGGAAGCCGAGACCTGGATGCGAGTGTCATCTGGCCGACTGAAGACTATGCATGACGAGATGACCCTACTGGAGTCTCGTATCCAGGCGTTAAGTCAGGAACTGGAGCGGGAACGCCAGGCGCGAATCACGAAAGACGTTGATCTCCAGTTCGCGATCAGGTTGTTACTGGACAATCACATCGAGTGGAATCCGCCGAGTGCAATAAGGGGGTAGCGAAGTGCCCGAACTGGATTACATCGTACAGGCCGAGCTGACTCGCGCCGCATTCGAGAAGGGCCCGGACGCCGTGGTGATCGTCGATTCCAGCGGCACGATCCTGCTGGTCAACGAACAGGCTGAGTTGCTGACCGGCGTACCGCGCAAAGAACTGCTCGGAGAGAAGGCCGAGGTGCTCGTGCCACCTGATCTCCGGGAGCGACACCGCAGTCATCGCGCGACCTACATGCGCAACCCGTACCGCCGACTTATGGGGCCGGATCTAGAGCTTACGATCATGCAGCGCGGCGACAACGAAGAGCGGCCGGTCTCGGTGGAGATCAATCTTGCACCTGTTCCCATCTCGATCGGCACAGTAGTGGTGCTGACAATTCGTCAGCGCGGAGGTCAATGGGATCAATCGCGGCAATGGCGACCCTTGCCCTGACGGCCCTCATTTCCATATTGGCTTCCGCCTTTGTTGCGTCACTGCTGTGCCGGCGGTCTGCCCGACGGATAGCCGCTCGCTTCGAGGAACGCTTATCAACCCAACGGGCGGAAGATGCCGCGCGGCACCTGCTGGAACGAGAGTCCATGGCCACGGCGACCGACCAGCTCACCCGTGCTGGATACGCCTACATCGAACGTCTGCGCGCTGAGATTGTCAAGCTGAAGCAGCAGCTTGCGGATGGGCGGCTGGCTCATGATGCGGAGGTCGCTGAATTTCGCGATAAACTGGCAGCCGTGCAGGACGAGATGGCCCGGCAGGGTCAGGCGATGGGATGATAGTTACCCGTGGATCGGCTCAGCGCGGGGAGCTGGGCGATGCTCTACCGTCACCACGGTATCGATCCCGCTGACCACGGTATCGATGAGCCGCTACAGAGTCAGCTTAACAAGATTGAGCAGACGATTAAGTCGTACATCATCGTACATCGTCAGGCCTGCGAGTACGTACCTGGCATTACCAATGCGGACATGATCCGGGAGATCGTAGGGCAGTATACAGAACGACGCCGATGTGAGTGTGAAACTGCCATACGGGAGGGATGCTAAGCAGCAGAGGCCCGGCGGTTCGTGGCCATCGGGCCTCTGCTGGCGAGTCAGGGCGTCGCCGGTGGTGGTGAGAAAATGGAACCGATATCCACGGGGATCGGGCCGATGTTTACTGTCACCGGGACCTGGCAGACAATCGAACTGAACGGGTCGCAGTTGGCGACCGGCGGCGGCTCAGGCGGCGGTGACGGCTCCTGAGCCATGGCCACGCCCGGAACGGCGAGCGTCGTGCTGGCTGCTGCCAGGATGGACGCGATAGCACGGCGGATCATGACTTCGCCAGTAGCTGAGGTAGATAGCCACTGATCCGCTGGAACAGTGCGATCATCTTCCACATGTCGAGCCCCTGAAGTTCCGCAGGGAGTTTGCTGAGATTGTCCAGCACGGTCTTTAGTTCGGCCCGGATGTCACCGTCGGTGATACCGTGCAGGATCTCGTCGGCAGTAACATGTCCATCGGCAAGTGCATCCCGCAGGGTCCCGAGCATGTCCAGCAATGCCGAAGCGACTTTGGTAATGAGGTCGAAGACATTTTCTGGATCGCCATGGATGAGTCCGGCGATGGCATCCCATGCGACCTGAATTGATTCACGAACTTTACCGTCTGAGACGGTATCGAGTAGCTCCTCGAGGGTGATCGACGATCCACCAGGACTAGCCGGGTCGAGTGCCCGCTTAATGCGGACAGCAGTGCTGAACAATGCGTCGACCGCTGAATTCAGTACGGATACGGTTGCCGGTGCTGCTGTCATGGGTCTGAATATCCCTTTCCCTGTGTTAATTGCAAGCCTGCGAAGGAGCCGGCTGCCTCCGTAGATCATTACCGCGGCGCCGACCGCAGAGGAGAGGAGGCGTTGCAACCGATCTTGTGACACGCACGCTCCCGTCCGGTGTTGCTGAGAGTGATGGACTATGGCCCATCCCCATCCTCGCAGTCCTGCGGCCATCCTGCTAGGTGGGAGTCGCGATGGCCGCAGGACTGCGAGTGGAGCGGGGGGTTACGATCGTTCCGTGAGTTCAGGCCTGCCAGCTCCGTAGGATGCCCAGTTACGAAGCGACTGAAGGACCCCGACAGGGTGCCAGCGACGATGATCCGTTACCTGCGAGCACTCGGTGACAGGAGAGCGTGTGACGCATACGAGAGGGGGCGAGGGTGCCTGATCTTCCCGAGCATTTGCAATGCGGCCTAGATGATTCTTTCCCCGGGAACCCTGGGGATTGCACTGACCTGCCCATTGACGCCGAAACACTGGCTAGATTAGACCAGCATGAACTCGACGACGTGAATACACGCGAGAGTTGGGAATTAAGGCCTACTGGCGGTGAGCGCTAATGCAGGCACGCCGCCCACCCCGTGAGTTCACGCGGTGGACAACGCAGATGAATGAGGGTAATCCCGAGACGACCCTGCTGGCCATTCACGAGAGTGTGGGAATCACGAATTCCTGGGAGCTGGCGCTGTTCTGTGAACGCAAAGGCGTCAGTTATCACGACATTATAGACGATCAGACCCTAGGCCACACGGTACGATTCAGCAATACGGCGTGGCATCTGCGCGACGGCTGCTCTCGCTCTGTCGGGCTCTGTATCGGAACGCCAGCCGCCGGATATAGTCGCCAGGAATGGCTAGGCCCGCAGCTCATCAAAGTAGAATTCGCAGCGTGGTGGATAGCACGAACAGCAGCTCTGCTCAACATACCGATTCGGCATCTGAGCTATCCGCAACTCCGCAGCGCGCTACGGGGGAACAAATCCGATGCCGGAGTTATCACCCACAATGATTACACGCAGGCTACCGGAGACGGCGACCATATAGACCCGCGTGGCTTCCCTATGGATGTCGCGATCAGCTTAGCACTGGGTACGAGAACGACGGAGGATGACATGGCAGCCGTCCCGCAGGAGGAATGGAACCGGGTCCGCGACTACATCGCTATTATGTATGGCGATAAGGCTCCCGCAGACAGGCACACGGCACGTCGTGTCGACGCAGGCTATGTTGACACCATGGTGTGGCAGTTCCTGATGGACAATTACAAAGGCGACCAGGTGGCCGCCATGCATATTCTGGTCGCCCTGGAGAAGCGCATGAACGACATGGGCCTGGCCATTCTCGAGCTACTGAAGCGCACCGGTGGTGTCCCCGATCAATGGAAGACCATAGCAGGCTGAGATCGGAGTGCTATGAATTGGCGTAAACGGGCCTGCCTGACACTCGCCCTTGTGTCGGGAATTGCGCTGATACTAGCTGCGTTCCCGCTCGTGAGACAAGCAGACAATACTACTAGCAGGAAGGCCTCCGTCGTTGTCCTCGCGGCGCCGCAGTCCACGTGCCGCCAGTTGGAGGATAGGATCGTACGCGCACCATCGGGGGCAGTGCGGATCGATCCCAGTAGGCCGGGTGATGCGGAGGTGCAGACAGAGGCTCACCCGCCCGGTACTACGTTCTGGTTCCCGCCCGGGCGTTACTTGCTGGGTAAGGGTGAATTCGACCAGGTGGAGCCGAAGTCCGGTAACAAATACGTAGGTACGGTTGGCGCCGTCATAGACGGAGGCGGTGTCAACCGCTATGCCTTTACCGGTAAGGCGACCAACGTTACCATCTCAGGGCTGACCGTGAGGGGATTCAACTCGCCAGTAGATGAGGGCGTTGTCAACCACGACTCTGGCAACGGCTGGGTTATCGACTCGAACACCCTGGAGTCGAATCACGGCGCCGCACTCATGGCCGGTGCTAGGCAGCGCGTGACAAATAACTGCATACGCAACAATGGTCAGTACGCAATGAATGCGTTTCAGGATGGTGACGGCATCACTGGGCTGTTGGTTGAGGGAAACGAGATCTACGGCAACAACTCGGATGACATAGAGCGCGAAAATCCTGATTGTGGCTGCAGCGGCGGGATCAAGTTCTGGGCTGTCAACGGTGCGGATGTGCGAGAGAACTGGATACATGACAACCGCGGCCCGGCACTCTGGGCGGACACCAACAACAACGACTTCCTCATCGAGAACAATGTCATCGAGAACAACGACGACACCGCTGTATTCTACGAAATCAGCTACAACCTGGTGATGAGGAATAACATCGTCCGCAACAACTCCATTCGTACCGGCAAGGAATTCATGGCTAATGACGATCCGTTCCCCATCGGCGCTGTTTACCTCAGCGAGGCTGGCGGCGAACCCAGAGTCAAGGCCCGAACCGGTAAAGTCGACATATACGGGAACAGCTTCGAGAACAACTGGGGCGGAGTGGTTGTCTGGGAGAATGCCGACAGGTTCTGCGGCAGCCCAGGCAACACATCGTCCGACTATTGCACGCTGCTTATCAAAGACAGGGCGAACTGCACGGCGAAGCGGATTCAAGCCCAGCCTTACTATAGCGACTGCCGGTGGAAGTCACAGCACGTGGCTGTTCACAACAACGTATTCACCAATGACCAAAAGTCCGTAGGGTGCCATCCCGGGTTCGCTGGACAGCAGGCGGTACTGTCAAACTACGGGACGGTACCTGAGTGGTCACCGTATAAGGGCCGTGTCGTGCAGGATGCCATCACCTACGGGCAGGACAACAGATGGTACGCCAACACGTACAGAGGGCACTGGTCGTTCAGTCCCTACGAGCCGGGTACTAACTTGAACTGGGATGTTTGGCGCGCTGCGCCGTACAGGCAAGACGTCGGTAGCACATACGACGGCACTGGATGCTAGGAGGCGTCATGCTCGCTCGTTACGCTAAGGCCGTCACTGCGCTGGTCGGAGCGGTCGGTACGGCCCTGATTGCCGGCCTCGCGGATGGCGACATGTCGCTCGCAGACTGGCTGGCGGTACTGGCGGCTGCCGCGACCGCGCTGGGCGTGGGGGTAGTGCGAAACCGGCCTGATGCTCAGTCTGAACCAACGGTCCGCGACTTGCCGTAGGTCAGACCTGACCATCGTAAGAGTTGCGCACGAAGGCTTTCCGGTTGATACCACCGAGGCCAGCATGCCCGACGCATCTGCGGCATGGCTCGTGCGTCTCATCGGCGGGCCGATAAGCGTCCGGGTAGAACTTCGCTCCGCATCTGGCAGTGACTATACCGTTGACTTTCTGTGCAACGAGGTGTGCCGCCGGCTTGCTACCGTTAGTTCGTTTCGTCGTAGTGGTAACGAGTTCGTATCCAGCCACGTTCCCTCCTCCATGTTCGCTCCGTCGAGCAAGACGCGAGGATATCACGCTGACCAGCCTAGGGCCGCGAAGGTCAGGGTGATCGAGACCGTGATCGCCACTGCGGCCCGGACAGTGACCGTGACGCTCGCGGCGGCCTGGTTGCTCAACGCGGTGATGATGAGGCGCGCATCGCTGAGCGTCACGTCGTAGTTCGCTGTCGGCATCGGAGTAGGCCATGTCACCACGATGTCGCGGGTCCCGCCGAGGGATATCACCGCCACGGTCACCGAGCAGAGGCGTACCGAAGGCTTCCGAGCAATCGTCGACTCCAGCGCTGCCAGCCGTGCGGCGAGACTTGCGTCCGCTGCACGCAATGCCGCATGCTCGGCCTCAGCTCCGGTGGCGATTGGTGCTAGCTGATCTCCGAGTTCCTGGACTCGCTGAAGGAGCTGGCGGAGCCGCCAGGGCCGGGCGTCTTCGCTGGCGTTCTGGGCTGATGTGACATATGGGCAGAGTGGAGATCCGCCGCGCGGACACCGCCGGTTGGCGAACTCTATGAGTACGGCCCGCTGGTCCGGAACTCGGTCCAGGTCGGACGATGTCGCTACCGCACCGCAGTTCTCGCAAATCACGGAATATAGACCACGTATCGGCTCAGTCATGATCGTACCTTCGGGTGCTGGTCATCAGTCCTTCCTCCGGACCGTGACCTCCGGTGACTCACCGGTCACGTTTAGATTCAGCCCAGCACCGCTATTCTGGAACAACCACACCTCTAGGTAGTCCCCGCCGACCACCTCGGTTTCCCAGGTGGTCGCTAGGAATGCGGTCAGGGTGCCGTCCCCCGGAACGAACAGCCCCGGCTTGATGAGGGTGCCGTTTTTGGCCAGCGCGGTGTACCGCTTTCCGGTCGCGTTCGCGGCGAACTCCCCACTAAAAGTGATCTCGTAGCGACCGTCCGCGCCGGACGGGACCGGTACCCGGGTGGCTGTCCCGGAGGACCAGCCGAGTCCGTTCCGGCCTCCCACTACGGATTGCCAGGATACTGCCGTGGTGGAGGATAGGGTGTTATTGGCGATCGACTGCACCAGCGTCCCGCGACGCAACACGGTAGTGTACCGGTCGATATGATAGGCGGCATGGGCTTTCACGTCATTGAACCACTGAGCGGGCGGCGTGTCGCCATCCGCCAGATCACTCGGAACCGCAGGCAGGGCCACGAGTTGTGCTCCTTGCTATCCAACAATCGCCGTTAATCCAATGACGCCCAGCACGGCATCTCCCAGTGCCCACCGGCCGGGGGCATGGCTGGCGCGAACGGTAAGCGTATCGCGGAGTCCGTCAGAGCTGTACGTGCGCTCTATTCCCACCACGTACGCGCAGATTCGCTGCCCACTCGTCCCGAATGTCATGATGAGGGAGTCAGTGATCTGACGCCTCGGATCTCCAGGGAGAATGATCCTATCAAACGTCGGGATCGGCTGCGTGGTACGGAGTAGTGCGAACGCTGCAGATGCCTCCACGGAGGCTAGATACTGGTGCCACTCGCCAGCTGGGATATCTATCGTTCGCACCTTCCCGTCCGCATCGACATTGGCCTGCGAGGTCACGATGGACGATTCCGACGGGGGTTTGGCAAGAATCAGGCCAGCGATCCGTAACGCAGGCTGCGGGTCAGTCCCCGCCGTACCGTCTGATTTTAGGCGGAACCGGCCGGTCCGAGTGTCAGTGTTGGTGACCACGATCCGGGCCTGCTGCTTGTCCCCGAGTCCGGACTGGTCGGTGAGCAGGACCATGTTCTGGTCGTCCGACTCGGTCTCGGTACTGTCGTAGACGAATACATACCCATGGTTGACCGATCCAGACCAGACGGGCAGAGTGCTCGCCGAGTCGGCGGACTGATACAACCGAGGAACGGTACCGGACTCGATCGCAATCACGTCGTCATCCAAGGGGACGATGACCTCCTGTACGCCCGGCGTGCCGACGATGTAATCGACACTGGGCATCCCCCACGCCTCCTGCCACGACGCCTCGCCTCCTCGTGCGGCCACCTGCGCGGTGTTCGCACGGCCACTTTCGGATTCCAGCGTCCCCATATCGGAGGGGTACTGCAGAGTGATTGTCACCGGATCATCGGTGGATCTGATGGTGTCCCGGTTTTTCCAGTGCGCGATACCCTGCTCATCGATCAAAGCAGCGCCGTACTCAGCTGCGGCGATATTCTTTACTACGTCCCATCCGGGATCACCGGGGGCGGGTAGGTATGCGATCTCGTTGTATGACCTGTCCACGGTGGCACCGACCGTCACGGTGCGCTCGGGAGTAACCGCAGGGGCGCCAGCTTCCTGCCAGGTCATCGCATCGCTGATCCGCACCCCGGGCCGCAGGTGGAAACCGACCTGCGGCAGAAATAGCACGTTGAGCGCAGTAGGCGTGGTCGTGGATCCGGTGGATCCGGTGAAATCCACCTGAGTGGTACCGTCGACGATCAGCTTGCACCTGACAACGGACCCAGTGGAGTGGTCAAGCTGGGCGTGCACGTGACGCCACGCATTGGTGCCGGGCGTGTACGTGCCATAGCGCAGCACGTTGGTACCGTTCTCCACCTGAACCTGTAGCGTTGCTCCGGCCGTCGCGATCGAAAGCCGGTAAGCGTAGTAGTTTCCCGACCCGGTCCCGTACCCGAAGTACACTGCCACGACCTGCGGGCGTAGCGTCGCCGCAGTCGAGGCGTCGTAGCCGGGAGCAGTAGGGCCGCAGTAAATCCACGAGCTGACTGACGTAGAGTATCCCGACCACATCGGTTGTTGATCCCGGCAGGTGTAAATAAGACTCCCTGGGTATATATACTGCTCGCCGTGGCGAGCTAGGCCGAATGGTCCGTCCACCCAGTATTCACCGTTAGGGTTGAACCCGGGGGAAATGGGGTAGACTTCGGGGAACAGCTGGAAGTTTCCCCATGGATACTGAGAGATCTGCTTTCCCGCTTGTGGTGCGAACGATCCACACAGGGGTAGCCAACATAGTGCGATTGCACTAGTCGGGCTGGATTCCCACGGCGGCCGGGGACGGGTCCGCAATCCTGCTGAATTGAAGATGGAGTCAACCACGCTGCTGGCCAGTCCTCGCTGCGGATCGTAGTTCTTGATCCGCGCCGCCGCTGGACCGTCTACTGCCCACGGTGGCCAGAACGTCGGATCACGAAGTGCCGGCGGGATATCTATGGCATCGATTTCTACTCGGTTACTTGACCGACGAGTGCTGATCTCGTCGATCCATCCGACGAACTGGTCGGTGCTGATCCATCCGCGCGAGGTGTATGTCTCGATACGCCAGATGATAGGCACACCAGCGGGAGAGATTCCGTACAACGAACTAGCGGTGTTGTATGGCGAGAAGATCTCGGCGACTGGAACATATTCCGACCCGACGAGCATGCTCCCGGTCAACGTGACGGTGAGCTGGCCTGCCGATGCGCCCGAAAGGGTAACGTTGCTTCCCGGTGTGGCATCGTTGAGTTCCCGGTTCACCTTGACCGACGCCGCGGGCTGCGCAAGGACAGACAGGGCATGACTGAAGCCCCCGTCGCGGTTCCAGTCGGCCAGCAGGACGTGCCGGAAGTATCGTTCCTGCCCAGGGGCCAGCGCGGCCTCCAGCGCCGCGGCGTCGAGTGGATCGGCAGGGATCTGCATCAGCTCACCGCCCGTGTGGCATCATGGCTCCATGCCCCGCATCCTGACTGCGACATTTGACACTGATATGCCGAGTAAGCCAATTCTCCATCTTGTCGACGACGGACAATACAACGAATGGCCGGATACCTACGGGTGGTATCACATGGACGACACTGGAGTTCAATGGCTCTACATTTATCAGTATTGCGACGGTGGACATTACCGGGTGCTGCGTCGACACCAAATCGAGCTAGGTCCGAAGTTGACTGACGAATGATCTCGCTGTCACATAAACTAGCAATCACAGCAACTAGGCCTCCTGTAAGGTGATACCAGGATCCTGGTAAGCCAGCCCCGGGTAACGCGTTGACTTCGTGGTCATCAGTACCCGCGGGCACCCGGTGCCGGGATTCCAGTCGGTATTCGTGGGATGCCAGAGCGCCGGCCCGACGGTGACCGTTCGGGCTGCACCAGAGGCCACCGTGACGATCAGGCTCGCGGACACCTGCGTACTGGTCGGAGTAAAGGTGTGAGTACGCCATGCCCATGATCCGAGGGTGGCCGACGAGGCGAGCGACGTGGACCCGGCCGCTCCGGTTATGTCGTAGTACTGCACTCCCACCTGCGCGCCCAGTGTTCCCTTAACTAGCACCGCCAGTGTGATCTGTTCGCCGGGTACGAGGGGAATCTTGTCGGTCGCGTCGATGCGCAGGGTGGACGCGGTGTTGAGCGGCACCGACCAGGCGATCCCGCCATCCACCATGGCGACCACGTCGTCGGGGTAGTCGGTGACTGCCGTGAACGTCCGGGTTCCGGCTGTCACCGTATGGGCCGTCACGGCACGGGCCCACGAGCCCCCCGATGCGCCGTCGCGGGATAGCCGGTTGTATGCCCTGGTATCCACGATCCGCAGCGGCGAGCGGGTCAGCCGATGGAACCAGGCGTCCAGCGCGGCCACCTCATCGGGCAGCAGGCACGTCCACGCCAGCCGCCACGACCGCTTGTGACCGAGTACATCCAGTGTTCCCGTACCGTCGATCGCCTGCGAAAATCCCCCGATGAGGTCTTCGGGTGCGTCGATGCCGCTACTCACCGGAGTTAGCGGGAGCTGCACCAGTCGGCCGAGTGGCCCCAGCCAGAACCGGTTCAGCTCCAGGTCTGCATCGACCAGTGTCGTCATCAGCGCCTCGCCAGCTTCAGATTGCCCTTGTTTGCCGCGAGCGCTACGTCCGACCCGTCCACCTTCAGTTCGGCGGCGTTGAACACGTCCGCCAGCGCGGCGGCGATCAGTCCTACATCTCCAGCATGACTTACTGCCGCACCGATCGCTTCATTCCCTCCTGCGGCTTGCAGCAGGCCGCCGAATCCTCCAGCGGCATCAAATTGTGCCATCACATCCGGAGCGAGCCGACGCGACTCCGCGGTAGCAGTAGCGAACATCTCCCGGATCGTCGCGAGCAGCGGGCCTAGTTGGTCCCGCAGGCCGAGAATGTAACCTTCGATGGTATTCACGCCCATGTCTCGCCATACCAGCGAGGGGGAATGCTGCTGGATGGCATGCTTGGCCGCATTCGTCGCCTCGACGACAACCCGCACGGCGGTCGCGGCGATTTCCGTGGCCTTACTGGTAATGCCATCGATCAGGCCCTGCATCATGGCCGAACCGATACCATAGAGAATGGTACCAAGATTGCTGAGCTTACTGGGTATCTCCTCAATGGTGGTTATGGCATTAGTGGCCGCCTCCCTGCTGAGCCGAGTCATGATTTCCTTCATGGAGCTGAACGCGTTATTGATAGTAAGCACAGTCGTCAGCGCATGAACCTTGACCATGCTGGGAAGCTGCGAGAACCAGCCCCCCGCTCCGATGACCGCTTCGGCACTGATCCGGATCATCGTCCCAGCCATGGTCCCCATGCCGCTGGCGATAGTACTTACTAGGCTACCCATCGTTACCTGTCCCCTGGGCGGCAGGGTATCGAGATTATTCCCGACGCCGGATGCCATCTCCCCGGATTTGGCATTGATCGCATCGAAATTTAGCCCCAGTTTGGCGGCTAGCTGGTCAAAGAATCCCCCGGTCTCCTGTGTCTTGACTCCTAGTTCGGTGAACTTGGTGTTCACTGCATCGGTTTGTGGCGGGATTAGGCCCAACGATTCCAGTAATCCACCGATCGGGCCGATAATGAATCCGAGTACATTGGCGAGGTGTCCGGCCGTAAGGATGAGGTTGGCAAAAACTCCGATCATGAGGTTCAGTACACCGGAGTCGATCAGATTCTGGACTGCGCTGGCGAAATAGTTCACCGCGATGGCGAGCGCCGCCCAGGTTTCGGGCGATATCCGGGCAAGTCCCTCTCCGATGGATTGCAGAATAGCCCCGAAGCTGGCGCCGAATGACTCGAACGGGATGCTCTGTATGGCAGTTCGCAGGCCGTCAAAGAATGCCGTGAGCCCCGGCCCGGCTTGCCCAAAGAATCGCACGGCGCCGTTAGCCAGCGCGAACACGGCGTCGGCCGCACCCAGCAGTACACCTTTAAGCTGAACCAGCGCTCCCGTCAGATCGCCGGTCTTCGTGAGAGTATTCAAGAATTCTGCGAACTTGCCGACGACGCCACCGACGGTATCCCCTAGGATCTGATACAGATCACTCGTACCGGCGATGTTGAGCAAGACTGTCAGTAGCCGTTCCGCCGACGGCCGGATGCCGTCCATCACCTGCCATGATCCTCGGATGGCTCGCTCGATGTTGCCGAGGCCCTGGGCGGATGTCACCACGCCGACGAGACTGCGGGCGAACGCGGCAGTCGAGACGATGACCGCCTCCAATCCGCGCTGCAGTACCGGGAAGATCGGTTTGAGTGCCTCGAACACGGGGATGAATACCTTCTCGGCCAGCCCGCTGAGCGCCTTCGTCAGGTCATTGATCTGCGGATGCAGTACCTCTGCTGCCTTTTTGATCCCGTCGAATCCGAGCGCTATGGCACCGATCGGGGCGATTACTGCCGACAGCACCACCGGGAGTCCAGCGACAGCGGCGGTAATCGCGCCACCGGCAGCGAGGGCAGCACCGGCCAGCAGGCCGATTCCAGCGGACAGCACGCCAGCAAGGGCGATCATTCGCGAAATAGACAACCCCACGCTGATCGCGGTTCCGGTCACCTTCCCGCCGAGTTCGAATGCCGAGTTCCCGGCGTCACCGAATGCCTTGCTGATGATTCCCCCAGCCTTCTCGCTGGTTCCCGCCAGCGAGGAAAACGTACCATCGGTCTCTTTCCCGAGGCCGATGATCCGTCGGAAGAATCCGGTAACCCTGGAGAATCCGCTACGGTCGACGTCCACATTGACTTTTACGGTGGTCGTCCGACTAGCCTCGTGAACTATGGCCGCGAGTTTTCGTCGGAACTCGGTCGCGCCAGCTACGTCAGCTGGAATGTCGGCTTTCAGGGTGCGCTCCGCCTCGGCGAGCTGGGCAGCAAGTTTCTGGCGCAGCTCCTCGCCTCTGACCGTCAGCGGGATACTGGCCGATGCCTCGCGGGATACTTTCGCCAGTGCCGCGCGAACCTCACGGATGAAATCGGCATCAAGAAGGTCGACCTTCGGTGTAATCGGATTTCGCTGCGCCTCCCGGTCGGCACCCTTGGCGTAGGCGCGGCCAGCCTTCTCGCCAGCCTGCTCCGAATCCCGCTCAGCGCGCCTGACGTCGACTTCTATTCTCACCGAAGCGGTACTGAGTATCTTCGCCATGACCGTTCACCGACCCCGATGGAGGGTGCGCATCGCGGCACGCTGTTGCTCGATCTGATGCGGCTGCAAGCCCCACGTCCGACGATCGAATGTCCCGGACTTTGCCTGAGCGACCACCTCGGCACGGTCCAGCCTCGCGCGCCACTCGCGCAACTCCTTCTCGGGGCGTTCTAGGTGCACGACAGTGAGGACGTCCAGTGCATCACCCATGCCGGACGTCGGGCCTATGCCAGCCATCAGGAGTCGGCCTCTTATCCAGGCGCCGAGAGTGCGATCCGTGGCGAGACGGGCGAGGGCGCTGATCTCTTGCCAGGATCTTTTCCCGCGATCTCCATGAGTTTGCGCACCAGCCGCGTGATCTGGCCGGCGTCGACGGTCACCTCGTCGTCGGCCTCCATGAGGTGCACCCAGCGACGGCGGGACGAACCCGCGTCGAATGTCTCGTAGGCGGGCAGCAGGTCGACCGGAGTATGGTCCCCGTTCGGATCGGTGAACCATGGCTCACTTCCGTCGTCCGGCTCGACAATGCTAGGCCGCCATCGCTCGGGGGTTCCGTCCGTGTTGACCAATGACCTGCGCACGAGGCGGTCGACCTGCGCGAGAGCCTGCATGCTGATCTCGCCACGACGCGACTCCAGCAAGTGGATCATCCCACGTAGATTCTGCCAGCTGTAGTTCGGCTGAGCGAGGAACTCGTGCGACTCCCGCACCCCGTCCCGCTTGAAGATCATGGCGAACTCGTAGGTCCCCGGCTCAATGCCCTGATCTTCAGGTTCGTACACATCGATAGTCACACGACCAGCATCGGCCTAGCACATTGCCGCTGGCCACCGCACGCGATACGCGATCGGAGGGCTACCGTGACAGTAACCGGTTAGCTAACTGCAGCGCTTTCATGGACGGCATCACGCATAGGGCCGGCGCGGCCAGCAGCGCTCCCCATGCTGTCGTCGCGAGCACGCTGGCCAGGTCTTCCCATAGGCCAATCCGGCCACCCGGCTCCCCGACGATCGAATACAGTCGGACGGCATCCCAGGTGAGCAACGCCGAGGCCGGCGGAACCTTCAACGCGGCCATGGCCTCTAGGAGGATCCGATCAGCCTCGCGGTAGGTCATCTCGCCAGCAGGGACCAGCACGCGGTAGCAGTAGTCGTGCACGAGCGCAGCGGCAGCGGCGTCCCGCGGGTCGATCAACCACGCTGCCCATCCGGGAACGCTCGCCCAGTCAGTACGACTGCCCGGCGGCACGCGGACGATCCTCGTTGATCCATGAAACACCACCCAGTCGGTCGTTGCCCACGATCGCGGCTCGACGACCTGCGTGACAGCCAGCGGCGCGGGGCTCTCGAAATATGGCACCGGTGACGGGATCCTGCCCTTCGCGAGACATAAGGGTGGGCCCTCGGCTGGGGGGATACCGAGGGCCCTGATGGGGGTAGTGCCGAGCATAACAGACACTCTAGTCAAGCACATCCAGCGCTCTCGTAAGGAAGTGCGTTCCCTTGGTTCCCGGATGGCGCACCTTGGTCGCATAGATCACCCGTCCACCGGAGACAAACCGCAATGCCCGACGACGACGTGGCCGGATAACATGTGGCTCGGTACCGAACATGTGATCTCCAAGGTAGTCGGTCAGACCACGTCGGCCAGCTGCCACGTCCCGGTACGGACCCCGCGGACCCTGCCCCATCGGTTCACGTCGGATCGTGGATAGTAAAAGTCCGGACTTTACTCCGACGTAGGTCTGTGCTGCCGTGCGTACGCGACGGGTGGCATCGTTCAGGTAGTCACCTACCGGTCCATTCTCGCCACGGAACGTCTCCCGGATGGCTGCGTGGTCTACCCGCTGGCCGACATAGATGGCGGAGGCTCTCATTGCCATCACGCCAGATTCTTTACGGTCACCGTCACGTTGCCCTCAACGGCTGCCATGCCGCCTATCGGGCCGGTCATTTCCACTGCGCCAGCCGTTGCCATTCCCGACCGGCGCAGCGCGCCATTTTTACCGCATAGCTCGACAAGGGCCTGAGATAACAATCCGGCGTCGCGCATCAGCGCTAACCCCGCGTCCGTCCAGGCCTCCGCATCAGGTGGACCCTCATCGTCACTACCGGGCAGGCACCGGACGATCTGCACGATGAATATCGCATGCCGAGCGCCCACACTTTCCCCCGGTCCCGTCTGCCTTGCGGTGCCACCCTGCCCCGGGCCCTGGCCAACGATAATCCCGCCGAGATTCACGGTCAGCATCTCGCAGTACCACGCATCAGTGGATGGCACGCCAGGCGAGATCACCTGTCGATCTGGTAGCTCTATCTCAGACGCAGCAAAGTGCTGAGCCACGCCAATCAGCACGGCCTGTGCAATTCCTCCGACGTCAATGCCTTCGCCTGTGGACATATCAGCCAGACGTCGCCCGATGATTGCGGATGCGCACGATCAGCTCGTCCTTGGTTCCGTATGACGCCAATCCCCCCTGCTGCGCGATCTGAATCAGCTCGGTCCTGCGTAACAACTCCAGGCCATCGTCGGGCTGCTGGCCTCCTCCCTCATCATTATTGCTCAGCCCTAGAGATTCCGCCGGAGACGCCTCGGGAATGGCAGCTGATGTAGTCGGTGCGAATGGATCCCATGATTTTGTCATCGCGTAATCACCTCCCTATAGGTCGACTGAAACTCCATCGGCTTGCACTCGAAGAATTCCCCGGTCACTCCACGAATTGCCCAGTACCCCGGCAGGATCTCATTAGTACCCGAACGCGTGTCCAGTGCAATGCACGGGATTCCGGACAGATCGCCCGCATTGCAGTAGCGAGCGCTGCCGCCGTTGTTCAGTATCCACTTGACGATTCCATTAGCATTGTCTGCGCTGCCATCCCACTGCCAGGCCTCAACACTGGCGAGGACGTCGTATCTCCGGGGAGAATTCATGTGTACCTAGCCTCTACGATATCTGGACTCCAGACGGAACCAGACTGCTTCAACTTGTATGGATTAGCTGCCAGGATCCATTGATCCACCGCATACAGTCCAGTCAGGCCCTCCTTCAGCACTTCGAGCGACTCCAGCATATCGAAGCTCAGGCCCTGCCGTGTCACCGAGGTCACCCGCGCCGGAAGTCCGCACTTTTGACCAGCGAGGGCCCTGCCGAGTTCGGCTGCCAGCGTTAGCGCCGCCAGCTTGCCCGTGTGCGGAGCCAGCCGACCGAACTCGTAGGTGATCCGCGTGGCGTTGTTCAGTGGCCACGCCTTGCCATCAGTGCGCACCGCGTAGTTCCCGGTCAGCCGGTAGTTGGTGACCGGGATCCCGTTGACCTCGGCTGCGGTGATCGCCGTGACGTCGGGGCGAGGTAGGCGCACGCGGTTCGGCAGAGTCGCGGAACGTTGGATCGGTATCCAGTAGCCGTACTGGTAGGCATAGCCGAGACCGGTCGCACAGGCGTCATCGGGCGGATCTAAGGTAACCGTCTCGCTGGCCTCGACGTTACGCCACTGCCGCCCGCTGGCCGACCAGAGGATACTAGAGGCCAGCAGTAGGATCGAGCACCACATGGCCTCACTGTGCAACTGCTGGACGTCGGCTGGCAGTTCGTGTATCTGCGCCCAGGCTGCGCATACTGCTCCAGTCAGTGGGGGATCGTCAGGCTGCGGCGCGGTCATCCTATCGACCTCGAGCGATCCGCAGCACGGGAACTACATCCTCCGAAATTCCACTCGCCCATGCTGCGAATCGTTGCTGATACTCGCTAACGCTACCTACAACTGAGATCGCGACTGACTCGGGGACGACTAGCTCCCCATGAGTTTGCGCCACGTCGTCCACCTGATGAGCCAATTCATAATCATCGCGTCCCTGATACCACAACGGGCACCCTCGGCCGCTGCACTCCTCCATGATGATTCCGTGACCAGTCTTAAAGTGAAAGCTCATGCCTGTGTGTCGAAATGCGCTATCGGGATGGATACGGTCAGATAGGAACCGCAGCCGCTGTGCCAGCCAGTATCGGAAGCTCATCAGCTCACTGTAACAAATCCGGGCGTGTCCGTGGGGTTGGTCGCCGAGCGGACGTACTGCCAGACCCGGTCCGTAGGGATGACGATGTCGTCCACCGGCCCGGCTCCGAAGTTGGCGTTTTTTTCGCAGACCGCGGTGAACTCAGGGACGCCAGCGTTTTCCCCGGAGAGTTCCAGGTTCGCGCTCATGCGCAGGCGGCAGCGTGGCCAGATGTGATGGAAGTACGGCCGGGTCGTGTCCGGCGCGTTGTCGAGGATGGCGTTCGTCCAGGCCTCGACGGCTACGCCGTTGGGCACCGGTGTGGTGTTGACCTCTGGCGCCCGCCAGCCGATTACGTTTCCCGTGCCGCCAGCCGTCGTCGTGGTGACCGTGACGGTCGGCGTAGTACCGCCGGTCAGACCAGCGCCGCTGGCCGTCATCTGCGAGACGTCAGTGCCTGCATACTGCCCGCCGAATGTCACCACGACCGCCGTCCCCGGCAGGGGGCCGCCCGTACACACCACATCCCCCGGTGCAATGTTGCTGAGCGCCTCCAGTGCAGTCTGGACCGTAGATGCCGTCGCGTTATAGGCGATCGTTCCCGTGGTCTGCCCGCTGAATGTGAGCGTAAACGTTCCCCCGGTCGGGGTGCCCGTGATGGTGACCGTCTGAACTTCGCTCGGAGTAAGGATCACGGCACCGCCGATCAGGAACTCCATCACATTCGGGTCTGGCGTGCAGAACTGAACGGGGTCGAGTACTCCATTCAGTAAGGTATCCGGGGCCTGATAGGACACGCACGGCTGCCCCCGGCCGTTGTTCTGCGTAATCGCGTCATTCTCTGTGAACGTCAGCCCCGGGGCGATCTGCACCAGTGCGTCCGTGACATAGCACGTGCTGGTGCCGACGATCGGAGCACCGGTCGAGTCAATCTTCGTCAGCCGAAGGCCGAGCGCGAAGAGCGTCCCGGCCCCGTCATATGCACCAGGCATAGCTGCTCCTCAGAGGGTGATCTCGGTGGCGAAGTGCGCGCATGGATCGAACAGGGCCGCGAACACCCGCTCGGCCCATGCGGTGACGGTATTAGTGGCGCGATTCACTGTTTGACCTGGCATTGATTGGATGGCCAGCGGCGATATCCGCACCTGCACTGGTGGCGTGGCATAGGCCCATGCGGTCGCGCCGACGGACTGACCAGCAGGCCCCGTACCGGTGTAGCCAGCATCGACGACAACGATATTGTCCTGTCGGGTGAGAAGCAGATTGCCGACTCGGCGCACATGTTCGGCGAGCCCGCCGGTGGCAAGGATCGGGATATGCAGCATCACCTGCTGGCCGCGGGCGGCTGTCATGGCGGCATGTTCCAGCCTGGCCAGTGCGGTGAGCAGAGTGGCGCCGCCAGAACCCACAACGGTGGCGCCACTACTGGCCAGATAGGCGTTGCTGTGGGTGTCCCCGCGGATAGTCCAGGAGTCATCCTGTCCTTTAGCACCCGTCCATAACTCGCGCGCGACGACGAACGGGGTGGTCGCCTCGGCCATTCGTCGCAACCGCTCGGTATCCAGCTCACCGCCCATCGAGGTGCATTCGTCCGCGATCCGCATGCCCACCGGCCGATAGTAAGCGCCGGCTACTCTCGGTTCCGTGTAGCTATCGGGATCGTCCGCCGAACACCACAGCACCAACTGATAGTCCGCGCCGCAGCGTTCCGGAACCCAGGCGATACCAGATTCCCAGCGCGCCCCGTCATCCAGCGCTGGTGGCGATGATGCCACCAGGCCGGTCGTCGGGGGTGACGCCGGAACGCCACGGACGGTCGTGAACACTAGCTACCTCAGTCGGCAACCGCTGAGGTGTCCGCCGTGCCAGCCGACTGCCCGGTGGGTTGCACAGTCATTGCCAGTCTCAGCGGCTCCACCGTTCGATTAGCGACACCCTCGAATGTCTCGCTGAACTGCTGGTAACGGTTCTGCGCATTCAGCGCGGAGTCCCGGACTAGTCCAAGATCAAGCGTGCCACCATCCAGCCAGAGAAATCCACCGGTAGTAAACAGCAGGCAGTCCACCTGATTCGGGTAACCAGGGATCGGCTGACCTGCCGCCACTTCGGAATAGACCTGACTGGCGATGCTCACGCCGTTGACGGTGCTGGTCCCGCTTGCCGTCGTGGTGGTCGCCACGGCGACCGCAGGCGTGGTACCGCCCGTAAGGCTGCCCGTGGCGGTCATCAGCGCAACGTCGGTGTGTTCGTACTGTCCGGCGAACGCCACGGTGATCGCCGTGCCCGGATGCGGGCCGCCCGCTGTGGTGATGTCCGTATAGTTGATGTTCGATAGCTCGGCCAGTGCGGAGCGCACCGTGGCTGCCGTGGCATTGTAAGCGATGGCGCCGGTAGTTTCACCGTCGAATGTCAACGTGTAGGTTCCACCAGTCGGAGTACCCGTGATGGTGATCGTCTGAACTTCAGCGGCACCGCCAATATCGCCATCTAGGTGCCATACCGGATTGATCCCGCGGTCCCGGAACCACCGGTCGATCATTGCATCGCTCACGCTAAGAGCCTGCATCCAGTCGCCTGCGGCGATCTGCCGGGCGATGTCAGTGCGCATCATGTACCGCACCCACGCAGGCATAATCGAGGTGAGGGTCAACGGCATGTCGATACGGTGGCGCTGCCGGTAGTAGGCACTTGCTTTATCGACGTTCGCCAGTACGTCTCGCGTGGCTCCGAGCACCTTCGCCGCAGATAGCACCTTGCATTCATTCTGCAGCGCCCGGAGAAGCTCATTCTCTGCCCTGCGGGCGTGCGCGATAATACCCTGCCGGACGTTGGCCGCCGTCGATTCTGGATCGAATCGCGCAGTAATGTTGCCGAACTTCAGGCAGAGATAAACCGCATAGACAGTCGCCTCTTCCACGCTTGGGCACACCACCGAGTAGCAGCCCTTCGTGTCGCCCGTGTCCTCGGCGATCGCGTCCTGGTCGACGCTCCATACACCAGTAGCGTCCATCAGCGCCGCGGCGGCCGAGGACGGCGGGCGGTACTGGATGCCGCCCCGGTCAACCCCGAACGTCGCCAGCGCGTCACGGATCGGGCGAGCCGACGAGCCGATCACCTCGACGTCGTAGAGCGGCTGCAGCGGAGTACACAGGCCACCGGCGGCGGTCAGCACTTGCGGTGCCGTGGCCCGCTCGATCTTCGTGAAGTTCCCCGCCCAGTCGGCCTGCTTCAGTAGCCGTTCGTCTGGGTACTCGGTGCGGGCGTTCGCCACGTAGATCTTGTCGCCACCACCGCGACCACCGCGACCGGTCATCATCGAGCGCAGGCGTTCGGCCATCATCTGGGCAAGCTGAGCGGTCGTGCTGATCTCCTGGCCACTGGAGAAGTTCGGGCTACTGCCGGCCGCCGTGACCACGGTCCGAGTCGTTGGTGTGGCGTCCTGCTGGCGCGTCGGTAGCTGACTGGTCCGGAACGCGGAGATCGGGGCCCGCCGGGGCACCACCGCAGCAGCAGATGCAGCCACGACCTGTTGCCCTGCGGTATCAGCCTCACCAGCGGGCCCCGCAGGCTGGCCAAGCTCGGCCACCTGGCCAGCCTGAGACCCTGGAGTCTGCCCACCCTCAACCTGCTGCGCTGGCGAGTCGGGTTCTCCGGTATCAACCTGCGAACCCTCGGCGGCCTGCTGTTCGGCCTGCTCGTCCGGCCCGAGATCGTCCAGCAGGCCGCGGCGTTGCTCATCAAGTTCAGCGGTTGCTGACGCGCGCTCGTCCTGAACCGTGCGGATTGCGTTGCGGGAATCGCGGAGCTCTTCGAGGACGGCGATGGTGTCTTCGTTGGGCTCGACATCGCGCTGCGCCCGAGCTTGCTCGCGGATGAACGCCATCGCCTCGGCGAGCTGCTCATTCGTCACTTGCGAGGAGTCGGCTCGGAGTCGCTCGATGAGTTCGCGGAGCTGCTCGATGCCCATGGCCTAGCCTTCCGGGTCCGTGAGGTATCCGGGGGTCGGGCTAGGCCACTCACCAACGGTCCGGCTGATGCGCTAGGCGCTGCTCCGGCGTGGTGCCCCATGCTGAACAGCGAGGATAGGCGACCGAGCGGGTGGAAAACTAGACGGAAACGCGATACGGCTCGACTGAGGTAACTGACTGCACACAGAACCCCCCCACTCTTACACAGTGGGGGGGTTCTGTGTGCAGTCAGTTATACACCAGCCGTAACCAGCGCTGCCAGCACCTGAGCGTCGTTGCGCTCCGCTGTGCCATTGATCGAATTGAGCATGTTCCGCTCGGCGCGGATCGTGCCCTCATTGCATCGCTGGATGTGGTGATTGAAGGTGTTGAACGCCTGGAGGGCACCGAACGCTGAGCCCATCCACGGCGCGACTCGCTCATCAGTCCGGTATAGCCGGTCAATCTCGGAGCGCCGGTTGCCAACCCGCGTCCGGCCACCAGTAGAGTCAGCGTCGGGAATGACCTCCTTCAGTACGACCTCCCACTGTGCATCAGTCATCTTTCGATCACAGAGCCGGTCAACCTCGGCGGCGAAGGCGTCGCCAGAACTGTAAACAATCTGAAGAGCTTCACGGGCGTCGGCGATCTTCATCTCGGAGTACCGCGAGTGCCTCACCTTGTACTGTTGGCCACCGATCGACATGGCCGCAGACAGCGTGTTGTCGCACACCACGGCAGTGATCGTCCGCTTGTACGTCGTGGCCATCGATCCGTCTAGGGATGAGCACGCCACGAGATTCGGGCGGTACTCGACTCCACTCGCGGTAGTCATCGACTCTGGCACGCTCACCTCAACCCAAGCGACGGCGCCATCCTTCAATAGTCCTGCCGAACTCACTCCCAGGTCGTCGTCAAGGATAGCCGCCACGCTGCCGACCAAGGCTTGCCCGAAATCGTGCGGAACGTAGCCCCCGCGGAACACGCCTAGATCTGCGTATGTGTCCGACCGGACGATGTTCTGTCGACCGGGTCTGGCCAGCCAGCGGTACGGGTGACCTGCATCGTCGATCCCATCTGCGGTCTCCATGTCGGCAGGCACGCGGGCGTATATCGGGAGAGCGATGGGAGTCCAGTGGAACAGCCGTCGATGCAGGTCGGGTACCGGGATACGACCCGGGTAGTGGTTAGGCTCGTCGCCCTGATCGCTGGCCCGGTAGTGCCAGGCCCTACCACGCTGGTCGGTCATGCCGATGAGCACGTTCTGGTTCAGCCACGCCGAGGTCTCCTGTGACATTGCATCCTCCATGTCTCGCGGGGCTCCGGTACGTCTCCGGTGCGCCGTAGTTATCTTCCTACTGAGTTTATCGTACCACGGCAGCCCAGCGTTACACCGCTAGTCGTACCGCTCGCAGCCTGCCATCACTACCGGGCCATAGGTCGGGTGCCAGTGACAGCCGCAGCGCAGGTCTGCCGTGTACTGCGTCTCGCCTGTGATGTCGCTAATACCAAGGGGCCAGCGCCGCGGGTTCCATCGGGCGATCCAGCACCTTACCCGCAGGTCCCATCGGCGCCAGCTCATCGGATAGATCTCCCTGCGGTGCGCCGACCGGGCTCCCATCCATAAAGTCCACACCGGGGGCAGCGACGACTCCTTCAGCCTCTAGCGAGACGGGAGCCAGCCTCGGCGGCGGCGTCACAGTATCCGATCGGGAGTGGATGGTCATGGAGCGGGCTAGGGCAATCCGTGCCGCGAGGACCCAGGCTGGTATCACCACCGCACAGGTAGATGGCCCCGGTGGATCTCCTCCTTGGCGTCACGGCACCCTCCTGTCAGTACCATAACAACGAGGCGGCTAGGTACTCACCTTAGTCTGAGTACCTAGCCGCCTATCGACTGGAGTGAGGTGAGCGAGAAGACTAGATCCTGTTCCCAATAGGTAGAAGGAAGTCCCCTCATGGCCTCACTGCAAGTTTACTACTGCGGGATCAGTTCGTGCAACCGCTCCACGGTGTAGGCCTGCGAACCCTCGGGGAGGTCCAGCGGGCACTCCAGGCCGATGAATGTCACCGGACGTCCGGGCCTGCTGCCGCACTTAGTGCCCACCTGGAGAACCTTGGTTTTGTGCTCCATCAGGTCAACCAGATCGCCGATCGTCAGGTACCTCCGTCGCACCACGCCACGGGCGAGCAGTCCAGCCGACAGCCCATTGGCCTCCACCCGGTTCGCCCATGCCATCCCGGTCATGTGCAGGTGCATCCACTTCGCTACCCACCCGTCAGCGCAACGCATGAACGCCATCGGTAGCGCCACCCGGCCGGGCACCCGGAGATCCGACTTCATCCGCACGGTACGTGGCTCGAACGGCAAGCCGGCCTGTTCACGGTCACTGGTCATGTAGCCAAAGAATGATTCCTCGGCTTCGGTGAACGCCTCGCCAGCGTATAGGTGCACCTGCGGCACGATATAGGCTGCCGCAGGTGGCACCGAGGGCAAGTGCAGATCAATGAACTCCGACGCGCCGCCAGGGCCGGGCGCCTCTACGAGATCCCCCGAGTGAACGCCGCCGTACCCATTGAGCGACGTCCACGACAGCTGTCCGAGACTACGGAACTCCGAGTCAAGCAATAGGACGGACAGGTCATAGTCGGTGCGCTGCTCCCGCTGGCACCAGTGGATGAAAAACCGCAGCGAATCGCATTCGACGGGGGTCACCGAGCCGCGCGGTAGAATACCTAGCCCTCCGGGCCTGGACTTCCCGGACAGCGGAACCGCGAGATCAAGCACCGCGGGATCCACGACGAGGTGTTCCGTCGTCGGCAGCCGTCGGCCCAGTTCTCGGCGCAGCATTGTAACAACGTCAGCGGTGACAGCAGGATCGAGTGGCATTCGGTCATCTGGAGTCACCCATGAACGCCCGGCCTGGTTGACGAACACCCGAGCAGCGTCCGACGTCGAACGGTTAATCAGGTGCTCCCACAGTGCCAGCAGCACCCGGCCGGATGCACCGCTGGCAGCCTCCGTGAGCACATCCAGGAAGTCATCGGCCCCGCCAGCTCGTAGTACCCGGTCGGTGTTGCGCAGCAGCATTCCGGGTGCGTTGGCCATCAGCCGGACCGCCAGTGCGACGTCGGAGCAGTCGAACGCATGCTCCACCCTGGATGCCAGTGAACGGGCCGCGCGGTCGCCACGGGCTACCGCAAACGCCTCGCCAGCGTGCGGGAACTCCGGATACTCGTGCGGGTGCAGTCGCTCACCGAGTCGTTTCCATGCCTCCCGGTAGCGGGGCACATCGCCGAGCTTTTCCTCATTACCTTGCACGACACCATCCAGCGCGCCCAGCAGCACGCGACGTGCCGAACGACGCAGCGACGTCAGCCGAGTCGGGTTGGTCAGCGTGACGTCGCCGCCCGATGCAGCGACAGCCGTCCGCAGAACGTCCGTGACCGAATCCACCATGAGCGGCCGACCCTTGACGAGTCGAACCGCATTGACGACCGCCTTGTTTTCCCTGGTCGGAATGACCGAGAGGACCTCGGTGCATACCATGGCCAACTCGGCGAGCAAGTCACGATCGTCACCAGACAGCGGAACCGTGCTGCCGGCCAGTTCGGCGAACAGGCGAGACACTTCGGCGTCCAAGGTGCCCCCGAGGTGTAGCACGGTTACCCGGTCCTGCTTCGAGTGGACCAACTCATCATGCCGTGCCAGCAAATCTGAGTATAAGTGCTGGTATCGGCCGTATGTGGGCAAGTCCAGCAGGTTGATTCCGCCGAGGCTAGCCTGTCGTGCGGCGAATCCGACCAGCCCCGCTGGCTCGTACTCGATCGCCTCGATCAGGCACCGTGCCCAGAACTCGACGGTATCAGGTACGTTCCGGGGGAAGTCGATGAAATAGGCGTTGTGCTGAACGTGGTCGCCCACAAGATGCCGCACTGCCGCAAGCACCTGCACCGCCTTATCCATCACGGCGCCCGAGTCCCGCTCGCTCAGATAGTCCCGAAGTTCTGCGGATAGAGTGAATCCGACGGCAAGCAGGGCAGAGTCTAGTTGGCGGACCAGCACGGGGGAGTAACCCGGATCGGTGTCCATCGACGGTACGCGCAAGGTGCGCTGGATGATGCGGGATTCGAGAGTCCCCGTCTGCTCCGGTGCCAGTGTCACGGTTACCCTCCGTCGTGGTTGCATCGTAGGATGACAGGATATACCATCATCCCATGGACCTGCAACCGTTCCGCGAGGTCGCCGTGCTGAGGTGGCGCGCCTTCACTGAGTTCGAGCCTGGCGGAGGTGTCGACGGGCAGCTCACCGCCGACGACACCAAGGCGATGCCGCTGGATATCTACACACCCGCCGAGCTGCCACCCGGCGCACCGGTTCCCCCGACGATCGTCGATGGGGTTGGCATCTCGGTCGCCATGCCACACACGATGGACGACGTCCGCGAGGCCGTCCGGGCGTGGTGCCGCGAGGTGCTCGGGCGGGACGACGTCGAGTTTGAGGTGCACGAGAGGGGCATCGCATAATGAGCGAGATCGGCACAATCCGGCTGGAGAATCACCAGAATGGTCATTCTGTATGGATTCTAGTACACGACAAGCAACGAAGGTACTGGCTGTGTGTCTACTCTACATCGCCAGGCAATCGCGGCTACCGGTTCCCGGTTGGCAGCACGTTCGAATCGAAATCCGAAGTGGTGGGCGGTGTTCCTTTCACGCCTAGTGTCACACATGCACACCACCGGGGGGACCAGAATGTCTAACATTACTGCCCCCGCCGACGTTGAGCCTGATCGTGCATACGACGATAACATCGTCCATCTCGTGTGCGAGTGCAACCATGACGTAGCGCTGTGTGGAACCGCCGTACCCGGGTCCTGCTGGATATCTGACGGGAACAGTGCCGATTGCGTGGTCTGCGTTGATTTGTGCCAGATTCCATGCGAGAGGTGCGGCGACTGATGATTGCACTCGACGAGTTGTTTGACCTGCTGGACCTCGATGCTGCCATCGATTCTGGATACGTACGCCAGCAGTATCACCCGACGTTACCGCTGGCCATTCTGAACTACAGCGAGCACTGCCAGTTCGAGCGTGTCTGGACTCCAGTCACTCGGCAGTGCCGTGGACTGATCTACAACACAGAAACCGGATTGGTGGTGGCCCGGCCATTGCCGAAGTTCTTCAACTACGGCGAGCCAGGTCTAGACCTTGACCCGGAAGAACCAGTTCTGGTTACCGACAAGCTAGACGGGTCACTCGGGATTCTTTACGACGACGGGGACGGCGGCGCCGTCGCCACTCGGGGCAGCTTCACTTCCGACCAGGCCCAGCACGCCACGGCGGTATGGAAGCGGCGCTACGCGGGTCGTCTGCGCCATGTTCATCTCGACTGGTGGACGCTGCTGTTCGAGATCATCTACCCACAGAATCGGATCGTTTGCGACTACCGAGGAGCGGATGACCTGTACTTGCTCGGGTCGGTATATCGCAGCAGCGGTGATCTGGTTCGGCCAGGCTCCATCACGTGGTGGCCGGGGCCGAAGGTGGCCGAGTTTTCCGAGTACCGGACCCTATCTGATGCAGTGGCCGCCCCTCGCCGCGAGGGCGCGGAAGGGTTCGTCGTCGATCTGCTCACGAGCAAGCAGCGGGTGAAGATCAAGCAGGCCGACTACGTGGTTTTGCACCGGATCGTCACCGGGCTGTCCACCCGCACCGTGTGGGAGCACCTCGCCGAAGGCCGTGCACTGGCCGAGTTGATCGACCAACTGCCGGACGAGTTCCACGCTTGGGTGGGAAAGGTCGCCGGTGAGCTGAACGAGCAGGTGGTGGCTATTCGTTCTGCGGTGGAAATCGAGCACGCCCGTATCTTGGCCGGCTTGCCGGTGGACTGGACCCGCAAGGACTACGCACTGGTCGCCAAGGAACACCAACACTCGGCGGCGCTGTTCCGCCACCTCGACGGGCGCTCCTTCGCTGATTACTGCTGGAAGCTAGTCAAGCCCGAGCGAGAGATGGCCGCCCCCGGTGCCCCGGTGCGGGATGAGGCGGTGGCCTGATGGCAAAGCTATTCATCACCCGCGGCCTGCCAGCATCCGGCAAAAGCACCTGGGCACGCAAGCAACTTGCCGGGCGTGAACTCGGCGAGATTGTCCGACTCAACCGGGATGACCTGCGTCGCATGGGCCTGAACCCTGAGTCCCGGCGACCCGTACATCACGCCGAACAGCGGATCAGCGCCATGCGGGACGCCTCACTTAGCGCGCTACTGACTGCTGGCTGTGATGTGATCGTGGACGATACCAACCTGCAAGCCAAGTACGTGCGACAACTAATGCTGCTCGCCGGGCAAGCGGGTGCCGAAGTAGAGTTCGTGGACTTCACCGAAGTCCCGCTGAAAGAATGCATCCGACGGGACGCTGAGCGGGAGGGGGTTGCGCAGGTTGGTGAGCAGATTATCAGGGAGATGCACGGTCGGTTCATCGCGCCGCTCAATGGGAAACCGCTTCCCATTCCTCATCTTGCCGATCCGATCCGGCCGGAACCGTACGTTGCCCCCGAGGATGCCGACTGGTGCGTACTCGTCGACGTTGACGGAACCCTGGCGCTAATGGGCGATCGATCGCCCTACGATGAATCGAGTGTCGGAAACGACGAGCCTAATCGAGATGTAGTCTACGTACTGCGAGCGCTCATTGAGACTGGACTTGACGTGGTGTTCATGTCCGGTCGGACGGAGGGATGCCGCGTCAGTACCGAGGAATGGATCCAGCGACACGTGCTTGTCTACGACATGCTCCGACTCGGCGACGCCGTCCTATTGATGCGATCCATAGGTGACAACCGGCCAGATTATGTAGTCAAACTGGAACTGTTCGACAAGCATGTACGCGGCCGGTACAACGTTCGGGCCGTACTTGACGACAGAAATTCTGTAGTAAAGTTGTGGCGCTCACTGGGACTGACTTGCCTGCAGGTGGCCGATGGGGACTTCTGAGATGTTCTACGTTGCAGCCACGGACTTTCATTTGTCTAGCATGACTGAAGGTCTCCGTGAACTCAGCCCAGAGAACCGCGCGCAGGTAGCTGACGATCTTATCAAGAGGCATGAGCGGATTATGAAGATGTGGCGCGGCTTGCGCAATGAGGCGATTCGCGAACTGTGCGCCGAGGTACTGTCGAACGGCAAACCTCGCGGGCCAGCCGAGGCAGCACGCCTGCTCGGCATGAAACTTCCCACCGTGAAGGGCATCAACCGTGGCTGACTGGACATACGTCGGTACACGTTACGAAGCGTGGAAGGATGTTCTCGACGACCATCACGAGGAGTTCGGGTGCGATAGTTGGGGTATCGACGAGTGGCGTGAAATCGGATGGTGCTACTACACATGCAGCGCCTGCGGCGAGGGGTTGCAGCTATGCCTGAGCTGGTAGAGCCGACATGGCGGGTGGCAGGTCGAACGACCAGCGCGAACGGCGGACCGCGCATCGAACACGTAGCACATGCGGTACGCAACGGCTACACGCTCTGCGGGTATGCGGAATCACGGATTGATTGGCTACTCATTGACCCGCGTGTCAGCGGGTGCTGTCAATTCTGCGGAAGCGTGCCCGTCGGTGCAGCTACCTCGCGCGATCTCCTGGAATTCGGACTGACATATCGTCAGATTGACTACTGGTGCAGTCGGGGGTACCTGAAACCGGATGAGGCCAATCCCGGATCTGGACAGCGACGGGTATTTCCCGCCGAAGAGGTAGCCGTCGCTATCGCTATGCTCGCCTACATGAGCGTCGGCCTCACGGTGGAGGGCGCCAACCGGGCCGCACATAATAATGGCTGGCTCAGCCCTGAATACCGAGTAGTGCGTGCCTCCGCCGAACCGCAGTGGCAAGACGGAACCTGAACTCGTCGGACGCATCCCGTGCTTGATTTACAGCCTCGGCGACCAATTCAGCGAGTTCCCTTGTGTCTATTAATCCGATCAGAATGTCCCCCTTATCATGGGCCATCGTTGGCGACTGGCGCACCACGAGCGTACGACCCCATGAATTGCCGACACCAAGTGGCCGGTCCGGGTTGAACTCCTGCATCATTTCTTGCCATGCTCTTTGCCGGGCCAAACTCCCAGCGCCTTGTGATGGAGCATCGCACACGCACCTTCGGCCTTATGGCCCATTCCATGAATCTTCGCCTGGGTTACACATCTCTTAAAATCGCCAGGCACCCCCCATCTGATGCGCTGCGCAACCTTCCCAGCAATGTAACTCTGCTGGAGTTGAATCGGCATGCGAGATATCGGGGCGGCGTCGGAGGTCAGGCTGTCGTCGGCGATGCCGTCAACGTCGATATCATCCCAGTACAGATCAACCAGTAGTTCGATCAGTCGATCATCGTCATCGTCCAGCT